>Ga0070738_10000879_pt1 | contig 73543 bp, 76 predicted proteins | sample Coa_R2_2_FD_66446 | JGI IMG/M metagenome (GOLD analysis project Ga0070738, IMG submission 66446) | Surface soil microbial communities from Centralia Pennsylvania, which are recovering from an underground coalmine fire - Coalmine... | ecosystem: Environmental > Terrestrial > Soil > Unclassified ...
AATGGCGCCATTTGATCGAGAACTTCTTCGGCAGGCTCAAGGAGTTCAAGCGCATCGCCATGCGCGCCGACAAGACCGACACCAGCTTCACCGCAGCCATCTACCTCGCCGCCGCCGTGAATAAACTCCCGATGAATCTCAACAGACCCTAGAGCAACAGAGACCGCCCGCGTGCGCATTTCGTCCAGATGGAACCGCAGGCGGTTCCATCTGGACGAAATCGCTCTAGCCTGGAGTCTGCAGCAGCCGCATTACCGCCTGGCGCAGCGGGCCGGGCGGCATCGGCTTGGGCACGAACACCTTGATCCCCGCCTGATCGAGCGTCCTGCGGTCGATGTCGACGTTGTTGGCCGACATCAGGATGATGTGCAGATTGGGAAGCTCGGCGCGCAGCTGGCTGGCCAGGGCGAGGCCCGTCGTGTCCGGCAGCTGGTAGTCGAGAATGGCGACACGCGGCGGCGCGAAGGCCGCGAAGCTCAAGGCTGCCGAGGCGTTGTGCGCCTTGCGCACGCGCAGGCCGCTGCGCGTCAGCAAGTGGGTGATGGCCTCCGACAAGGCAAAATCATCGTCGACGACGAGCACGTCGCATTCTTCGAGGGGCGGGTCGGGAAGCCGGTCATCCATGCGGGCAAGAGATACGGAGCGGTGCGACGCGTCAACAGAAGAAGTGTACGGGACGCTACACTCTGCGGTTGCGGAGGGAAACGGCGAAATGGAGAGCGGGCGCAGAACGCGTCGCCGAGGGACGCGACACGGGTCGCGTCCCTCGGCCTGCTCGGCTAAGCCGCGTAAGTCTCTTTCTCGAACGCGTAGTAGAGGGGCAGGGCCTTGTGATCGGCGAACGGCAGGACCTGCGTGGCATAGACCCCGCCGATGCCCTTCTTCTGGTCGATCCAGTAGTAGGTATTGGCGAGACCCGCCCAGGCGAGGCTGCCGGCCGACCGGCCGGTCGGCGCCGGCGTGTTGTTGATCATGAAGGAGAGGCCCCACTGCTTTTCGATGCCGGGAAAGAACTCGGCATCGTTGGACAAGGGCGCCATCGCCGTCTTGAGCAGGCAGACCTTGCAGTCGCCCATGGCATTCTTCGACATCTGTGCGACGGTCTCGGGCTTCAGCACCTGCTCGCCGCGGTCGGACCGGCCGTCGTTCAGCATCATGCGCACGAATTTCGCGTAGTCGCCGGCGGTGCCGTAGAGCCCGCCGCCGCCCATCTCGAACTCCGGCTGCTGCGGGATCTCCAGCGCCATGTCGGGCTGGAGCGAGCCGTCGGGCCCGCGATGATGGATGCGTGCCATCCGCTCGCGCATGCCGGGCGAGATGAAGAAGGCGGTGCTGTCCATGCCGAGCGGGCCCAGGATGTTGTCCCTGAGGTACTGGCCGAGCTTCTGGCCGCTGGTCGCCTCGACCATCTTGCCGGCCCAGTCGATGTTGATGCCGTAGTCCCAGCGCTCGCCGGGATCGAACAGCAGCGGCGTGGTCAGCGCCTTGTTCTCGCAGCCGGTGATGCCCGGCACCCCCATGCATTGCTGGTACTTGATGATGTCGTCGTTCCAGATCTCGTAGCTGAAGCCCGCGGTATGGGTCAGCAGGTGGCGCAGCGTGATGTCGCGCTTGGGCTTGCGTATCCTGGGCTTGCCCGCGGCATCGAAGCCTTCGAGCACCTGCACCTCGCCGAGATAGGGGATCACCTCCTTGGCCGGCGAATCGAGCCCGAGCTTGCCGCGCTCGACCTGCTTCATCGCGGCCGCGCCGGTGATCGCCTTGGTCATGGAGGCGATCCAGACCACGGTGTCGGGAGTCATCTCGGCCGACTGGCCGAGCACGCGCTTGCCGAAGCCGCCCTCGTAGGTCGTGCGCTTGGCATCGGTCGCGACGGCGACCACGCCCGGCACGTCGCCCCGGCTCACGGCGTCCTTGAGGAGACTGTCCAGTGCACTCTTCATGGCGTCCTCCGCGATTTTGGTATGTGATTTGCGGGGCCGGACTCGGCTGGAGGGCGGCCCGCCGGGCACGCTAGACTTACACCCCATGAAGCTCAAGGACCGGGTCGCCATCGTCACCGGCGCCGCCTCCGGCATAGGCGCCGCGTCCGCACGGCTGTTCGCGGCCGAAGGTGCGAAGCTCGCGCTGGTCGATCTCGACGAGGTCGGCTGCGGCCAAGTCGCGGCCGACATCGAGGCGCGGGGCGGCAAGGCGATCACCATAGCCGCCAATGTGAGCGACGGGGCCGCGGCGCGCGACGGCGTGGCGAGGGTCATGGAGACGTGGGGCCGCATCGACGTTTTGATGACGGCCGCCGGCATCTCGCTCGGGGGCACGGTCGACGCCCTGACGGAGGAGACCTGGGACCGGACCTTCGCCGTCAACGTGAAGGGCACCTATCTCTGGGTCCATCACGCCATCCAGCCGATGATCGTGGCGCGCTCCGGTACGATCGTGACCGTCGGCTCGCAGCTTGCCCAGTCGAGCCTCGGCAAGAATGCCGCCTACGTGGCATCCAAGGGCGCGGTCGCCTCCTTCACCAAGACCATCGCCGTCGACCACGCACCGCAGGGCATCCGCATCAACGCGCTGATGCCCGGCGTGATCGACACGCCGATGCCGGCGCGCTCGCTGCTGCGCCAGGCCGACCCGGACGCGGCGCGCGCCTTCTGGAAGCAGCGCCATCCGATGGGCCGCATCGGCCAGCCCGAGGAGGTGGCGAAAGCGGCCCTGTTCCTCGCGAGCGACGACTCGTCCTTTGTCACCGGCACGCTGCTGTTCGTCGACGGCGGCTGGACGGCGCACTGATGAGCAAGAAGCTGACGTCCGAGCAAATCGCCCAGTACGAGCGCGACGGCTATGTCTGCCCGATCGACGCCTTCTCCGCCGATCGAGCGGCGGCATGGCACGAGCAACTGCAGGCCTTCGAGCGGGCCGAGGGCCAGAAGATGACCCGCGGCCACAACTTCAAGCCGCACCTGCTCTTTCCGTGGGTCGACGAGATCGTGCACGCGCCCGAGGTGCTGGACGCGGTCGAGGACCTGATCGGCCCGAACATCCGCTTGTTCCATCTCTCGGTGTGGCCGAAGGATCCCGGAACCGGCACCTATGTGAGCTGGCATCAGGACGCGACCTACTTCGCGCTCGATCCGATCTGCCACGTCACGGCCTGGGTCGCGCTGACGGACGCGCCTGTCGAATCCGGCTGCATGGAGGTCGTGCCGGGCTCGCACAAGCTCGGGCAGCTGCGCCACGCCGACATGCAGGACACCGACAACCTCTTGTCGCGCGGCCAGACTCTCGCTGCCGACGTCGACCGGACGCGCACCGCCTACATGGCGGTGAAGGCGGGCCAGTTCTCGCTGCATCACACCCACCTGGTGCACAATTCGCGGCCCAACCGTTCGCAGCAGCGCCGTGTGGGACTCGGCATCAGCTATATCCCGACCCATGCGCGCTGCATCATGCCGACGCGGGTGTCGGCGATGCTGGTGCGCGGGACTGATTCCTACAATCACTTCGACGACGAGCGCCGCCCGCTGGTCGAGGCCGGCCCAGAGGAACGCGCCTTCCACGCAGAAGCCGTTGCCGCTTTCCGCCGCATGAATCAAGAAGCCGCAGCGTCAGCCCGAGCGTAGCGAGGTCTTGCGCTGGGGGGCGCGCCACTCCGTGGCGCGATCTTCGGCTGCATCAGCAAAGGCGCGCCACGGAGCGGCGCGCGCCCAGCAAAAGAGGACTGAAATGCACACGATTCGCCTGCCGTACCACGACCGCTATCCCTATTCGCCGATCACGGAGCGCAAGGACTACTCCTGGCCGGGCGGCAAGCGGCTCGCCGTCTATCTCGGCCTCAACATCGAGCACTTCGCGTTCGGTGCCGGCGAGGGGCATCTGCTGACGGTCGCCAATCCGCCGCCCGATCCACGAACCTTTGCCTGGCGCGACTATGGCAATCGCGTCGGGGTGTGGCGTTGCCTGGAATTGTTCGACGAGCTCAGCCTGCCGGCGGCGCATCTGATCAATACCACGGTGTTCGAGTACGCGCCGCAGATCGTCGATGCGCTGAAGGCGCGCGGAGACGAGTTCATCGGCCACGGCCGCACCAACGCCGAGCGGCATGGCGGCATGTGGGAGGCGGACGAGAAGCGCTTCCTGCAGGAAATCTCCGATGCGATCGAGAAGGCGTCGGGCAAGCGGCCGCGCGGCTGGATGGCGCCGTGGATGGCTTCGACGCGCTGGTCGGTCGATCTCCTGAAGGAGACGGGCTACGACTTCCTGATGGACTGGCCCAACGACGACCAGCCGATCTGGATGAAGACGCGTTCGGGTCCGCTGATGAGCGTGCCCTATCCGATCGAGGTCAACGACAGTCCGCAGATCCTGGTGCGCCATCACTCGGGCGAGGAGTTCCGCGACATGATCATCGGCCAGTTCGAGGAGCTGCTCCGCCAGTCGGCCAAACAGCCGCTGGTCTGCGGCATCGCGCTCCACACCATGATCGTCGGCCAGCCCTATCGCCTGCGCGCGCTGCGCGAGGCGCTGCAGCACATCGCCAACCATCCGCAGAAGGACAAGGTCTGGTTTACGCGACCGAGTGACATTTATGACCATTGTGCGTCACTGCCCAAGGGGACGATGGTCATGCCGTGAGGGGCGCGGCGTCGTGCAACCTCCCCGCTCATACGTGCAGGTGAATGCGCTCAGTCACGAGCGCGCAGGATGCGCGCGCGGTCCAATGACTGACGTGCCGCCAGTAAGTTTTAACGGATTTTTCATTGCCTGTTGCCGATCTACCTGCAGTCGCCTGTCCAGGCCATCCACCCCGAGTCCACCCCGAGTCCAGCCGGGGGATGGCGCGGGATTCCAGGACTCCGGGCTAAAACCCTTATGAAATCGGTATCGGAGGTGTCCACCGTCGGGGTGGACGGGGGCGGACGCTTCCGGACTAGAGCCCGGCGCGCTGCAGAGCGCCCTTCAGCTCCTCGAGGCTGAACGGCTTCTGCAGGATCGGCGCGTCGCGATACGGCTCGGGCACGATGCGGCTGCCGTAGCCGGTGGCGAACAGGAAGGGCAGGCCCCGCGCGCGGACCGCGTCGGCCACCGGGAAGCTCTGGCGGCCGTTGAGGTTGATGTCGAGCAGGGCGACATCGAACCGGGCGGTGCGCGCGAGCATGACGGCCTGGTCGAGATGGGTCGAGAGGGCCGCGATCTCGTAGCCGAGATCGCGCAGCATGTCCTCGATCATCATGCCGACCAGCACCTCGTCCTCGACGACCAGGGCGCGGTGGTGGCTCATGCGGCGGAGCCTTCGTCATGGATCACGTCCAGAGGCGAGTCGATGGTGCAGACCACGCCCTGCGGCCGCCAGTCGATGCGCACCTCGCCTTGCAACTCCGCGGCGAGCCCGCGCTCGATCATCCGCAAGCCGAAGCCGCGATGCCCGGGCGGCGACACCGGCGGGCCGCCCGTCTCCTTCCAGCGCAACCGGAAGCGGCCAGCTTCGGTGGTCCACTGCACCGACACGCGGCCCTGTTCGCGCGATAGGGCGCCGTATTTGAGCGCATTCGTACCGAGCTCGTGCAAAGCCATCGACAGGGCGACCGCGCTCTTCGGCCGCAGCCTGAGATCGTCGCCCGCGATGCTCACCTGCTCGCTTGCTGCCCGCAGCGCGGTGCGGACGACCGAGGCGAGGCTGGTGCTGTTCCAGCTCTCGTCGGTCAGGAGGTTGTGCACGGCGCTGAGGTTCAGCAGCCGCTCCTCGAAAGCTGCGCGCGCAGCGGGGGCGACATCCTTCAGGGTCAGGGTCGCGATCGACTGCACGATCGCCAGCGTGTTCTTCACCCGATGATTGAGCTCGTTCAGCAGCAGCTTGAGATGGTCCTCGTAGCGCAGCCGCTCGGTCACGTCGGCCGCCGCCGCCACCGCGCCCTGCAGCTCGCCGGTTTTGCTGCGCAAGGGAGCGGCCCGCATCAGCAGCATACGCCGGTCGCCGTTGTCGAAACGGATCTCGAGGACCACATCGGGCACGGTCTCGCCCTGCGCGGCGCGATGCAGCGGCCGTTCCTCGGGTGGCACTTCGATACCGTTCCGGAGCACCGTGAAGTTGGACGGCCGGTTCAGCGTGCTGGACAGGTCCGCTTCGCGCGGCATGCGCAGAAGGTCGATGGCGCGGCGGTTTCCGACCACGTGGCGCAGTTCGCGATCGGTGGTGAACCAGACGGCGGTGGGGATGGTTTCCAGCACGGCCTCGAGCTCGGCCGACCGCTTGCGCAGCGCCTCCTCCGCCTCCTCGCGCTGCTTCTCCGCATTGCGGCGGTCCGTCACGTCGCGCACGAACACGCCAAGTCCGTCGCCCAACGGGAACATGACGTACGACACGTGGCGGCCGGTCAGCGACAGGGTCTCGCCTCTCAATGTCTCGCGCTCCGCCATCGCCTGGTGGAGCAGACGGCCGCGTTCGGTGTTGCGGTCCTCCGAAAAGTGATCCCACAAGCCGGTGCCGATCATCTTCTCGGCAGGCTGCCCGAAATGACGTTCCGCAGCCTTGTTGTAGAGGGTGATGCGCCAGTCCTTGTCGACGGCGTAAAACGGCAAGCCGATTCCTTCCAGGATCGTGCTCAGCAGCGCTTCTGCATCCGGCGCGGGAGGCATGCGACGCAGCTTAACGGTGTCTTTCGTTGACCGCCAAGGGCCAAGGTCTATGCTGTCCGACAAACAAACAAGGTCAGTCAGATAGGGAAGGAAGTAACGACTATGCGTATCAGGCGTCGCCAAGTCCTGTCCGGCTCAGCCGCAGGCGCAGTTTCCTTGGCAACCGGCCTCGCCGCGCCGGCGATTGCGGCCAATGAACCGATCAAGATCGGCTATCTCCCCGCCCTCACGGGACCGAGTTCGTCGACTGGCGTTGGCATCAACCGGGGCGTGCAGCTCGGCATCGAAGCCGTCAACAAGGCGGGCGGCGTGAACGGCCGGCAGCTCGAGTTGATCGTCCGCGACACGCAGAGCGATCCGACCAAGGCGGTCAACGCGGTCTCCGAGCTGACGCAGCGCCAGAAGGTCTCGATGATCTTCGGGCCGGTCAATTCCGGCGAGGCGCTGGCGGCGACGCCGCTGATCGCGCGCGACAAGGTGCCGATGCTGCATCCCTGCTGGGTCGACGAGCTGATCGACGTCAAGAAATACCCGATGGCCTTCCGCCAGGCGCCGACCAACACTCAGATCGGCGGCGGCGCGAACCACTACGTGGTCGATGTGCTGAAGCTCAAGAAGGTCGCCGTGATCAGCGACACCACCGGCTACGGCACTGCCTCGGTCAACACCTACGTGCCGATGCTCAAGGCCAAGGGCGCCGACGTCGTCTACACCAACCACATCGATGCGGCGAACCCCGACCTCAAGCCCGAGATGCTGCGCATGCAAAGCGCCGGCGCCCAGGTGATCATGCCTTGGAGCGTCAATGCCGGCTTCCTGTCGCGCATCCTCAACACCCGCGGCGCGATGGGTTGGGACGTGCCGGTGGTCGGCCAGACGACGCTCGGCTCGGGCCAGACCAAGGCGCTGCTCGAGAAGCCCGAGTACTGGAACAAGGTCTACTCGAACAATTTCCGCAAGTGCTGCTACGTCAACGGCAAGCTCGAGCCGAAGACGGCGGAGTATGTCGATCGGCTGAAGGCGGCCAAGATCGACTTTGCTGACACGCTGCTCTGGTGGGTGGCGATGGGTTGGGACGGCGCCCAGGTGATGGCCGAGACCTTCAGGAACGGCGGCACCAAGGCGGACGACATCGTCAAGTACATGAACCACTTGAAGGGCTGGCCGGGCGTCTACGGCACCGTGACCTGGACGCCGGAGCAGCACAACGGCTTCCCGGACGACGAGGTTGTGATGTGCGAGGTCAACTCGCTGAAGGACGGCGCGTTCAACCTCGCGCCGGGCTACGCCTCCTAGCCCATGCTGCAGTCGATCGTCTCCTACGGCCTCGCGGTAGGAGCGGTCTACGCACTGATCGGCATCACGTACAACGTGATGTACTCGGCGTCCCGCGTCTTCAGCTTCACCGCGGGAATGCTGGGCATGCTGGGCGGTGTGCTGGGCGCGCTCTTCATCCAGAGGATGGGCATCAATCCGGTGCTGGGCTTCGTCATGGTGCTGGCGTGCGGCGCCGTGCTAGGCGTGGTCACCGAGATCGTCACGGTGCGCCCGGTGCTGAAGAGCATCGAGCAGCATCTCTATGTCCTGTCGACGCTCGCCTTTGCGCTGATGATCCAGCAGGTCACCGCCATCGAATGGGGCACCGAGGCGCAACCCTTCCCGACGCTGTTCCCGCCGGCCGAAGGCTGGCTCGACCAGAAGTTCTGGCTGCCGCTGCTGGCCTGCGCAGTCACGATCGGCGGGCTCGAGTTCCTCTACCGCAAGACCCTGATCGGCCGAGCCTTCCTCGCCATCGCCGAGGACAACTACGCCGCGCGCGCGCTCGGCCTGCCCGAGACATGGCTTCGCATCGCGAGCTTCGCGCTGGCCGGCGTGATCGGCACGCTGGCAGGCTTCGCCGGGGCGCAGATGCTGCTCGCCTTCTTCGGCAACCAGTCGATCCTGAACTTCTATGGCTTCGTCCCCGTAGCGCTGGGCGGCATGGGCTCCAATCGCGGCGCGGTCGTCGGCGGGCTGGCGCTCGGCCTGTTCCAGCAGGCCGCGAACTTCCTGGTCGGCGGCATCTTCGCCGCGGTCGCGGTGTTCGCCGTCTTCATCGTGGTGTTGCTGCTGCGGCCGGAGGGACTTGCCGGCGCCTCGACGGCCCGACGCGTGTGACGGGCCGGTCATGACGGAGATCACGACTCCCATACGCGCGGGCGCCGCCGCGACCGGCTGGCTCGGCAGGCTCGAAGGCAAGCTGTCGTGGATCCTGCTGGGCGCGGCCGGCCTGGCCCTGCCGCTGCTCGACGATTCCTACATGGGCACGATCGCCACGCGCGCCTACATCTACTGGGTGCTGGGCGCGGGGCTGAACCTCGTGGTGGGCTACGCGGGCCAGATCGCGATCGGCTGGGTGGCGATGCTGACGCTCGGCGCCTACACCACGGCGGCGCTGGCGGCGGGCCGCGCCGGTCCCGAATGGCCGGTCTATCTCGCGCTGCTGGCCGGCGGCGGCGTGGGCGCCGTGTTCGGCGTCGTCGTCGGCCTGCCGGCGCTCAGGCTGCGCACCTTCTACTTCGCCATGACGACGCTGGGTTTCGCGACGATCGTCACCCAGGTGGCGCTCGCCTGGAAAGACGTGACCGGCGGCGGCGTCGGCACGCCGGGACCCGTGTTCCCGTGGCCGTTCGACCCCGGCTGGGGCTTCTACTATTTCTGCTTCCTGCTGGCCGCGATCGCGACCTGGATGACGGCCAACATCGGCTCGAGTCGTTACGGCCGCGCGCTCGTCGCGATCCGCGATGCCGAGGTTGCGGCCGAGGCATCGGGCATCGCCAAGCCCAAGCTGCTGGTGATGATCTTCCTGCTGGCCGGCGCGCTGGGCGGGATCGCCGGCGGCTTGTTCGCCTCGCTGCAGTCCTACATCACGCCCGACGCCTTCACCTTCGAGATGTCGGTCCTGTTCTTCATCGGCATCCTGATCGGCGGCCGCGGCTCGATCCTCGGACCTGCGCTCGGCACGCTGATCCTCACGGTGCTGCCCGAGATCGCGGCGCCGCTGGTCCAGTGGTCCACCTTCCTGTACGCCGCGCTGCTGCTGGCGATCGTTCTGGTGATCCCGGGCGGTATCGCCGATCTTCTCGACTACAAGAACCGCCGGCCGCTCGAGCAGCATCGCGAGATCGTGCCGCGCCCCGAGTTGCTCGCCCGCGTGCTGGGCGAGCAGAACGCCAACACCCTGATCGCGCTCAAGGGCATCAAGCTTCACTTCGGCGGCGTAAAGGCGATCGACGGGCTCGACCTCGAGATCCATGGCGGCGAGGTGCATGGCCTGATCGGCCCCAACGGCAGCGGCAAGACCACGACCCTCAACGTCGTCTCGGGCTACTACCGGCCGCACGAGGGCAGCCTCACGATCGACGGCAGCGACCTGCCGTTCGAGCAGCCGCATGTCCGCGCAAGATGGCGCATCGCCCGCACCTTCCAGACGCCGCGCGTGGTCGGCGCGGCGTCCGTGCTGGAGAACGTCATGATCGGCGGCACGGTGCACGGCCACGGGACCTTCGGCGAATCGATGCTCAGCCTGCCGCGTCATCGCCTCGACGAGCGCGTGCTGCAGGAGGCGGCGATGCTGGCGCTGGCCACGGTCGGGCTGGAGCAGCTGGCATCGGTGCGCGCCGACCGGCTGCAGCACAGCGAGCTGCGTTTCGTCGAGATCGCCCGCGCCCTGATGCTGCGCCCGGCCTGCCTGATGCTCGACGAGCCGGCGGCCGGCCTGTCGACCGAGGAGATCCGCCGCCTCGGCGGACTGATCAAGGCGGTGAGCCGCGCCGGCACCGCGGTGCTGCTGGTCGAGCATCATGCCGACCTGATCTTCGACATCTGCGACCGCGTGACGGTTCTCAACCTCGGCAAGGTGCTGGCCGCCGGCACGCCGGAAGAGATCCGCTCGCACCGGGAGGTGGTCAGTGCTTACCTTGGCGCGTAGCTCTTTTGCTGGGAGCGCGCCACTCCGTGGCGCGTCTTCTTGGCGTCGATGCAGGAGCATGACGCGCTATTGGAGTGGCGCGCCCCGGGCCAAAGAGCACGATGATGCCCACTGATTCTCTGCTGCAGATCAGCGGTCTATCGGCCGGATACGGCAAGATCGTCGTGCTGCGCGACATTGCGATCACCATCGGCGCGGGCGAGGCGGTGGCGCTGCTCGGCCCCAACGGCGCCGGCAAGACGACGCTGCTGCGCGCGATGTCCGGCCTGCTGCCGCGCACCGGCCAGGTCCGGTTCAATGGCCGGGACATGCCCAACGCCAATCCGCGCGCGGCGGTCGCCGCCGGCATGGCCCATGTCGTCGAGGGCCATCGCGTCTTCACCCAGCTCACCTGCTACGACAACCTGCTGCTCGCCGGCTACGGCGTCCCGGGTGCGGTCCGCGCGCGCCAGGTCGATGAGGCGCTGGCGTTCTTCCCGGAGATCGCCGCCAAGCGCAACGACAAGGCCGCCACCCTGTCGGGAGGCCAGCAGCAGATGCTGGCGGTCGCGCAAGGGCTGGTCGGCAAGCCGCGCCTGCTGTTGCTCGACGAGCCATCGGCTGGCCTCTCGCCGGTGCTGGTCGACCGCGTGCTGGCCGCCATCACGCAGTTGCGCTCGTCGGGCACCGCGGTGCTGCTGGTCGAGCAGCTGATCGAGAAGGCCCTGGCGGTGGTCGATCGCGTCTATGCGCTGGCGCGCGGCTCGATCGTGCTGGAGGCGCGCGCCGACGAGGCCGACCTGCCGAACCGTCTCGAGCGCGCCTATTTCGGCGAGGGTGCGCACGCGCCGCTCGGCGCCTGATCGGCGAAAACCTTTTCGCAGTCGACACACTTTCCGGCCGCGGGAAACACTGCGGGTAGTCGCGAATACAAATGCATCCAACGATACGCGCCGCGCATGCCATTGCGCGCGCATGATGCAGCTGGGTGTGCTTCATCCCAGAGGTCCGAGACATGAGCAAGTCCAGCAAGAGCATCACCAGTACCGAGCCCGGAGACAGCGTGTCGGTCAGCGGTTCGCATTACACGATCACGGTGAGCGGCGACGGCAGCGCAGTCTCCGATTCCGGCACCAACAATCGCACGACTCTCCTGGGTCCCGACGAGGGGGCGTTCGTGACCGGCGACGACGACGTCGTCGTCAGCACGGGGTTCAACGGCTTCGCGTCGCTCGGCGGCAATGGCGACTCGGCCAACATGGGCGGCGACGATTCGTTCGTCCTGGTCACCGGCTCGCGTGCCGATGTCCTGCTGTCGGGAAACAACGATGCCGCCAGCATCCTGGGCGACAGGAACTACGTCAGGAGCACCGGGACGGGGAACGGGATCTCGGTCGGCGGTACGCAAAACGACGTGTCCGTCCAGGGACCGCAGTCGTCGGTCAACGACCATGGCGCGAACAATTCCATCAGGCTCACGGGCGACCACGACTCGGCCAGCCTGTTCGGCAGCAACAGCACCGTCTTGTCCTCCGGCGACGCCAATACTCTGCGGTTGAACGGCGCGGACGGCACTGCCAAGGCGTTCGGCGACGGCAGCTCGCTGGTCGACTTCGGCACCGGCGACAGCATGCTTCTGGCCGGCGACGACGGCATTGCGCGCCTGTCGGGCACCGGCGGTGCGCTGCTGGTCACCGGCGACGGCGCCACCGTGCTCGACTTCGGCATGGGCGACACGATCGAGCTGCGCGGCGACCACGAGAATGCGACCGTGATGGGCAGCAATGCCAGCATCAAGAGCACCGGCTGCGGCAACACGATCACAGTGGCCGGCAGCGGCGATTCGGTCGACGCCTCGCATGCCTCGATCACGGTCGGCAATGGGGTCGCCGCCTCGGTGAACGGCGACCACAACGCCATCGCCCTGGGAACGGGCGCGACGCTCATCCTGACGGGCAAGCTGAACGACGTGCTCACCGTCTCGTCAGCCGAGGATTCCGACACGCTGGTTCTGGGCGACGTCTCCCACGATCGGCTCTGGTTCTCCCAGCACGACAACGACCTGATGATCTCGGTGATCGGCAAGCACGAGAGCATCACCGTCGCCGACTGGTTCGATGCGCCCGACAGCCATATCGGCACGCTCCAGACCGCCGATGGCTTCTCGATCAGCGACGCCGGCGTGGACCAGCTGGTGCAGGCGATGTCGGCCTTCCCGGTGCCGGGGTCCGGCCATTCGCATCACTTCCAGGCCGAGGCCGACGCGCTGGCGCCGGTCCTGGCCTCTAATTGGCAGCACGGCTAGGCACTGGACTAGCCACGCCGGCTGCCGTCCGGTGTATCCTTCGCGCCTCGGCGGCGCGAAGGATGGATCATGGAACGAGTGGCAACCGGTTACGGCCTGATCGAGGGTCCCGTCTGGGACCCGCGCCACGGTCTCTATTTCAGCGACGTCCTCAACGGTGGCGTGTTCCTGCTCGACCGAGCCGGCAAGATCTCGACGGCCGTCCCCAAGCGTCGCGGGATCGGGGGCATGGCGCTCCACGCCTCGGGCGGGCTGGTCGTCGGGGGCCGCGACATCGCCTGCGTCTCGCTGAAGGACGGCGCGACTAAGTCGCTGCTCGCGCTCGACGCCATTCCCGGTGCGACCGGCTTCAACGACCTGACGACCGATGCGGCCGGCCGGATCTACGTCGGCTCGCTGGCGTTCCGCGTGTTCGGGGGCGAGACGCCCAGGCCGGGCCATCTGCATGTCATCGACCTCGACGGCGGCATGCGCACGCTGTCGGACGGCGTGCTGCTGACCAACGGCATGGGCTTCTCGCCCGACGGCAAGCTGCTCTATCACTGCGATGCGCGTGGGCCCTATGTGCGCGTCTATGACGTGAAGGGCGACGGCAGCGTGGGGCCGTGGCGCAAGTTCGCTTCTCTCGGCGACGACAAGGTTCCGGACGGCATGAAGGTCGCCGTCGACGGCTCGGTCTGGGTCGCCGACGCCCACGGCGGGCGGGTGGCGGTGTTCAATTCCGACGGCACGCACCGCAAGGACATCACGGTGCCGCTGCCGATGGTCACCAGCCTGTGCTTCGCCGGCGACGACCTGCAGGATCTCTACATCGTTACCGGCTCGCGCGGCGGCCCGCACGACAACTGCGGCAGCATCTTCAAGACGCGCGCCGACGTCGCCGGCCTGCCGCTGCCGCCGGCGCGCGTTGCGCTTTGACGCAGACCGTCGCCGGCTGGCTCGCCGAGGCGGGCCTGCGCAACCTGCCGCTCGAGGAGCTCGTGGAGGGCTTCCTCCGCCGGCTGAATGAGGCGGCGGTCCCTGCCGCCCGCATCTTCGTCGGCATGAACACATTGCACCCCCAGGTGCTGGTGCAGAGCCTGATCTGGGATCGGGTGACCGGGCCCGTCCAGCGCTTCAGCTTCCGGCATGCCGAAATCGACAAACCGATCATCCAGCAGAGTCCCTTTGCCGTGATGCTGGCGGGAGGCACGTACGAGCAGCGAGTCGACCTGCGCCTGCCGCCGCGGCCGGGCGAGGAGCCGGTGTTCGCCGAGCTGCGCGGGCTCGGCATGACCGACTGGCTGGCGAACATCTTTCCGTTCGGTGAGCTGTCGCCCGGCACTGTCGGCCCACGCCCTCTCGAAGGCGTCGGCCAACTCTGGCTCGCGACTTCGATCGCAACCGATCGCGCCGACGGCTTCGCGAACGACCAACTCACCGTCTTGCGCGAGGTGCTGCCGGTGTTCGCCCTGGCGGTGAAGGCGGTCACCATGCGCACCGTCTTCCAGGGCCTGCTCGAATCCTACCTCGGCGCCGATCCGGCGGCGCGCGTGCTCGCTGGGACGGTGCAGCGCGGCGCCGTGCAGGGCGTCGAGGCGGTGCTGCTCTACGCCGACCTGCGCGACTTCACCCGGCTGGCCGACAGCCTGCCGGGCGACCAGCTGATCGCGCTCCTCGACGGTTGCTTCGACTGCCTGGTGCGGCCGGTCAACCGCCACGGCGGCGAAGTGCTGAAGTTCATGGGCGACGGGCTGTTGGCGATCTTTCGGCTCAAGGAGCGGCGCCAGGCGGAGATCTGCGCCTCGGCGCTGGCAGCGGCCAGCGAGGCGCTCGACCTGATGGAGCTGCTCGCCGCCGAGCGGCTGAAGGACAGCAAGCCCACGCCCGGCCTCGACATCGCCCTGCATGTCGGCACGGTGCAGTACGGCAACGTCGGCACCGACACGCGCCTCGACTTCACGGTGATCGGCCCGGCGGTCAACGAGGCGGCCCGCATCGAGGCGCTGTGCAAGGAACTCGGCCAGCCGCTCTTGATCAGCGAGGCCTTCGCCGACGCGGCGTCCGCCAGCCGCGCGCACCTGGTGTCGCTCGGCCAGCACCGCCTCCGCGGCGTGCGCGACGAGACCGAGCTGTTCGGGCTGGCCTAGAGCGGGATGATTTCGAGCCGCTCCGTCGGCCCGACCGAAGCCGAGCGAAGCGAGGCGCAGTGGAGAGACCTTTTTCAGCAACTTGCGGCTCGATTGCTGAAAAGAGGTCCCTCCACTCCGCTTCGCTCCGGTCGGGACGACGGTGAGTTTCGGGCGTATAGTCCGGCGTGCAAGTCGGCCCCGGCCAGGAGGCTCCGATGGCAACCAACCAGACCTACGTGAAGACCGAAGTGGTCGGCAGCTCGAGCAAATCGGTCTCCGATGCCATAGAATCGGCAATCGCGACGGCATCGGCGTCGTTGCGCAATCTCGACTGGTTCGAGGTGGTCGACGTGCGAGGCAGCATCCGAGACAACAAGATCGCGAACTATCAGGTGACGCTCAAGCTGGGCTTCCGCTACACGCCGAAGACGTGACGCGGTCGGTTACGAGCAGGGCGAAGGCGTAGGCGATCGCGATTTCGTCGAGCCGGCTGAAGCGTCCGGAGGCGCCGCCATGGCCCGCGCCCATATTGGTGCGCAGCAGGATCGGCCCGCCGCCTGTCATGGTGGCGCGCAGCCGCGCCACCCATTTCGCCGGTTCCCAGTAGGTCACCCGCGGATCGGTGAGGCCCGCCATCGCGAGGATCGCCGGATAGCGCTGCGCCTTCACGTTGTCGTAGGGCGAGTAGGACAGGATGTATTTGAACGCGTCGACGTCGGTGATCGGGTTGCCCCATTCGGGCCATTCCGGCGGCGTGAGCGGCAGGGTGTCGTCGAGCATGGTGTTCAGCACGTCGACGAACGGCACCTCGGCGATGATGCCGGCGAACAGGTCGGGCGCGCGGTTGGCGACCGCACCCATCAGCATGCCGCCGGCGCTGCCGCCATGCGCGACGATGCGGCCGGCCGAGGTGTAGCGGCTGGCAGCGAGCGCGCGGCCGGCGGCGATGAAATCGTCGAAGGTGTTGGTCTTCTTCTCGCGCTTGCCGTCGAGATACCACTGCCACCCCTTGTCGGCGCCGCCGCGGATATGGGCGATGGCGTAGACGAAGCCGCGGTCGACCAGCGACAGCCGGTTGGCACTGAACGAGGCCGGCATCGCCATGCCGTACGAGCCGTAGCCGTAGAGCAGCAGCGGCGCCGACCCGTCCGGTACCAAGTCGCGACGATGCAGCAGCGACACCGGCACCTCGGCGCCGTCCTGCGCCGGGGCGAACACCCGCGTGGTGACGTAGCGCGCCGGGTCGTGGCCCGACGGGATCTCCTGCCGCTTGCGCAAGACCCGCTGACGCGTCGCCATGTCGTAGTCGTAGACCTCGGCCGGCGTGGTCATCGACGAATAGGAGAAGCGGAGCGTCGTGGTGTCGAACTCGAAGCCGCCCTGCATGTCGAGCGAGTAGGCCGCCTCATCGAAGGCGATGCTGTGCTCGCTGCCTGATGCGAGATCGCGGATCACGATCGAGGGCAGCGCGTTGGCCCGTTCGAGCCGCACGAGGTGCCCAACGAACAGCTCGATCGACAGGATGTAGACGCCCGGCCGGTGCGGGATCAGCTCCCGCCAATGCGTTCGATCCGGCGTGCCGAACGGCGCCGTGGCGATGCGGAAGTCGATCGCGTCGCCGGCGTTGGTGAGGATGAAGAGTTCGTCGCCGCGGTCCTCGACGCTGTACCGCACGCCCGTCTCGCGCGGCTGGATCAGGCGGGGGAGGGCGTCGGCATCCGCAAGATCGACCAGCCATTCCTCCGACGTGTCGTGGTCGCCGCCGGAGATGGTGCAGAACCGGCCGCTGGCACTGCGGCCGATATGGGTGAACCAGCCGGTATCCTTTTCCTCGTACACCAGCGCGTCGTCGGCCTGCGCCGTGCCGAGGCGATGGCGGAACACCTTGAGCGGCCGGTGATTCTCGTCGACCTGGACGTAGTAGAAGAAGGTCGAATCGTTGCCCCACACAACGCTGCCCTGGGTCTGGGTCAGCGTGTCGGGCAGGTCTTCGCCGGTGTCCCAGCGGCGCACCCTGAGCGTGAAGTACTCCGAGCCGCGCAGATCGGCGCTCCACGCCAGAAGCTTGTGGTCGGGCGAATGCCGCCGGCCGCCGAACTTGAAGTAGTCCGATCTCTTGGCGAGCGCGTCGCCGTCGAGCACCGTGTGGAAGTCGCCGCCGTCGCGCAGCGTGCGGCCGACCTGCTCGTGCTGCCCGCCCGGGCGATATTGCCAGCTGTAGGCGAACGCCCCGTCGGGCATCGGCACGCCGGAATCGTCTTCCTTGATGCGCCCGCGCATCTCGGCGACCAGCGTCTTCTGCAGGGCTGCGGTGGGCGCGAGGATCTCCTCGGCGTAGCGGTTCTCCGCCTCGAGATAGGCGCGGATGTCGGGTTGCAGCAGCGACGGATCGCGCAGCACCTTCTGCCAGTTGGGATCCTTCAGCCAGGCATAGTCGTCGGCGACGGTGATGCCGTGTCGTGTGACGGGCGCCGGCCGCCGCGGGGCGACAGGGATGCTCAAGAGTAGTTGCCTGCGACCTTGGCCGGCTTGGCGACGGGCTTGGCCTTGCCCTCGACCATGCCGCGCATCTCCGCCCCCTTGGTGTCCCACCAGTCGGCGAGGATGCGCACGTCCCAGCCGATGCAGAAGTGCTGGACGCCCATGTCGAGATACTTCGCGGCCTGTCCGGGATCGCGCAGCTCGACGCGCGGGTTCTTGCCCATCCTGAGCGCGGTCTCGATCGTGAACTTCTCGGCCGCCACCACCTCGGGGTCGTTGTACTGCGCGGGCTTGCCGATGCTCATCGAGAAGTCCGAGCCGCCGAACTGCACCATGTCGATGCCCGGCACCGACAGGATCGCCTCGAGATTGTCGACGCACGACTTCTTCTCGACCATGATGGCGATCACCACGTCGTTCAGCGCCTCGACATAGGCGGGCTGCCCGCCGTGGCGCACGACGCCGACATCGCGCCGCATGCCGACGCCGAGCAGGCCGCGGCCGCGCGCACCCGGGACGATGGTCGTCTCGGCGCGCACCGCATTGACGGCGGTCTTGGCGTCCTCGACCGAGCGGATGTCGGCGAACAGCACGCTCTGGAAGCCGGCGCCGATCGCGCGCATCGCCTGGTGGGTGTACTGCGTCTGCTCGATCTTGATCATGCCGCCCAGGTTCGCGACCTCGAAGGCACGGCCGAGATTGTCGAGATCGTGCATGTCGAACGGCGCGTACTCGGCGGTGAACTCGACATAGTCGTACTGGCCGGAATGACCGATCAGCTCGACCAGGGTCGGCCAGCAGGAGAGGATGTGCGTGCCCACCGTCGGCTGGCCGGCATTGAGACGTTCGCGGAGCAGGTTGCGGCGCATGGCCATGGCGGTTCCCCTCATCAAGCGGTTCGGGCTAGTGTCGCATTTTGAGTGAGGGGAGTGCCAATGTTTCCGGGCAAGGACGCGCTGACCATCTGCTTTGCGCACGCGGCATATCAAATGCAGGCGCGCTTCGAGGCGCGCAAAACCGGCATCCGGAACTTCCAGGTGCGCGCCTACGACGACCTGCAGAAGCGGATCGGCGAGGCCGACGTCGTCGTGGTCTCGGGCATGTGGAAGAACGAGCTGATCCCGTCCGCCGGCAAGCTCAAGTTCATCCAGTCGATCAGCTCGGGCATGGACCAGTATTCCAAGGAGCAGCTCGCGGCGAAGAACGTGCGGCTGGCCAGTGCCGCCGGCGTCAATGCGCGCGCGGTGGCCGAGCATGCGATCGCGCTGATCCTCGCCGTCGCGCGGCGCCTGCCCGAGGCGCGCGACAATCAGCACCGGAAGTTCTGGCGCGGCATGATCGGCGACCTGACGCAACGCGAGGACGAGCTCGGGGCCAAGACCATGCTCGTGGTCGGCATGGGCCGCATCGGCAGCCATCTTGCGATGCTGGGCAAGGCGTTCGGCATGAAGGTGATCGGCATCCGCCAGGATCCGGCCAAGGGCACCAACGGTGCCGATTCGATCCATGCCATGGCGGACCTGGTGAAGCTGGTGCCGCAGGCCGACATCGTGGCGCTCGCCTGTGCGCTCACGCCCGAGACCACCGGCCTGATGAGCGCGGCAGCCTTTGCGGCGATGAAGCCCTCGGCGATGTTCGTCAATGTGGCGCGCGGCAAGGTTGCCGACGAGGCGGCGCTGATCTCGACCATGAAGGCGGGAAAGATCGCGGCGGCGGCCATCGACGTCACCGCGGAGGAGCCGCTAACCGAGGCGTCGCCGCTGTGGACGATGCCCAACGTCTTCATCACGCCGCACACGGCTGGGGAGACGCGGGCCTACGAGGACAATGTGCTCGACATCCTGATGGAGAACCTGGACCGCTTGTGGAAGGGCGACCAGGCTCTCCGTAATCAGGTCTTGTAACGATCTACTTCTCGCCCGGCTTCTTCTGCTGCTGTTGCGGCGGCGGCGGAGGAGCCGGATGCGCGGCCGGTGGCGGCGGCGCAGGGTGAGGCGCCTGGGCCTGCTGCGGCGGAGGAGCCGGATGCGGGGCGGGAGGCGGCGGAGCGGGATGCGGCGCCTGGGCCTGCGGCGGCGGGGCGGCCGGATGCGGCGGAGGCGGTGGCGGCGCTGCATGAGCCTGCGGCGGCGGTGCCGGCGGAGCGGCCGGATGCGGCGCCTGTGGCGGTGGCGGCGGAGCCGTATGGACCTGCTGCTGCGGCGGCGGACTCATGTGTTGCGGCTGAGGCATTGCATGCGGCGGCTCGGCCGGGTGCTGAGGCGGCGGAGCCACGTTCGCCTGCGGATGCGGCGGCTCGGGCTGATGCGGCGCCTGGACCGCATGGTTCATCTGCGGCGGGGCATGCTGCTCGTTCGGACGAGGCGCCTCGCCGGGATGCGCTGGTGGGACAGCCTGGTTGGCTTGCGGATGGGGCGGTTCACCGGGCTTCGGCGGCTGCGGCTGGCCGGGGTGCGGCTGAGCCTGGTTCGCCTGCGGCTGGGCCGGGCGCGGCGGTTCGCCAGGGTGCGTCGGCTCGCCGGGGCGATGCTCCGGCTGGAGGGCCTGGTTGGCCTGCGGCGGCTCACCGGGACGGCGCTCGTTCTGCCGCGGCGGTTCGCCCGGACGGCCCGGCAGGCCCGGCACCTGCGGCGAGGCGGTCGCTGCATTGGGACGCGGCGGTTCGCCTGGCATAGGGGCCGTGCCACCGTGCGGCGCGAGCTGTGGCAGGTTGGGTTTCGCGCCCGGTGTCGTCGCGTTGGGCTGGGTGGAGGTGATGCGCGGGCCCGGCGCGGTGTGCTGTTGGACCATGTTGGGCGTTAGCCGGGCGATGGTCTCCATGGAGGCGAAGCGCGTGTGCGCGACTGGCGGCTGGCCCGGCTGCGGCGGCTGACCCGGATGGTTCGACGCCTGGGCCTGCGGTTGCGGCTGGCCCGGCTTGGCGGCTTGCGCGGCCAACGCCATCGTCGGCGCGGGTGGCGCCGAGACGGCGGCGACGGGTGCGGTGGCGATCTTGTCGGCCGCGACGTGCAGGCGGGCCTGCTGCACCGGTCGAGAGCGGGCGAAGTCGTCGGCCGACACCACCGTCGCGAAGCGGCGATTGGCGAGCTGCTCGTTGTGCTCATCGGCGCGCAGCGCCTCGCGACGCTCGGCGCGCTGCCAGCGGTCGTTCAGCACCGGCTCCGGCACGCGGGCATCGGCGTTGATGCGCTGATAATAGCGCCGATCGGACGTGTAGGGCGGCACATACGGCTCGCGCGGGCCGAGGGGGAACCAGCCGACCGGACGGTGCTGCGCGCCGAGGGCCGCGCCCAGCTCAACGCCGCCGACGAAGGCGACCAGCGCCGGCGCATAGACGGCGTGCTCATGCCGCTCCGGCGGTACCCAGAACCAGTGATCGCCGCGATGCGCCCAGCGTCCGTAGTGATAGGGCGCGAAGCCCCATGGCTCCGAATCGACCCAGGTCCAGCCGTACGGTCCGACATAAGACCAGTAGCCAGTGCTGTAGGGCGTCCAGTCGGCCGCGACTGCCTGCGGCGCCCAGACCTGGCCGTAATCGGGATCGTTGGTCCAGGTGCCGTAAGCGCCGAGGTCCTCGTAACCCGTCACGTCGGCGCCGAGATACTGGACCGGCGCGTAGGTGATGTGCTGGTCGCGCTGCGCCCAGTAGGCCGGCATCGGCGGCGGCGCGGTCTCGACCTTGCGGATCTGGATCGAATCGCCCTCGCCGGTCACCTGCGCCTCCTCGCCGCCACGCAGGGCGACGGTCTGGCCGTTGGGCGCCTGGAACTCGGCAGCGCCGGAGCGCACGCCCATCACCGTCGGATCGGCGGTCGTGCCGGCATGGACATAGTAGTCGCCCTGGTCCTTGAGCGCGGCGATGCCGCGCGGGGTGACGATCTGGTAGGGCTGGTTGGTATCGAGGGCGAAGGTCTTGATGTCGAGCCGGCCCTGATCGAGCTGCAGGCGGGTCTGGCTGTCGTCGAGCGCAGCCACGTCCATCTGCGTATCGCCATCCATGCGCACGCGGGTGCCGGAGATCGAGAGCTCGTCATGGCCGTTGGGCTCGGTCCACAGCGAATCGCCCGCCACCAGCGGCGTGTTCACCGCTGCGGGCGACCAGGCATCGGCCTGGGCGTCGTGATAGGAGACGGTGCCCTGGAGATAGGACAGGCGGCCCACCCGGGCGGGAGGGTCACCCGAAGGCCCCGATTGCGCCATGGCGACGCCACTGAAACCCAGTGTGCCGGCGACCAGTAAGGCGACCGAACGACGAACGACCATGGACGGACTCCTGCTATCTTGCGAAGCGAGGGAACAACGCCACACGGTGTGGCGAGTTCCGGAACGGGAGGCGCGAATGAGCGTTGCAGACCCCAATCGCACGATTCTCACAGGGGAGAATCCTTTCATCAGGCTGTCGAGCAAGGACGGCGATCCCAATTCGACCGACGCGAGCTACTGGCGCATCGTCCATTGTCCAATGGGGCCGGGCCACGTGCTCTATCTCAAGAGCGAGCTGACCGAGGGCCGCTGGCGCATCTATTCCGACAACATCGCCATGGCCCGCTGGCTGCAGCAGACCGTGCAGGGCATGCTGAATGCCGAGCTGAAGGACCTGACGATTCCCGTCACGGACGCTTCGTTCAGCAAGTCCGGCGACCCGAGATACTTCTGGACCGAACATGTTTCCGCCCTCGACAGCGAGGTTGCGCTGACCTGGTACGACATCGGTGAACCGCTTCTCATCCACACTCAGCCGAACCAGGGTCCTAACCCTCGTCCTTACGGCGTGTGCACGCTGCTCATCCCTGCGCTCGGCGCACGGCTGACCGTCGACGGCCATCAGGCCAAGGGCCAGCCGTGGAAGCGCAAGCGCGAAGGCCAGCCCTTCAGCACTTGCGCGCTCGCCTTTTCGGAAAGTTGGACCGAACCGCGGTAACTAAAAGGCTTTCATCGGACCGCCCCGCTGGAGTGGCGCGGTCCGATGAATCAGAAGGCCTTTGCGAGTTCGGTGTAGCTCTGTCGGCGGACGGCCTCATCGTAGGTCCAGGTGACGACGGCCATCTCGTCGACGCCGATCCGCTCCTTCAGCTCCACAATCCGGGCCATCACCTCGGGGCCGGTGCCGACGAAGGAATCGCGGCGGATTTTTGCGATGCGCTCCTGGTCGGCCGAGGCCAGCGCCTTCGCTGCGTCTTCCGGCGAGCTCAACGGACCGAGAATGCCGCGGTCGCGGTTGATGCGGGAGAGCACCCGCGGAGTGAGGTGGTACTGCGCCTCCTCCATGGTGGGCGCGGCGAGCGCCTGGACGCAGAGGCCGCAATGCGGCGTCGGATGGCGTGCGCTGGGGCGATAGGTGCGCTTGTAGAGATCGATCGCCCGCTCCCCGCCTTTGCCGTCGCTGAAGAACCAGGCATAGCAGTAGGGCAGGCCGAACAGCGCCGCGACCTGCGCGCCATAGTCGGAGCTGCCGAGGATCCAGATCTCCGGCGCGGTCGGGCCGTGGGGATAGGCCTTCACCTTGGCGAAGGGATGGCCCTGCACCAATGGCTCGTCATGCACCCAGGCGATCAGGTCGCGGATGTCGGACGGGAAATGCTCGGGGCGCTCGTTGGCCAGCGGATTGAGGGCATAGGCGGTAAGACCGTCGGAGCCCGGGGCGCGGCCCAGGCCCATGTCGATCCGCCCCGGCGCCAGCGCATCGAGCACGCGGAACACCTCGGCGACTTTGAACGCCGAGTAGTGCGGCAGCATGATGCCGGCGCTGCCGATGCGGATGCGCTCGGTGGTAGCGGCGATCGCCGACATGATGATCTCCGGCGCGGTGCCGACGATCGTGGGATGGTTGTGGTGCTCCGACACCCAGAACCGCTCGTAGCCCAGCGTCTCGCAGTGCTTGGCGAGCGCCACTGTGTTGCGGATCGATTGTTCGTGGGGACGGCCGGCGACGGCCACGGACTGGTCGAGAACGGAAAGACGCATCGCCGGCAACTTAGGCAGTCGGCCGCGGTTCTCCAACAGGGCTGGACGCATCGAGGCTTAGCGACGAGAGGAGGAAGCCATGCCCAAATCGAAACCCGTTTCGAAAGTCGTGGGGATTGACCACATCTCCATCAGGGTCAGGGACTACGCGAAGTCCCGGGCCTTCTATTCGAAGCTGTTCGAGTTCCTGGGCTTCGAGGTCTCGGAGGATTACGGCAGCACGATCGGCTGGACCAACGGCAAGACCCGTTACTGGATCGCCGAGGCCGAGGGCCGCAAGCAGCACAGGATCGGCGATGTCGGCCTCCATCACTACGCGTTCCAGCTGCGCAACCGGAAGGACGTCGACGCCCTGCAGGCCTTCCTCGAGAAGGAGAAGGTGAAGATCGTCGACCCGGCCGACGAGTACTACGAGGACTACTACGCCGTGTTCTTCCTCGATCCCGACGGCATCAAGCTCGAGGGCATGAAATACGGCGAGCTCACCACCAGGAAGAAAGGAAAGACCTCGAAATCGAAGGGTTAAAAAGCCTTGTGACAAAGCCATTGATCGTCAGTTGCGAATTACTTGCAATCAAAGGCGAGCGGCATATATTAGAAGCGTTCTAATCTGAGTGACGGAGCGTTTCATGCTGACGATTGGGGACAAGTTCCCGGCCTTCGACCTCAAGGCCGTGGTGAGCAGCGACCCCAAGACCGCGTTCAAGGCGATCAACGACAAGACCGACGAGGGCAAGTGGAAGGTCGTGTTCTTCTGGCCGAAGGATTTCACCTTCGTCTGCCCGACCGAGATCGCCGCCTTCGGCAAGCTGAACAAGGAATTCAACGAGCGCGACGCGGTCGTGTACGGCATCTCGACCGATAGCGAGTTCGTTCATCTCGCCTGGCGTCAGAACCACGCCGACCTGAAGGCATTGCCGTTCCCGATGCTGGCCGACCTCAAGCGCGAGCTCGCGACCTCGCTCGGCATCCTCGACAAGAGCGAGGGCGTCTGCCTGCGCGCGACCTTCATCGTCGATCCGGAGGGCATCATCCGCTTCGTGTCGGTCAACGACCTCTCGGTCGGCCGCAACCCGCAGGAAGTTCTGCGCGTGCTCGACGCGCTGCAGACCGACGAGCTTTGCCCCTGCAACTGGCAGAGGGGCGAAGAGGTCCTGAAGGCCGCCTGAGGAGGACACGACCATGTCGATCGACACCCTGAAGGACCGGCTGCCGGACCATGCGCGCGACATCAAGCTCAACCTCTCGACTCTCGCGTCCGAGCAGCTGCTCACCCCGCAGCAGAAGGCGGGCAGCTTCATTGCTGCCGCGCTGGCGGCCAACCACGCGCCGACGACGCAGGCCGTGGTCGACGCCTTCGCGGGCGAGCTCACGCCGGAGGCGCTGAACGCGGTCAAGATCGCCGCGACGCTGATGGCGATGAACAACATCTACTATCGCTTCGTGCACCTGGTGCACGCGGACGACTACAAGACCCTGCCAGCCAAGCTGCGCATGACGGCGATGGCCAAGCCCGGCGTCGACAAGGTCGACTTCGAGCTGTGGTCGCTGGTCGTCTCGGCGGTCAACGGCTGCGGCCTGTGCCTCGAAAGCCACGAGAAGGTGCTGCGCGAGCACGGCCTGTCGGCCGAGCAGGTGCAGGCGGCCATTCGCATCGCAGCGACTGTGCACTCGGCCGCGCGCACACTGGCGGCGGAAGAGGCTCTCGCGCCAGCGTTGGCCCAGGCGGCCTAGCCGCTCCAACACGTGATTTCGGCGGCGATCCGGTCGCCGAAATCCGCTAGACTCCACCCGGGGATGGGGCATCCACGGGGGAGGCATGAAGCGGCGGCATTTCCTGGGCGCGGCGCTCGCGCTGCCAGCTGCTGCGCGGGCGCAGGGCCGCTCCGGCGGCAAGCTCGGCTACGTCTATGTCGGACCCAAGGAGATGATCCCGTCCCGGGTCGAGATGCTCGCGGCCGGGGTGCGCGCATCGGGATACGCGCTACCTCCTGGCGACATCGTCTTTCGGACCACCGAAGGCGTGGCAGACAGGCTGGCGCCGGCCATCGCCGAGGTCCTCGCCCAGAACGTGTCGGTGTTCGTCGCCGCCGGACCCGCTGCCTTGCGCGTCGCCCCCCCCAGCAGGCGTCGCGCACTGTGCAGATCGTCGCCTACGATTTCGAGACCGATCCAGTGGCGGGAAAATACGCTCAGAGCATCGCGCGGCCGGGCGGCAACGTGACCGGCGTCTTTCTCGATCTGCCGACCTTCGCGGGCAAATGGCTCGAGCTGCTGCACGAGTGCATGCCGCAGCTCGCCCGTGTCGGCGTGGTCTGGGATCCCGACACCGGCCGGTTGCAGGCCGATGCCGTGATCACGGCCAGTGCCGGCCTCGGCATCAAGACCGACCTGCTGGAGGTCCATGCCTCTGCCGACTATTCAGCAGCTTTCGCGGCGGCCCGCGAGCGCGGCGCGCAGGCGGTCATCCTCCTGTCTTCGCCGCTGGTCTTCACGCACGTGAAGGAGATCGGCGAGATGTCGGCGCGCCACCGGATGCCGACGATCACCATGTTCGCCGAGTTCGCCAAGGTCGGTGGCATGCTCGCCTATGGTCCGAGCCTGCTCGGCGCCTTCAGGCAGGCGAGCTTCATGGCCGGCAAGATCCTCGCGGGCGCGGCCGTCGGCATGACTCCGATCGAAAGGCCGTCGACCTACGAGCTGGTCGTCAATCAGCGCAGCGCCGAGATGATGGGCGTAAAGATTCCGGCCTCGATCCAGGCGCGCGCCGACGAGGTGATCGAGTGAGACGGCGACGTCTCCTGGCCTTGGCCGCCGCGCTTCCCTTGTCGGCCCAGGCCCAGGGGGTGAAGCGCGTCGGCTTCCTCGTCACCGGCGACCCCGAGCCGACCTGGTCGCTGTTCCGCAAGAGCATGGCGGCGGCGGGCTACGTCGAAGGGCGCACTGTGACCTACGAATACCGGCCGGTCGATACACCCGGTCCCCGACTCGACGGCGCAGCCGCCGAACTCGCGCGTCTCAACGTGGATGTCATCGTTACCATCCTCACGCCGTCGATCGCGGCGGCGCGACGCGCCACGTCGACCATCCCGATCGCCTGGCTGGGCGCCGATCCGCAAGTCACCGGCATCCGCAATCTCTCCCGTCCCGAGGGGAACGTTACCGGCGTCTACAGTCCGAGCTCGACGCTGGCGGGCAAGGCGTTGCAGCTGTTCCACGAGATCAGGCCCGAGACCAAGGTGTTCGGCCTGCTGCTGAATCCCGGCGATCCGTTCCATGTACCGTTGCAGCATGACGTCGAGATCGTCGCGCGGGCGGAAAAGATCGACCTTGCCATCGAGCTGCCGAAGTCGCGCGCCGAGCTGGAATCCGGCTTCGACGCCCTGATCAAGCGCGGCGTGGGAGGCATCCTGATTCAGCCCAGCCTGGGGCTCGAGATCGCCGCGCGCCTTGCGCTCGACAAGCGGATCCCGGCGATTTCCTTCCGCCGCGAATTCGCCCAGGCCGGTGGGCTGATGTCCTACACCGCCGACTACGCCGATCTAACCCGCATCCTTGCCCGTCAGGTCGACAAGCTTCTGAAAGGCGTTCCGATCGGCAACATCCCGGTGCAGCAGGCGAGCCGCTTCGAGATGATCCTCAATCTCAAGACCGCAGCCGCACTGGGCATCACCCTGCCACCGACCTTTCTGGCGCGCGCCGACGAGGTGATCGAGTGAAGCGGCGCGCCTTCCTCGGCGCGGCGACCGCCACGGCAACGCTGCCGGCGCGCGCGCAAACGAGCGGCGTAAAAGTCGTCGGCTTCCTGCACAGCGGCGCGCCCAACTACATGCCGGCCATCCTCGACAGGCTGCGCCGCGGTCTCGCCGATCAGGGTTTCGTCGACGGCAAGAACCTGCGCATCGAGACCCGCCTGGCCGCAGGCCGTTACGAACGCATCGCGGTGCTGGCCAGCGAGCTGCTGGCGCTCAAGGCCGATGCCGTGCTGGCGGTCGGTGGCTCGGAACCGGTCAATGCCTTCAAGGCGGCGACATCGACCGTGCCAATCGTGTTCATGAGCGCCATCGATCCCGTGCGCACGGGTATCGTCGAAAGCCTCAGCCGACCTGGCCGCAACATCACCGGCGTCAGCCTGATCGGTGCGTCGCTCGAGCCCAAGCGGCTCGAAGTGCTGGCAGAACTTGCGCCGGGCAATGGACCGTTCTGTGCGCTGGTAAACCCGCGATACCCGGGAGTCGAGCAGCAGCGCGCGTCGCTGCGCACCGCTGCAGCCGCCATGGGACGACCGCTCGAGTTCGAGGAAGCGACGAGCGGCGTCGAGATAGAAGCCGCGATCGACGCCGCGGTCCGGCGGCATTGCGTGGGCCTGGTTCAAACGCAGGATCCGTTTTTTGCCAGCAGCATTCCGCAGCTCGTCGCCGCCGCGGAGCGCACCAAGCTGCCAGCTGTCTATCAAGGTCGCGAGTTCGTCGATCTCGGCGGGCTCGCGAGCTATGGCACCAACTTCGTGGCCGCCTTCGGCGATGCTGGCGAGTACATCGGCAGGATCCTCAAGGGCGCCAAGCCGGCCGATCTTCCCGTTTTGCAGCCGACCAAGTTCGAGTTCGTCGTCAATCTCAAGGCCGCGCACGCGATCGGCATCGAGATTCCACCCCGTATCGTTTCGAATGCCGACGAGGTGGTCGAATGAAGCGGCGCGCGCTGCTCGCGGGTCTGTCGGCCTGGCCGGCGATCGCGCGGGCCCAGGCCGTGCCGCGGGTGGGCTTCCTGCATCCGGGCAAGGTCGATCCTGACAACGTGCGGCTCGCCACCTTCGCCGACGGGCTGCGCAGCAAGGGCTATGCCGACGGCAAGACCGTCTCGATCATAGTGCGCGCCGCGGAGTTCGATCCCGGGCGCGTGGCGCAGTACGCCGCCGAGCTGATCGACAGCAAGGTCGATGTCCTGTTCGCCATCGGCAGCAAGGTCATCCAGGAAGCGCGGCAGCGCACCGCGACGATCCCGATCGTCGCTCTCGATCTCGAATCCGATCCGATGGCCAGCGGCTTCGTGCAGAGCCTCGCCCATCCCGGCGGCAACGTGACCGGCCTGTTCTTCGATTTCGCCGAGTTCTCCGGCAAGTGGCTGGAGATCATGGGCGAGATCGTGCCCGGCCTGAAGAGCGCCGGCGTGATCTGGGATCCCGCCACCGGTAAGGTGCAGGTCGATGCCGCCACGACAGTGGCCAGGCAGCGCGGCGTCGTGCTCGAGATCATCGAGTGCGCGGCACCTTTGGCCATCGAGCCGGGCTTCCAGCAGGCTGCCGACCGGAAGGTCCAGGCCGTCCTGGTCCTGAGCTCGCCGGTCTTCGGCACGGTGCCGCAGCTCGTGTCCGCTGCCGCGCTGAAGCACCGGCTGCCCACCATTACGATGTTCCCCGAGTTCGCCGAGAAGGGCGGCCTGGTGGCCTGCGGCACCGATCAGCGCGACCTTTTCCGCCAGGGTGGCGAGATCGTCGGCCGCGTCCTGTCGGGCACCAAACCCGCCGACTTGCCGGTCGAGCGGCCGACCCGCATCCTGCTTGCCGTGAACATGAAGACCGCCGCTGCCCTGGGAGTGACGATCCCGCAGGTCGTCCTGCTGCGGGCCGACCAGGTGATCGAGTGAGGGGCGAGCGGTGAAGCGCGGTCTCTTCCTCAAGTACGTCGCTCTGTTCGTCGGCCTGGTCGCAGTCGTGGGCGTGATCAATGCCGCGCTCGACCTCTACTTCGTCTATCGCGACAACCGCCAGGCCTCGATCAACGTCCAGCGCGAGAAGGCCGTGGCGGCGGCGCAGACGATCGAGTCCTTCGTCAAGGAGATCGAGCGGCAGATCGGCTGGGTGGCCTACGCCCAGTTCGACGCCCTGCCGGCCGAGCAGCGCCGCTTCGACTATGTCCGCCTGTTGCGCCAGGTGCCGGCGATCACCGAGCTCGCCCAGCTCGACCGCACCGGGCACGAGCAGCTGCACGTCTCGCGGCTCAGCATGGACGTGATCGGCGGCGACGCCGACCGCTCGAACGAGCCCGCCTTCATCGAGGCCAAGGCCCACAAGGTCTATTACGGGCCGGTCTATTTCCGCAAAGGCAGCGAGCCCTATCTCACCATGGCGGTGGCGCATGGCGGGCGCGGCGGCGTGACGGTCGCCGACGTGAACCTGAAGCTCATCTGGGACGTCGTTTCGCAGATCAGGATCGGCAAGAACGGCTACGCCTACGTGATCGACCGCCAGGGCCGGCTGGTCGCGCATCCCGACATCTCGCTGGTGCTGCGCGGCACCGACATGAGCAAGCTCGCCCAGGTCGAGGAGGTGCTGAAGCAGCCGGCCGGCGACTCTGGCGGCAACACCACGGTCGACGCGCGCAACCGCAACGGCGTGCCGGTGCTGTCGGCCCATGCCGTCATCGATTCGCTCAACTGGATCGTGTTCGTCGAGCTGCCCACGGCGGAGGCGCAGCAGCCGGTCATCGATTCCGGCCTGCGCGACCTCGCCCTGCTGGTGCTGGGCCTGCTGATCGCCGGCGCGGCGGCGGCGCTGCTGGCGCGGCGCATGGTGGTGCCGATCCGCGCCATGCAGAAGAGCGCCCAACGGATCGGCGGCGGCGACCTCGGCCACCGCATGTCGATCAAGACCGGCGACGAGCTGGAGGCGCTGGCCGACCAGTTCAACCGCTCCGCCGAGGCGCTGCAGGACTCGTACGAGACGCTGGAGCAGCGCGTTCAGGATCGCACCGCCGAGCTGCGCGAATCGCTCGACCAGCAGACGGCGACATCGGAGATCCTGCGCGTCATCTCCGAATCGCCGACCGATGTGCAGCCCGTGCTCGACGCCATCGTGAGGGCCGCCCTGCGCTTCAGCGGTGCCGACGACGCCGTGATCGTCCTGCGCGAAGGCGACGAGACCCTGGTGGCTGCCCACGCCGGCACGCTCTCCACGCCGCTTGGCCTCCGCCGCAAGGTCGGCAGCAACAACATCACCGGACGCGTGATCTCGACCGGCGAGACGCTGCACATTCCTGATATCGACGCCGCCGACCGCGTGGAGTTCGCCGGTTCGATCGCACTGGCGCAGGATCAGGGCTGGAAGGCCGCGTTTGCCGTGCCCATGCCGCGCGAGGGCATGGCGGTCGGCGCGATCATGCTGCGCAAGACCGCGCGCGGGGGCTTCATGCCGAGGCACATCGAGATGGCCGAGACTTTCGCCGCCCAAGCCGTGATCGCCATCGAGAACGTGCGGCTGTTCACCGAGATTCAGGAAAAGAGTCGCCAGCTCGAGATCGCCAGCCAGCACAAGTCGCAGTTCCTGGCCAACATGAGTCACGAGCTGCGCACGCCGCTCAACGCCATCCTGGGCTACACCGAGATGATGGTCGACGGCCTCTACGGCAACCTGCCGGACAAGGCCCAGGGCGTGCTGGAGCGCGTGCAGAGCAACGGCAAGCACCTGCTCGGCCTGATCAACGACGTGCTCGATCTCTCCAAGATCGAAGCCGGCCAGCTGACGCTGGCGACCGAGGAGTACAGCGTCGCCGACATGGTGGCGACCGTGATGTCGGCCACCGAATCGCTGGCCAAGGCCAAGAACATCGCGCTCGTGTCGGCCGTGCCGCCAGGCCTGCCGCGCGGCACGGGCGATGCCCGACGCCTCACCCAGGTGCTGCTCAACCTGGTCGGCAACGCCATCAAGTTCACCGACGAGGGCAAGGTCGAGATCCGCGCCCGCCGGCAGGACGACCGCTTCAAGATCTCTGTGATCGACACCGGCCCCGGCATCGCCAGGGTCGACCAGGCCAAGATCTTCGAAGAGTTCCAGCAGGTCGACAATACCAGCACGCGCAAGAAGGGCGGGACCGGCCTCGGCCTGTCGATCTCTCGAAAGATCGTCGAGCTGCACGGCGGCTACATCGCCGTCGAGTCCGAGCCAGGCAAGGGCTCGAACTTCAAGATCACCATTCCGATCAATGCCGCCCCCGCCAAAGCCGATACGCCGAAGGAAGCCGCGCAATGACCAAGAAGATCCTTGTGGTCGAGGACACGGAGGACAACCGTCAGATCCTGCGCGACCTGCTCAGCATGGCCGGCTACGAGATGGTCGAGGCGCATGACGGTGCCGAGGGCGTCGAGAAGGCGGCCGAGCATAGGCCCGACCTGATACTGATGGACATCCAGATGCCGGTGATGGACGGCTACGAGGCGACGCGGCGCATCAAGGCCAACCCGGAGCTGAAGTCGATCCCGATCGTCGCCGTGACGTCCTATGCGCTGTCGGGCGACGAGGAGAAGACGCGCGCGGCGGGCTGCGACGCCTACATCGCCAAGCCCTACAGCCCGCGCCAGATGCTCGTCAAGGTGCGCGAGATCCTCGGAGCCTGACGGAAAGGGGAAGGGAAGACGATGCGCGATCCCGCCCGCATCCTGGTGGTCGACGACGTCGCCGACAATGTCGAGATCCTGCGCATGCGCCTGTCGACCCTGGGCTACGACGTCGACGAGGCCACCGACGGCGAGCAGGCGCTCGCCAGGATCGCCGCCGATCCGCCGGACCTCGTGCTGCTCGACGTCATGATGCCCAAGATCGATGGGCTCGAGGTGGTGCGCCGCCTGAAGGCCGACAAGTCGTTGCCCTTCATCCCGGTCATCATGGTCACGGCGAAGACCACGCCCAAGGACGTCGTCGCCGGACTGGAGGCGGGAGCGGACGACTATCTCACCAAGCCGATCGACCATGGCGCGCTGATCGCGCGCGTGCGCTCGATGCTGCGCATCAAGACGCTGCATGACGAGGTGCAGATGCTGAACCAGGGACTGGAAGCCAAGGTCAAGGCGCAGGTCGACGAACTGGAGCGCGTGAACCGGCTGCGCCGCTTCCTGGCCCCCCAGCTGGCGCAGGCCGTGGTCTCGGCTGGCAACGAGAAGGTGCTGGAGAATCATCGCCGCGAGATCGCCGCCATGTTTTGCGACCTGCGCGGCTTCACGTCGTTTGCCGAGAGCGCCGAGCCGGAGGACATCATGTCCCTGCTGGCCGAGTATCACGGTGCGGTCGGCCCGTTGATCCGCAAGCACGAGGGCACGCTCGACCGCTTCACCGGCGACGGCATGCTGGTGTTCTTCAACGACCCGCTGCCGTGTCCCGACCCGGCCAAGCGCGCCGCGAAACTCGCGCTCGAGATGCGCGATGCGGTGGCCAAGCTCGTGCCGATCTGGACCAAGCGCGGTCACAGCCTGGGCTTCGGCATCGGCATGGCGCAGGGCTACGCCACGCTGGGCCGCATCGGTTTCGAGGACCGCTTCGACTACACGGCGATCGGCTCGGTAGTGAACCTCGCCTCGCGTCTCTGCAGCGAAGCGGGCGACGGGCAGATCCTGGCGAGCGGCCGTCTCGCCGCAGCCGTCGAAGACATCGCCGAGATCGAGTCTCTGGGCGAGCGCACGCTGCGCGGCATGGCGCGGCCGGTCGCCGTGCACAATCTCATGGCGCTGAAAGGCTGATCGATGCGCCTGCGGCGGCGGCGTTTCATCGCCGGTATCGGCGGAGCAATCGGGGCAACCAGGATTGCCCGCGCGCAGGGCAACGGGCCCACGATCGGGCTGCTCATGACCGGCGGCGTCGACAGCCTGACGCAGGCCTTCTTCAAAGGCGTGCGCGCGATGGGCTTCGAAGAAGGCCGCAACCTCGCGGTCGTGAAGCGCAGCGCGGCCGGTGAGTTCGACAAGCTGCCGGCGCTGGCCCAGGATCTTGTGACCCAGAAGGTCGATGCCATCGTGGCGATGGGCGGGCCGGTGCCGACCCGGGCGGCGAAGGCCGCGACCACGACCATTCCCATCGTTTTCGCCTATGGCGGCGATCCCGTGGGCGACGGGCTGGTCGCGAGCTTCAGCCGGCCGGGCGGCAACGTCACGGGCGCCTCCTTCATGGGCGCTTCGTTCACCTCCAAGCGCCTGCAGGTGCTGAAGCAGCTCCTGCCCGAGGCCGTCGACGTGGCGCTGATGCTCAATCCCAAGGCGACGCTGGCCGAAGGCCAGATCCGCGATGCCCGGAACGCCGCACCCGTGCTGGGGCAGAAGATTCACGTCATGGACGCGAGCGGCGCCGAGGAAATCGACGCCGCCTTCGCCGAGATGGAGCGGCAGAAGACGCGGGCGCTGCTGATGGGCGTCGATCCAAGCTACGGCCTGGTGTTCCGCGATCGCATCATCGGGCTGGCCGCTCGGTACAAGCTCCCGACGCTCTACGATTCGCGCGACTATGTCGAGAAGGGCGGACTCATCAGCTACGGCAGCCTGCTGACCGACACCTGGCGGCAAGCCGGCCTCTATGTCGGCCGCATCCTCAAGGGCGAGAAGCCGCAGGACCTGCCGGTGGTCCAGCCGACACGCTTCGAGACGGTGGTCAACCTCAAGACGGCGAGAATGCTCGGCCTCGAGATTCCAGCCCGCCTGCTCGCCTTGGCGGACGACACGATCGAGTGAGATTCGACGAATGAATCTGCGCGGTTTGCGCAGATGATCCCGCGCTTGTCGGCGCGGACGGACGGGGCCAAACTCCGCGCCCTCCGACGAAATTCCGAAAGGTGAATCGCATGTCCACTGCCATGCCTGCCAACACGTACCAGCCCAAGGGCATGCTGATCGACGGCAAGTGGGTCGGCAGCGTCTCGGGCGCGCACTTCTCCGTCGAGAATCCGGCCAAGCGCAAGCCGATCACCGACGTGCCGAGGGCGGCGGCGGCCGATGTCGAAGCTGCGGTCGCGGCGGCCGACAAGGCCTTGCCGGCGTGGAAGAAGGTCGTGCCGCGCGAACGCGGCAAGCTACTGCTCAAGATTGCCGAGGCGATCCAGGCGCGCGTCGAGGAGCTGGCGCGCACGATCGCGCTCGAGACCGGCAATGCACTGCGCACCCAGGCGCGGGGCGAGGCCAGCATGACGGCCGACATCTTCCGCTACTTCGGCGGCCTCGCCTCCGAGCTGAAGGGCGAGACCGTGCCGCTCGGCGAGAGCGTGCTGTCCTACACCCGCCGCGAGCCGCTCGGCATCGTCGGCGCCATCATCCCGTGGAATGCCCCGGTGATGCTGGGCGCCCTCAAGATCGCGCCGGCCCTGTGTGCCGGCAACACGATGGTGCTGAAGACCGCCGAGGATGCGCCGATAGGCGTGCTGATGATGGCCGACATCTGCCAGCAGTTCCTGCCGCCGGGCGTGCTGAACGTGCTGACCGGCTTCGGCCCCGAGGCGGGCACGGCGCTCGCCAACCATCCGAAGATCGCCAAGCTCTCCTTCACCGGCTCGACCGAGGTCGGCAAGATCATCATGCGCGCGGCGGCCGAGCGCATCGTGCCGGTGTCCCTGGAGCTCGGCGGCAAGAGCCCGTCGCTGGTCTATCCCGACGCCGACGAGGACTGGGCGGTCGACGGCATCATCAACGCCATGCGCTTCACGCGACAGAGCCAGAGCTGCACCGCCGGTTCGCGCCTGTTCCTGCACGAGGACATCTTCGACAGCTTCCTCAAGAAGCTCGAGAAGAAGACGACGTCGCTGAAGATCGGCGATCCGCTCGACGAGGCGAGCGACATCGGCACGATCATCAACAACAAGCAGTACACCAAGGTCTGCAAGTACGTGCAGGACGGCCTCGAGCGCGCCGACGCCAAGCTGGTGTTCGGCGGCCTGCCGCCCAAGAGCGGCCCGCTGAGCGAGGGCTACTACACCATCCCCACGGTGTTCGCCGACCGCTCCAACGACTGGCGGCTCGCACGCGAGGAGATCTTCGGCCCGGTGCTGGTGGCGATCCGCTGGAGCAAGGAGGAGGAGGCGATCCGCATGGCCAACGACAGCCACTACGGCCTCGCCGCCTATGTTTGGACCCACGACATCGGCAAGGGCCTGCGCGCCGCTCATGCAATCGAGTCCGGCTGGGTCCAGGTCAACCAGGGCGGCGGCCAGACGCCCGGCATGTCCTACGGCGGCTACAAGCAGTCCGGCCTGGGCCGGGAGTTTTCGCTCGAGGGCATGCTCGACAGCTTCACCCAGAGGAAGAGCGTGACGGTTAACTTGGCCGTGTAGTGCCTTCAGACCTTCTCCCGCAGATGGGGGGAAGGTCTGAGCGCTCCTACGTCGGCACCCTGCGATGGAAGTCGGTCGCGCCTTGGTAGGCGTGGCCGATGCGGTAGAGCAAGGACTCGTCGAACGGGCGGCCGACCAGTTGCAGGCCGATCGGCGCGCCGTTGTGGTCGAAGCCGCAGGGGACGGAGAGAGCGGGGACGCCGAGGGTGTTGAATGGGCGGGTGAGGCCGGTGAAGCCTGCCACCATTTTCAGCACGGCCGGGCCGCCCTTCTCCTCGGTGTCCGTCTCCTCGATCGTCGGCAGGGGGAAGGGGATCGCCGGCAGGATCACCGCGTCGACGCCCTCCATCGAAGTCGATAGGAACTCCATCACGAATTGGGCGCGCAGCCGCAGCGCATCGATGTACTGCGTCGCCGGGATGAAGAAGCCCGCCTCCATGCGCGTGCGCACCTGGTTGGCGTAGAGTTCCGGCGTCTTCTCCATCCAGGGCCGGTGCATCGCTGCCGCCTCGCACTTCACCATCACCTCGGCCGCGCGATAGAGCGCGGTGAAGTCGGGCAGGCTCACCGGCGTGATCGTCGCGCCGAGCCTGCCGAGCGCGTCGGCGGCGGCCTGCACCGCCGCGCCGATCGAGGGATCGAGCGGCACCAGGCCTTCCTTCGGCAAGGCGAGGCCGATCTTCAGACCGGACACGCCGCCCTCGAGCGCGGCCTCGTAGTCGGGTACCGGCTTCTCGCTGGTGGTCGAATCCTTGGGATCGTGGCCGGCGATCGCGGCCAGCACCCGCGCATTGTCGCGGACGGTGCGCGTGAGCGGGCCGACATGGTCCAGCGTCCAGGAGCGCGCGACGGCGCCCGCGCGGCTCACGCGGCCGTAGGTCGCCTTCATGCCGACGACGCCGCATGCGGCGGCAGGCAGCCGGATCGAACCGCCGGTGTCGGAGCCCAGCGCGCCGTAGACCAGCCGCGCCGCGACCGAGGCGCCCGAGCCGCTCGAGCTGCCGCCGGTCACGCGCGACTGATCCCACGGATTGCGGCAGTGACCGTGATGCACGTTGTGGCCGGTCGGGCCGGCGGCGAACTCGGCCATGTTGAGGAAGCCCAGCTCGACCACGCCGGCGGCGTCGAGCTTCTCCAGCGCCGTCGCCGTCACCGGCGCGCGCCAGTCCTTGCGGATGGCGCTGCCGCCGGTCGAGATCTCGCCCTTGCGGTAGTACATGTCCTTGTGCGCCATCGGGACGCCGTGCAGGGGACCGCGCCGCTTGCCGGCCGCGAGCTCGGCGTCCATCGCCCTGGCCTGCGCCAGCGCCTTGTCCTTGTAGAGCCGCAGGAAGGCGTTGACGCGCGGCTGCCATACGTCGATGCGGGCGAGGCAGGCCTCGGTCGCCTCGACCGACGAGATGCGCCTGGCGGCAATCGCGTCAGCGACCTCGCTCAGATCCCACAGGGCGACGTCGTCGTTCCTCATGAGCGCGCCTCGCGCTCCATCACGCTGGCGAACGCAGCCGGCTCATCGTCGAAGGTGAGCCGCGCTTCGGCAGCCTTGCGCACCGCGTCGTTCAGCACCTCCACTTCGGCGGCGATCTCGACCAGCCGCTTCTCGTCGTATCTCATGCCCTGAAGGTTCGCGGCGATGCCGGCGGCAGTCCTGGTCTTTTCGTCCATGTCGGTCTCCTTCAGAAGCGCAGCTTGCGCTCGGCGAGGCGCGCCTGGTCTTCGGCCGAGAAGGTCATGATCTTGCGATGTTTCTGGTCGAACTTCATGCCGATGCCTTCGCTGCATGCCGCGAGGACCCCGGACTCCGCGTCGAAGGCGAAATGCATCAGCCGCAGGATCTTGTCGGTGTAGTCGGCGAGTCCGCTCATGATCACCAGCAGGGCGCCGGCCTGCAAGGGCGCGCGAAAGCTGTGCAGCGTCTCGACCACCACCGAGCCCTCGCCGCGCTGCTGCATCGCGCTGCGATCGAATCCCATGTGGTTCCACAACCAGGGTGCCGCATCGGAGTAGCGCCCGAACTGGTGACGCGGCAGGAAGCGGCCGTGCTCGTCGCATTCCTCCGGCTTGATCACCGTGCGGCCGGCGTCGATCAGCCCGATGCGCGTGCAGTCCTCGAACCTGATCGACGGCAGCGGCGCCTTGCCGACGCTGCGCGGGCGCGCGCTCGGCGGCAGCGCTATCTTCGCCGCTTCGGCGCGCGTCCGGAACGCGGCGGGCCAGGCCTGATCGCTTTCGAGGCGCCGGCGAATGGTCGAAGCGAGCGTGTTGTCGGCCGGATTGCGCACCTCGTGGTAGAGGGTGATCGCGCGGTCGCCGACTTCCACGGGGGCGGAGCGGACCTCGACGGTATCGACGACGCGGAACTCGCGCAGGTAGCGGATGTGGTCTTCGCTCGCCCATACGTTGAGCCCAAGAGCAGCCTGCGCGCGCGGCCCCAAGCCCAGCTGATGGAGCAGGTGAGCCGACGCCTCGTGGCCGAACTCGGTGTAGAACTGCACGTTCAAATGGGCGTTTTCATCGCACTGCCAGGTGTTCACGGCGGTGGTGAAAGTGGGGACAAGTTCGGCCGAGGACACGCTCTACACTCTCTCTAACCTGTGGATGGCCGCTTCAAATGGCCGAAAAAGCCCCAGAAATCGACATTTTTCGCGGTTTGGCCCCTTGCGAAGAAGCGATTCGTGGATAACCTTGGGCCGTCAGCGCCTGCCCTGGGGCGTCAGGAAGACGTTGGCAGAAACGAAAAACGCAAGGGACCCCTCCACTATGGCTACCAAACCTTCCGCTCCTACCGTTCCGTTGTCCAAGGTCGCGGCCGAGTTGGCCGAGAAGACCGGCATGACGAAGAAGGACGCGACCAGCGCCCTCGACGACTTCGTCGGCCTCGTCGTCAAGCACCTCAAGAAGGGCAACAAGGTCCGCATCACGGGCCTCGGCATCCTTCAGGTGCGCAACCGTCCGGCGCGCATGGGTCGCAATCCGGCGACCGGCGAGGCCATCAAGATCAAGGCGTCGAAGAAGGTCGCCTTCCGCGTCGCCAAGGATCTCAAGGAAGCCATCTAACGCTTCCGACGTACGAATCGGGCGGGTCGCGGCGCTGCCGGACCCGCCCTTTTCTTTGTCTTCAGCCAACATCAGTCACGTCCGAAATTCTTGGCGACCGCGGCCAGCGCCGCGTCCGTCGCCTGTAGCGCCCGGTCGATGTCGGCGTCCGTGTGTGCGGCGGACAAAAACATGTTGTGCTGCGGATGCAGCCAGGCGCCGCCGCGCAGCGCCTCGATGACGAACAGCTTTCCCTTCTCGAGCCCCGGATCGTCGGCGAACAGCACCGTCGGCATCTGCACGGGGCCGGTCTGCTTCAGCGCCTGCCCGTGGGTCTTTGCCTGCGCCGCGAGGCCGTCGCGCAGCTTGCGGCCCATCCGCTCCATGTGCGCGATGGTGTTGTCGCGCTCGAAGATCTCGAGCGTCTTCAGCGCCGCCGCCATCGACGCCGCGCCGCACCAGAACGAGCCGGTCATGAACACCGACGAAGCGGCGTCGCGGAACTTGTCGCTGCCGGTCACCGCCGCCAGCGTGTAGCCGTTGGCGATCGCCTTGGAGTAGGCCGCAAGGTCGGGCTTCACGCCGACCGTCTGCCAGCTGCCGCCGAGATCGAGGCGGAAGCCCGCGCGCACGTCGTCGAGGATCAGCGCCGCACCGGTGGCGTCGCAGAGCTGGCGTACGGCGCGCGCGAACTCGCGCGTCGGCAGCTCCTGGTCCTTGCCGTAGTCGTGCTTGAACGCCGAGGCGATCACGCCGGCGATGTCGCCTTCCACCGACTGCGCCGCGGCCTGCAGGCTCGCGACGTCGTTGTAGTCGTAGGGCACCAGATGGATCTTGTCCTCGGCAGTCGTGCCGGCGGGATGCGGCGTGCACCACGGCGCCGAGCCGTGATAGGCGCCGCGCGCCACCAGGATCTTGCGCTTCTGCGTGGCGGCCCGGGCGATCACGACGCACAGCGTGGTCGCGTCTGTGCCGTTGCGCTGGAACAGCGCCCAGTCGGCATGCGCCACCAGGCCGACCAGCTTCTCGGCCAGCTCGACCAGCCGCTCCGACGGTCCGGTCATCACATCGCCCAGATGCCGCTGCGCCTCGGCGGCGGCCTCGACCTCGCGGTTGCCGTAGCCCAGCACCATCGGCCCGTAGGCGCACATGAAGTCGACATAGCTGTTGCCGTCGACGTCCCACAGCGTGGCGCCCTCGGCGCGGGCGAAGAACTGCGGGTAGTCCTCGGGCAGCCGCGCCACGTTGAGATGGCCATACATGCCGCCGGGGATCACCCGGCGGGCTCGTGTCCGCAGGGCGGCATCGATCGGAAGACTATTGGAAATCATAGGGAACTCTTTGCTCCAACGCACTGCGCCTAGTATAGCCGGACAACGCCGTCTGCATGGATACCTTCGCCTTTCTCAAGATCGCCGCCAGCCTTCTGACGCCGCCCGCGTCGCTGGCGGTTGCCGCGCTGCTGGCGCTGGTGCTTGCGGCATTGAGGCTGCGACGGCTCGCGCTGATGGTCCTGGTGCTTGGTGTCGCCCATGTCGTGATCCTGTCGTTTCCGCTCGTCAGCGATGCCCTGATGGGCTCGCTGGAGAGGCAGGCGCGTGCCGCCGCCGCGCTGGCGCCGGCGTGCTGCTATGACGCCATCGTCGTGCTGGGCGGCGGCATCGGGGGCGCGCATCCTCCGGAACTGCCGGACCCGCATCTCAACGACGGCGCCGACCGCATCTGGCACGCAGCACGACTGTGGAAACGCGGCGTCGCACCGCGCATCATCGTCAGCGGCGGTTCGTTCTTCGCGCAACATGGCGGGCCGCCGATCACCGAAGCCGAGGCCATGCGGGTGTTCCTGATCGATCTCGGCGTGCCGGACGACGCCATCACCGACGAAGGCAAGGCGCTGAACACCATCGAGAACATCCGCAACGTCCGGGCGATCGTCGGCAAGGGCCGGGTCGCGCTGGTGACCTCGGCTTATCACATGCCGCGCGCCCTGCAGCTGGCGGCGCGGGCCGGTCTCCATGCCGGCGCCTTCCCGACCGACTATCAGGTGGTTCCGGCGGTCCGCCTGCCGTGGGACAACTGGCTGCCGTCGATCGGCGGGCTCAGCCAGTCGAATCTGGCAATCCGCGAAATCGTCGCCTTGAACCTCGACTACCGCCGTTCGAGTCTTGACCCATGACCGCTTTCCGCCTGAACCGCCGCAGCGCCCTCGGCCTGCTCGCCGGACCGGTGCTGCTGCCGCTGGCGCGCCGAGCCCGGGCGCAGACGCTCGACAGGCTCTCATTCAACACCGACTGGCGCGCGCAGGCCGAGCATGGCGGCTACTACCAGGCGATCGCCGCCGGCATCTACAAGGCGCACGGCATCGAGCTCGACCTCAGGCCTGGCGGCCCGAGCCTCAACATCGGCCAGATGCTGCTCGCGGGCCGCGTCGACATGATCATGTCGAACAGCTTCGAGCAGTTCACCTATGTCCGCGAGCAGGCGCCGTTCTTCACCATTGCCTCGATCTTCCAGAAGGATCCGCAGGTGATGATCGCCCACCCGGGGACCGGTTTCGACAGCTTCGAGAAGATGCGCGGCCACCCGCTTCTCATCTCCAACGGCAGCCGCTCGACCTTCTGGCCATATCTGCGCAAGAAGTACGGCCTCTCCGACGCCCAGCTTCGGCCCTACAACTTCAACATGGCGCCGTTCCTTGCCGATCCGCAGGCGATCCAGCAGGGCTTCCTGACTTCGGAGGTCTATTCGATCGCCAAGGCGCTCGGGAAGGAGCCCGAGGTGCTGCTGATCGCCGATGCGGGCTTCAGCGCCTACCAGACGACGATCGCCATCTCGAAGAAGCTCGCGAGCGAGAAGAAGGAGCTGATCCAGCGCTTCGTCGACGCCACCCTCGAAGGCTGGGCGCAGTATCTCAAGGGCGGACCGGCGACCGACGCCGCCAACGCGCTGATCAAGAAGGACAATCCCGAGCAGACCGACGACCGCATCCACTACGCGATCAAGAAGCTGAACGCCAAGGGTATCGTCCGCTCGGGCGACGCGTTGACGGGCGGCATCGGGGCCATGAGCGACCGGCGCTGGCAGGCATTCTACGAATCGATGGTCGACGTCGACGTGCTGCCGAAGGGGCTGGACGTCCGGCAGGCCTATACGCTGGAATTCGTGAACAAGGGCATTGGGAAGTAGGAGGACGCGATGGACGGCATGTTCAAGGTGACCGAAGAGCAGACGATGCTGCGCGACCTCGTGAAGAAGTTCGTGCGCAACGAGCTGATGCCGCTGGAGAAGAACATCCTCGAGCGCTTCGCCTCGGGCCAGCCGGCGGCGCTGAGCGACGAGGAGAACCAGAAGCTCTTCAAGCAGTGCAAGGATCTCGGCCTGTGGGCGCTCGACGTGCCGGAGGAGGCGGGCGGCGCCAACCTGCCGGCGGTGGCGCTGGTCGGCGTCAACGAGGAGCTGGGCTACACCTGCGTGCCCTTCACCTTCCCGCCCGACTCCCCCAACCTGCACATGCTGCTGGCCACCGCCAATCCCGAGCAGCGCAAGAAGTACCTCGAGCCCTACGCGGCGGGCGAGAGCACCTCGGCGATCGCCATCTCCGAGCCGGGCGCCGGCGGCGATCCCGCGGGCATGAAGACCCGCGCCGTGAAGCAGGGCGACCAGTGGGTGATCAACGGCCGCAAGATCTGGATCAGCCGGATCGCCAAGGCCGACTTCACCATCGTCATGGCCGTGACCGATCCCGAGAAGGGCTCGCGCGGCGGCATCACCGCCTTCCTGGTCGACAAGGGCACGCCGGGACTGGTGATCGCCCGCGCGATCCCGATGCTGGCCGGACAGCGCACCTACGAGGTCGTGTTCGAGGACTGCAAGGTGCACGAGAGCCAGGTGCTCGGCCGGATCGGTCAGGGCTTCGCGCCGATGCAGCTCCGTCTCACCATCCGTCGACTGCAGATGGGCGCGTGGTGCTGCGGCATGACCCAGCGCGCGCTCGACATGCTGATCGAGCACGCCAACCAGCGCGTGACCTTCGGCCAGAAGCTGGCCGACCGGCAGGCGATCCAGTGGTGGTGCGCCGACGCTGCCACCAAGCTCCATGCCTGCCGCCTGATGGTGATGGACGCCGCGGTCAAGCAGGACGAAGGCCGCGACGTGCGCATGGAGGCCTCGATGATCAAGGTGTTTGCCACCGAGATGGCGACCGAGGTGATCGACCATGCGCAGCAGGCGTTCGGCGCCATGGGCGTGACCCAGGAGCTGCCGCTGGCGATGATGGCGCAGAAGGTACGCACCATGCGGGTTTACGAAGGCCCTTCGGAGGTGCACCGTATGGTGATCGCGCGCCGCCTGCTGGGTGGCCGCTAGGAGGCGACCATGACCTACACCCTCAATGCCTTCGTGAAGGACACGCGGGCCGCTCTCGGCGCCGACAACAGCCCGAGCGGCCGCGAGAAGGTGCGGCAGCTCCTCGAGAAGCTGCTGACGAACAAGCAGTTCGTCGACGAGGCGGTGGGCCCGGCTGCGCCGATGGGCACGCGCAAGCTCTACGAGGACAAGGACCTGGGCTTCGTCGTGCTGGCGCATGTCAACGCCAAGGGCCACAAGAGCCCGCCGCACGACCACGGCTCTTCGTGGGCGGTCTACGGCCAGGCGATCAAGTACACCGACATGGCTGAGTTCAAGCGGGTGGACGGCGGCAACGACGCCGGCGATGCCAGGCTCGAGAAGGTGAAGTCCTACCGCCTCGAGCCGGGCCATGCGGGCGTGTACGACGTCGGCGCGGTGCACGCGATCGACTACCCCGAGGGCAGCCGCTTCGTGCGCGTCACCGGCCGCGATCTCGACCACGTGAAGCGGCTGAAGTACGACATGGCCGCCGGCAAGGCGATCACGATCGAAAGCGCGTCGGCGAGCCGCTGACTGTTGCCCTGTGGGCGCGCCGCGGAAGGGGCGCGTCATGTCTCCTGGCCGCATGAGCATGAGAAGACGCGCCGCTGGAGTGGCGCGCCCCCCAGCGCAAGACAGGCGTGACCGTTTTCCGCCGTTTACGCCGTTTTTGTCAGACCGACGGTTTTCCAGGTGTGAGAGAGCACGCTGCTGCATGCGCGAGTTCCTTTCGCACACAGCATAGGCACGACTGCGTCACGCACCCTATTATGGGCAATGGCCTCGATTGAACGCGGCCAATTGCGGCCCTTCCGTCACGGTCCATTGCCCACAATGAGACTGTGCGACGAGCCCTTATCCACAGGCTTTTGGCTACTTCTTGGCGAACTCTTCCGCGGCGACGGCGAAGTTCAGGTTCTGGCCGCCGGCGAAGTAGAAGGTGGTGATGCCCAACAGCTCGCCGCGGGCATCGAACAGGCCGCCGCCCGACGAGCCGTGGCTGATCGGCGCCGAGGTCTGCACCAGCTTCGAACCCTTGTGCGTGCGCTTGGAGGAGACCAGGCCCTCGGCCACCGTGAGCTCGAGGCCCTGCGGCGTGCCGACGGTGATGGCGCGCTCGCCCACCTTGATGTCGTCGTAGGGCCGCACCTTCACCCAGCTCGGCAGCTTGTTCTCGGCGCGCAGCACGCAGCGGTCGGCGCCGGCGTTCATCGACACCACGGTCGCGTTCTGCTCCTTCTTGTCGCGGCCGATCGTGACGTTGGGCGATTCGTCGACGACATGGCAATTGGTCAGCAGCTCGCGGTCGCTGATCGCCACGCCTGAGCCCATCTTGTGCTGGGCCTTCACGACATAGACCGCGCCCGACACCTTGTCGAAGACCTCGCGCGTGGTGAGATCCTCGCCGTCGCGCGCCTGCAGCTCGATGCGCGGGGTCTTGCCCTCGCCGTCGATGTTGGGCGGCAGTTTCTTCGGCTTGCCGGACGTCGTGGCGACGACGTCGGTCGGCAGATCGTCGTCGCCGTCGTCGGCGTCCTCGACCTTGGGCCGCGGCACGGCGGTCGGGTTGAAACTGCGGCTCACGATCAGACTGTCGGCCAGCGCGCCGAACAGCTCGCCGTAGCTCTTGGCCTGGGTGTCGGTCAGGCTGATGCTGGCCGCCGCCACGCCGGACGTCCGGCAGGTCGCCTGGAAGTAGGTCTGCCGGCCGTCCCTCTTCTCGAACAGGGCAAACGTGTGGTTCAGCTTCGCCTGCCACGTCACCTTGCTGAACTGGCGCTGCATGATGGCGTAGTAGGCGTTGAAGTTGTTGCAGGTGAAGTCGCCATAGCGGATGCCGACCGAGTAGCCGATCCTGCCGTCGAAATCGTAGACGGTGCCGCCGTTGATCGGTCGCGTCGCGGCCAGCTTGACGAGCTTGGTCGGCACGCCGACCGAGAGGCCGACCGGCTTGTCCTGCAGGATCGACCAACCGACCGCGGCACGGCGCTTCACGGCTTCGGCCATCAACTCGTTGGCCTGATCTTCGCTCAGCTTGTCCGTCTGCTCGTAGCCCTTGGCCGCCTGCCAGGCCTTGCTCGCCTTCTGCAATGCTGCCAGCGGGTCACCGTCCCACAGCTCGAAGTGGCCGGTCCAGATCAGCGCCTGCCGCAACTCCGACCCGGTGGCCTTCTCGATCGGCAGTTCCTGGGAGAAGGCAGCCGGTGCCACCGCCGCGATGCAGGCGAGCAGGCAGGTCGACCGTCGAATCGGCGCGGACAATGACAACGCAGGCGCTCCTTCGCCCCCATTGTCGATGCGGCGGCCGAGCCGGCCAATGTCGCTCTTGTATCAATCGCTTCAGGATTTCCGTCGTCTCGATCAAGCCCCCTCGGATGCCCTCGGGGCAGGCTCCGGACCGCGTGGAGAGACCTTTTCTCCGCCATAGGCCGCTTGTCGCGGAGAAAAGGCTTCTCCGCTTCGCGCTGCGCGCTAAAGCGCGGGGGCTACCCGCGCGAGTCGAGACGACGGGGTCAGCCGAGCCGGGCGGCGGCCTCGGCGTTGGCCTTGCGGCGGCTCTCGAGCATGGGCGCCAGCCGCTCGCGCAGGCGCTGGACGCGTTCCGGACCGGCCTTCTCGGGCGAGCCCGAATCGAACGGCGGCGCCGGGTCGTATTCCAGGACCAGCTGGATCGACTTGGCGACCTCTTCGCCGGCCAGTTCGGCGGCAAGGGTGAGGCCGAAATCGATGCCGGCGGTGACGCCGCCGCCGGAGAGCCGGTTACGGTCGCGCACCACCCGCTCCGCCACCGGGATGGCGCCGAAATCGCCCAGCATCTCGCGCCACGCCCAGTGGCAGGCCGAGCGGTAACCCTGCAGCAGCCCGGCAGCGCCCAGCACCAGCGAGCCTGTGCAGACCGATGTGATGTAGCGCGCCGTCTTTGCCTGCCGGCGCAGGAAGTCGAGCGTCTCGGGATCGGTCATGAGCGCGACCTGTCCGCCGCCGCCCGGCACGCAGATCACGTCGAGCGCCGGGCAGTCGGCGAAGGTGGTGTTGGGCACGATCGAGAAGCCCGCATCGGTCGGGATCGGGTCGCGCGTCTTCCAGATCATGTGCACCTTGGCGCCGGGCACGCGCGCCAGCACCTGGGCCGGGCCGGTGGCATCGAGTTGAGTGACGTTGGGATAGATCAGGATACCGATCGCGATCGGGTTGGCCATGCGGTTCTCCTTCGGACCGCCCGCACGGTACAGGCGATCGGGTCTGGCAGAAATGACAAATAGTGGTTACTTTCTGCCATGCACAAACTCTTCATCCTGGCCTATGACGGCTGCCAGCTGCTCGATGTCAGCGGTCCGGCAGCGGTGTTCGGCGCCGCCAACGAAGCGGCGGGGAAGCCGGCCTACGACCTGCGGATCGTCTCGGCCAACGGCGGCCTGGTCGCCTCGAACTGCGGCGTCGAACTGCAGACGGGGAAGATCGGGGCGCAGCCCGATACGCTGCTGGTCGCTGGTGGATCGCGCGGGCTGAAGAAGGCGATGTCCGACGAGGGCACGCGCACGTGGCTGCAAAAAGTGGCGCCGCGCACGCGGCGCTACGGCTCGGTCTGCACCGGCGCTTTCGTGCTCGCCTCGGCGGGGCTGCTCGACGGCAAGCGGGTGGCGACCCATTGGGCGAGCTGCGCCCGGCTCGCCGAGAAGTTTCCTGCCGTCTCGGTCGATGCCGAGGCGCTCTACGTCGTCGACGGCAAGGTCTGGACCTCGGCCGGCGTCACCACCGGCATCGACATGGCGCTGGCGCTGGTCGAGGCCGATCTCGGCGCGGCCGCCGCCAACCTGATCGCCCGACACTTCGTGCTCTATGCGCGACGGCCGGGCTACCAGTCGCAGTTCAGCCCGATGCTGCAGGCGCAGGCCGCCGCCGACGTGCCATTCGCCTCGCTGATCGACTGGATGCAGGACCATCTCGACCGCGAGCTCGACGTGCCGACGCTGGCGCGCCACGCCGGCTACAGCGAGCGCAGCTTCTACCGCAAATTCACCGAGGCGACCGGCAAGACGCCGGCGCATTTCGTCGAGGACCTGCGGCTCGACGCAGCACGCACGCTTTTGTCGAACGGTCTGGCGCTGAAGACAATCGCGGGCCGCGTCGGGCTGAAGTCGTCGGCGAGGCTGGGCCAGGCCTTCGAGCGCCGGTTCGGCATGAGCCCGAAGCTGTTCCGGGAGATGCACCTTGCGCCGGCGGTGCACCACGGAAGGGACGCGTCACATTCATTGGACCGCGCAACTCCAGTTGCGCTGATGAGTCCGAGCGCCACTGGAGTGGCGCGGTCCGATGAAGCCTGAAGCGGGATAGGAGCGGCTACATGCTGCCGCCGCCTCCACCCATCCGGATCAGCTCTTCTTCGTGATGGCGCTCGATCTGGTCGACGGCCGGGCTGTTGCGGCCGTTGCCGCTGCAGGCCAACAGCTCAACGGCGAGGATCGCGGCGACGAGGTATCGGAGCCACATCGTCCACCTCCACAGCGCGCATCATAGACGGCCGGCCGAAAGCGTCGGATCACAATGACGCAAAAGCCCGTGTGCCGGGTCAGCGCTGCAGTCGCATCCGGAAGCTGCCGACGAACAGGGCGGTGCCGGCGAAGCCGGCGCTGAGCCAGAGCGCAGCCTTGGCAGCGTCGGCGGCGCCGCCGCCGGAGAAGTCGAACAGGCCGAAGATCAGCGCGACCAGGGCTGCGCCCATGGTCTGGCCGAGGGTGCGGGCGGTGGCGATGATGCCGCCCGCGCTGCCACTCCTCTCGCGCGGCACCGCGTTCATCATCAGCCGGTTGTTGGGAGCGGAGAAAATGCCGAAGCCTGCGCCGCACAGCACCAGCCGCCACATGATGTCGGCGGTGGCCGGGTTGGCAGGCAGCAGCGCCGTCAGCACCAGGCCGGTGGTCATGCTGGTGAGGCCGATCGCGCCCAGCACGCCGGCGTGATGGCGGTCGGCCAGCCGGCCGGCGATCGGCGCGACCGTGGCCAGCGCCAGCGGCCACGCCGTCAGCAGGAAGCCGGTGTCGGTCGCGCTCTTGCCCAGAACGGTGTGGAAGAAGAACGGCAGGCTGACGAAGGCGAGTCCTTGCGCGGTGAAGGTGCAGCTTCCGGTCGAGATCGACAGGGCGAAGATCGGCCGCTTGAAGATGTCGACCGGCATCATCGGATCGGCAAGCCGTGTCTGTCGCCAAATGAACAGCGCGCCGAGCAGCGCTGCGCCGCCCAGCTCGGCCACGATCACGACCGGCCGATGGCCGTGGGCGATGCCGTCGATGCCGAAGATCAGCAGGCCGAAGGTGAAGCCCGACATGATCGCCGACAGGAAGTCGAAGGGGCGGCGTATATGATGGGTGTGCGGCAGGTAACGCTCGCCCAGGAGGAAGGCGACGATCCCGAGCGGAATGTACACCGCGAACAACGACGGCCAGGACAGCATAGTGAGCACCGCCGCGCCGATCGACGGCCCGGCCGCCAGCGAGGTCGCGACCACCGTCGTGTTGAAGCCGAGCCCGCGGCCCAGCATGTTGCGCGGGTAGATGGCGCGGACCAGCGCCGGCTGTACCGACATCAGCGCCGCGCCGCCCAGCCCCTGGATGGTACGGGCAGCCACCAGCCACGACAGCGACGGCGCCAGCGCGCACCCGAGCGAGGCGAGGCAGAAGATTCCCAGTCCGGTGCGATAGACGTGCCGGTAGCCGATGATGTCGGCCAGTGCCGCGATCGGCAGCAACGTGACCATCAGCGCGATCTGGCTCGCGTTGACGATCCAGATCGAGGACTCGGCGGAGATCTGCAGGTCCTGCGCGATGTAGGGCAGCGCCAGGTTGGTCATCGAGTTGGCCAGCACCGACATCGACAGGCCGATGGTGATGGTGGCCACGGCAAAGAGGCGCGGCCAGCCGGCCGGCATGCCGTCCTGGACGCTCTCGACTGGTCTGGTGCCGGCGGCGACGGTTGTGGTGTCCGGCATCGCCTATTGCGGAACGGTCAGCTCGTCGCCGCCGATCGTCGTACGCTGCATGAAACGCTTGTACTTGACGGGATCGTAGTAGGTGGCGCGGTGCAGGACGGCGCGATTGTCCCAGACGATGACGTCGCCCTCGCGCCAGGCATGGCTCCAGCGGAACTCCGGCTGGTCGGCCCGCCACATGACCTCGAACAGCAGCGACTTGCCGGTCGCTTCCGGCCAATCGACGATGTGGCCGGCATGCGCGCCGGCATAGAGCGCGCGCCGGCCGTTGATCGGGTTGTCGCGGAACAGCCGCTGCTTGACCGGCGGCAGCTCCTTCAAGGTCTTGTCGCTCAGGATGCCCTTCTGAACTCTGTCGCGCGAATGAGCGAGCGAATGCTCCGCGACCAGCGGATAGAGCGTCGACTGCAGCGCCGGCGGCAGCGATTCCCACGCCGCGCGCATGCACAGGAAATCGGTGTTGCCGCCCTCCGGCGGGCAGATCCGCGCGGTCAGGATCGAGCACAGCGACGGGATGCGCTTGAACGAGCTGTCGGAGTGCCAGAAGTAATTGGCCTTCTGGTAGATCATTCGCATGTCGTCCGGCGGGATCGGCTCGCCGGTCATGATGTCGAGGTTCGACTGGCGCTGGAACTGCGTGCCGGCGGCGGGATTGGCGCTGCCGGTCGTCTCGAGCGGTCCGAAATACTCGCTGAACCGGACCTGCTGCTCGTCGTTCATGTGCTGGTCGCGGAACAGCAGCACCGAATGCTCCTCGAAGGCGGCACGGATCGGCCCGAACTCGCGCGGGCTCAAGGGCCGCGTGATGTCGATGCCGTCGATCTCCGCACCGAACAGCGGATGAAGCTTGGTGACCTTGAGCGGGCCGGTGTTGCGCATCACGATCTCCGGCCTCAGTCGACGATCGCCTGATAGGTGAGCACGCGCAGCTCGCGGCGGATCGGGTAGGTCGAGGACGGCATCAGCTGGGTCAGCATCACCACCGCCATCTCCTCCGCCGGATCGCACCAGAAAGCCGTCGAGGCGGCGCCGCCCCACGCGAACTCGCCGGGCGTGCCCAGGATCTGCGCCTTGGCGGGATCGATCATCACCGAGAAGCCGAGACCGAAGCCGATGCCGAGGTAGGTCGACTCCGAGAAGCGCGGCGCCCCCATGTCGCCCATGTCGCCCTTGAGATGGTTCATGGTCATGAGCTCGACCGTTTTCCTGCCGAGCAGTCGCACGCCGTCGAGCTCGCCCTTGTTCAGCATGAACTTGCAGAAGCGCAGGTAATCGGACGCGGTCGAGACCAGGCCGCCGCCACCGGAATTCACTGAGCGCGGCGCGAGGTAGCGGCTCTTGCCCGGATCGTCGATCAGCTTGAGCTTGCCATTGGCCTCCGCGGTGTAGTTGGCGGCGAAGCGCTCGTGCTTTTCCTTCGGCACGTGAAAGTCCGTATCGGTCATGCCGAGCGGCTTGATCACCTTCTCGACCAGGTAGTCCCGGAACGGCATGCCGGAGATCACCTCGACGAGGTAGCCCAGCACGTCGGTCGAGATGGAGTAGTTCCAGGCTTTACCCGGCTGAGCGATCAGCGGGAACTTCGCCGCCTGCTCGACGACTTCTTTCAAGGTCGCGGTCGAGGTCTGGAAATCGACGCCACCCTCCTTTTGGCGATAGAGCGCGTCGACGGCGTTGGCCTCCATCATGCCGTAGGTCAGGCCGGACGTATGGCTCAGCAGATCGCGGAAAGTGATGTCGCGCTCGGCCGGCACCAGCTCCATCTTGCCCCGACTGCCGCCCATGAAGACACGCTGATTGGCGAAGGCGGGGATGAACTTCGAGATCGGGTCGTCGAGCTGGAAGCGGCCTTCCTCGTACAGCATCATGATCGCCGTCGAGGTGAGCGGCTTGGTCATGGAGTAGATGCGGTAGATCGTGTCGGGCCGCACGGGCTTGTTGCGCTCGAGGTCGGCCTTGCCGTAGGTCTCGGCGAAGGCGAGCTCGCCGCGTCGCATGACGGCGACCAGCAGGCCCGGCAGCTTGCCGCCGTCGACCCAGCCCTTCATCCACTCTGAGATACGCGCGAGCCGCGCTGCGGAAAGGCCGACCTGTTCTGGGCTGACGAGCGGCAGGGTGTCCATGGCGATCCTCCTGTGGGCCGCTAGACTAGCCCAGCAAGGACCGTTCCAGACACGCAAAAGACGGGAGGGAGCAATGGCAAGATTGTGTGAAGGCCGGGTGGCGATCGTCACCGGAGGCGCCCGCGGCGTCGGCCGCGAGCATTGCCTGATGCTGGCCGAGCATGGCGCCAAGGTCGTCGTGAACGACCTTGGCGGCGACCGCGCCGGCAGGGGCAACGATGTCGGCCCCGCCCAGCAGGTCGTCAACGAGATCAAGGCGATGGGCGGCGAGGCCGTGGCCAACGGCGACGACGTCTCCGACTGGAACGGCGCCAAGCGCATGATCGACCAGGCGATCTCCGCCTTCGGCAAGCTCGATGCCGTCGTGCTGAACGCAGGCATTTTGCGCGATCGCATGCTCGTGAACATGACCGAGGACGAGTGGGACGCCGTGATCAAGGTCCACCTCAAGGGCACCTTCGCGCCGGCGCGCCATGCGGCCGCCTACTGGCGCGACCAGGCCAAGGTGAAGGGCGGGCCGGTCGATGCGCGCATCATCACCACGACCTCGGTGTCGGGCATCTACGGCAATATCGGCCAGACCAACTACGGCGCGGCCAAGGCCGGCATCGCCTCGTTCACCGTGATCGCCGCGCGCGAGCTCGGCCGGTACGGCATCACCGTCAACTCGATCTCGCCCTCGGCCTTCACCCGCATGACCGAGGACCTGCGCACCTACACCGAAGAGGACAAGCAGACGCGCAGCCCCAAGTGGATCGCGCCGGTCGCGACCTGGCTGGTGAGCGAGGAGAGCCGCGAGATCACCGGACGCGTGTTCCAGGCCGGCAACGGCCAGTTCGCCGTCGCCGAGGGCTGGCACAAGGGACCGGAAGCGAAGCCCGTGCTCGACCCGCGCGAGGCCGGCAAGATCCTCACCGAGCTCGCCAAGAAGGCGCGCAAGAACGCCGGTATGAACGGGCTGGATCTGGACTGACCGCTTGGGCCTACGCGCCAAAAAGAGTCATCGGCCGAAAACCTGGCGCAGCAGCGCCGTGGTCTCGTTCCATGCGGCGCGGGCGGCGGCTTCGTCGTACTCGAGTGACTGGCCGTAGAGGCGCCGCGCTTCGACCGGCAGGTTGAACGCGTGATCCGCCTGCGGATAGACGACCAGTCGCATCGCGGCGCCCAGTCCGGTGCGCCGCGTCATCATGCGCTCGCAGGAACGTGCCGGCGCCAGCTCGTCGAGCGCGCCGCTGAAGATCAGCGTCGGCACCGACACCGCGAGCTTCTCCGGGCAGTAGGGGTAGTAGGCGATCGCCGCGGCGAACTGGCGGTCGAACAGCCGCTCCGGTCCGTCGAACTCGACGGTGGAAAGCGCCACGTTGCCGCCGAAGGCGTAGCCGACGATGGCGATGCGCTCGGGATCGATGAACGGTAGGCTGGCCAGATGGGTCAGCGCACCATAGGCGTCCATCACGCCGTCGACCGAGGCGCCGCCACCGGTACAGCCACCGCTGGCGATGCCGCGCGCCGTGAAGTTGTCGAGCGCCAGCACGGCGTAGCCGAGCGCAGTATAGCGCGCGGCATCCGTCCGCTCGATCCCGGGCGGTAAGCGTCCGCTACAGGGATGCAGCAGGATGACCGCAGCGAAGGGACCGTCACCCGCAGGACGATAGAGCTCGGCGGTAAGCGGCACGCTTGCCCGCTCGGCGATGGTGTCGCCGGTCCTGGCAAGGCGCAGCTGCAGCGGTGTCGGCGGCCAGGTGGCGCTGCGGAAATGGAAGGTTTCCGCAAGCGCCGAGACCGTGAGGATCGGCGTCACGAGCAAGGCAGCGAGCCACGCTCTCATGCAGCCGAGGATACGGCGGTTTCCGATGCGATGGAACCGAGGTTGCATCGCATCGGAAACCTGCCGGATCAGTCGGCGGCGAAGCAGTAGAGCAGGCCGGCACCACCGGTCGCCACCAGCGAGGGCATGTCGCAGGCCCGCGAGGGATGCGACGAGTTCCACGACTTCGAGGCGTCGTCGTCGCGCAGGCCCATACGGTCGGCATGGCCCAGCATGGCATGGCCTTCACCCGACTTCGTCCAATTGCCGCAAGTCATGTCCTGCTCGGGGCCGAACGCGGTGCCGTCGGGCTTCGAGCCGGTCAGTATGTCGTGCTGGTTGACAGTGTTGAGTCGCGACGGCACCAGCCGGCCGTTCTCCGCCACCATGGTCTGCGCGCCGATCTTGTTGTTGGCCGAGTGCAGATCGTCGACGCTGGTGGCGATCTGCACGCCGGTGGCGGTCGTCCACGGCCCCTTGCCGATACGGTCGCGCGCGTTGACCGCGGTCGCGCCGTCGAGCGCCTGGGTGCTGAGATAGGCGCGCCAAGTGTTGGCGCCGGCGCCGGCCTTCTCGCCCAGCATCTGGCAGTGCTTGTCGGCGCCCTGAAGGCCGCCGTAGTTGGCACCGGTCGGGACGCCGATGCTGGTGATGAAGAAGGTCATGTTGGGGAACTGCGGCTGCTGTGGCTCCTGGGCCTGCGCGACGGGGGCCGACAGCACGGTGGCGGCAATCGCGGCGAGACGAAGCGAGCGCGTCATGGTCTCTCCCTGCGTTGGTAGCCCAAGTGTGCGGCGCCGCCTACAACACGCCCAACTCACAACTGCGTGGGAGAAATAAAGCGGCCCGGGGTCCCCACCCCGGGCCGCTCCACCCACGCTCCACGCACCCCCACCCTCGAGGCCGTGCATCAGCCTCCGCCGCCGCCACGGCGGCGTCCGTGGCTTTTGTCACACAGGAGGAAGAGGTCGCGAAGAGGGTCTAGGCTACCAAGCGGTCCAGGCTTTCGAGCACTTTTGGCTGCGGCCACGTCCAGCCGAGCGCGCTCTCGTAGGCCCGCATCGCCTGCAGCACGCGATGGTCGGCGCGTGCGGGGCCGACGATCTGCAATCCGACCGGCAGGCCGCTGGCCGTTAAACCGGCCGGCATGGACGCCGCCGGCTGGCCGGTGAGGTTGAACGGCAGCGTGTAGGGCGCGCCCTTGGTCCAGCGCGAGAACCCCTCGGAATTGTAAAGCGTCTCGACCGGCGGCGCGGCGGTCGGCGTCACCGGCGCGAGCAGCAGGTCGTAGGTCTGGTGCCACAGCGCCATGTCGCGCGCGAGCTTCGACTTGGCCTCGTAGGCCCGGGCATAGTCGGACAGGGTCACCGCCAGGCCCTGCTCGGCGAGGGCGCGGAAGCCCGGATCGAGCTTGCCGTACAGCTGGCTCGGGATCTGGCGCAGGCGGACGCCGAAGCTGCCGCTCCATAGCGGCGCGAAGTCCTTTTGCAGCGGTTCGATCAGTGGACCGACTTCCTCGACATGCGCTCCCAGCGCCTCGAAGCGCCGCGCCGCCGTCTCGACCAGCGCGCGCACCTCGGGATCGGCTTTGACGTGGCCGAAGTCGAGGCTGAGACCGATGCGCCAGCCGCGCACGCCGCCGTCCAGGCCGATCGTGTAGTCGCGGCCTTCGCCCGGCAGCGAGCGCCAGTCGCGCGGATCGGGACCGGCGGTGACATTGAGCGCCATCGCGGTATCGAGGACGCTGCGCGCCAGAACGCCTTGGCTGATCACGTCGGCGAACGGCGAATCGGCGGGATATTGCGGGATGCGGCCGAACGAGGGCTTCAGCCCGACCAGGCCGGTATGGGCGGCGGGAATGCGGATCGAGCCGCCGCCGTCATTGCCGTGGTTGAACGGGCAGACGCCCGACGCGGTCATCGAGGAGGCGCCGCCCGACGAGCCGCCGGGCGTATGCTTCGGGTTCCACGGGCTGCGCGTGGTGCCCTGCAGGGGCGAATCGGTCAGCGCTTTCCAGCCGAATTCGGGCGTGGTGCTCTTGCCGATGATCGCCATGCCGGCGGCGCGTATGCGGCCGCTGACCGCCGCGTCCTCGGCAGCCGGCGCATCGTCGGTGGCATGGCTGCCGTAACGCGTCGGCCAGCCCTTCAGCGGCGTGGTGTCCTTGATCGAGGTCGGCACGCCATCGAGCGGCGACAGGGGCGCGCGCCGGCGCCAGCGCTCCTCCGACGCGCGCGCGGCGGCGAGCGCGCCCTCGCGGTCGATCAGCACCAGGAAATTGAGACGCGGCTGCAGGCGCTCGGCGCGCTGCAGCACGTGCTCGACCATCTCGACGGGGGAAATTTCACGCCGTTCGTAGGCGCGGGCGATTTCGGAGGCAGTGGACCAGAAGTTATGCTCAGACATGCGAGTTCGTGCGTTTCGACACATTGGCACTTGATACAGAGTGTATCCTTGCGGTCAACGAAGGAGCGTTGGGCTTGTTCGAAGCTGTTGGGGCCGTTGGCGCAGCCGTGCTGGCATTCGCGGTGGCGTTCGCCGTGGGTTACCGCGCGACGTTCGGCCAGCCGTGGGTGTCGCTGGTCGGCCTGGCGATCGGCGAAGTGTGCGCCGGCGTGTATTTTGGCGTCGCCAACTACATCGGCCGCAGCCATCCCGGCCTGCTCGACGCGCGCCTGGTGGGCCTCTATTTCCTCGCCCTGGTGTTCGCGGCCGGCCTGTGCGGCATCGTCGGCGCCTGGTTCGGCCATCGAAAATCGATGGGTCTCGGCCTGTTCTGAGGGCGTCCGTCCCCTTAAGCTCCGCCCCAACCAGAGGGGAAACGCATGGTCGAGGTGAAGCTGGGCGCCGCCACGGCAACGCGCGTCGAGGAAAGCTACGAGCCGAACTTCGACGCCAAGGTATTCTTCCCCGACTGGAGTCCCGAAATCGTGCGCGAGCACGGCCACTGGATGTCGCCCAACCACTATGACGCGGCGTCGGGCTGGCTGAAGCTCTCGATCCACAGCTGGCTGCTGAGGCTTGGCGGCAAGACCATCCTGATCGACACCTGCGTGGGCAATCACAAGTCCCGCAAGCACCGGCCGAAATGGGACATGATGAATACGCCCTATCTCGACCGCCTCAAGGCAGCAGGGGTGACGCCGGACCAGGTCGACATGGTGATGTGCACGCACCTGCACGTCGATCACGTCGGCTGGAACACGCGGCTCGAGAACGGCCGCTGGGTGCCGACCTTCAAGAACGCGAAGTACGTCTGGAGCCAGGAGGACTTCGACTTCTACAAGGAGCTCGATTCGGGCGAGAAGGGCCCAGCCAACGGCGGCTCGTTCCGCGACTCGGTGCTGCCGGTGGTCGAGACCGGCAAGGCGCAGATGGTGAAGGGCGCCGCGGAGATCGAAGACGGTCTCAAGGTCACGCCGGCGCCCGGCCACACGCCTGGCACCGTGCGCATCGAGCTCGAGTCGCAAGGCACGAAGGCGCTGTTCTGCGGCGACATCCTGCACCACGCAGTGCAGGTCTATCATCCCGAATGGAACAGCTTCGCCTGCCTCGACCAGGACAAGGCGCGCAAAAGCCGGCGTGCGGCGATCGAGCATTGCGCCGGCAGCGGCGCGATGCTGCTGCCGTGCCATTTCGGTGCGCCGTTCCATTGCCACATCGATCACAAGGGTGCGGGCTTCGCGCCGCGTTTTGCCGACAACTTCTGAAGAAGGGGAAGAGACATGATCTACGAAATGCGCGTCTATCGCTGCGTGCCGGGCCAGCTTCCGAAGCTGCTCAATCGCTTCGCCAACATCACGCTCAAGCTCTGGGAGCGGCACGGCATCAAGCAGGCCGGCTTCTTCACCACGCTGGTGGGCGAATCCAACCAGGAGCTGACCTATTTCCTGGAGTGGGAATCGCTGGCCGACCGCGAGAAGAAGTGGAACGCCTTCGCCGCCGACCCGGAATGGCACGCCAAGCGCGCCGAGACGGAGAAGGACGGCGCGATCGTCGCCAACGTCGAGAACCAGTTCCTGATCCCGACGGCGTTCTCGTCGGTGAAGTGACAGCTACTCGGCCTTGAGGCCTGCGTCCTTCGCGACGCGGGCCCATTTCTCCATGTCGTTCGCGACATAGGCCGTGAATTCCTTGGGCGTGCCGAACTGCGGGTCGGCGCCGAGCTTGGTGAACTTCGCCAGGACCTCGGGCGAGTGGACCGTGGCATCCACGGCGGCGTGCAGCTTGTCGACCAGCGCGGGCGAGGCGCCGGCCGGCAGGAAGATGCCGTAGGAGATCGCTGCCTCGTAGCCCGGGAGTCCCGACTCGGCGATGGTGGGAATGTCGGGAGCCGCGCCCGAGCGCTTCTCGCCGGTCTGGCCGAGCGCCTTGAGCTTGCCCGCCTTGACGTGCGGCAGCGCGGTCGAGAGGCCGCCGAAATAGATGTCGACCAGGCTGGCCATCAGGTCGGCCATCGCCGGTCCGCCGCCCTTGTACGGCACATGAACGATGTCGGCCTTGCCGAGAGACTTGAACAGCTCGAGCGCGAGATGCGTGGCCCCGCCGGCGCCGGCCGAGGCGCCGTTCAGCTTGCCCGGCCGCTCCTGCGCCATCTTCAGAAGCTCGGCGACGTTCTTCGCCGGCATGTCGGGCCGCACCACCAGCAGCATCGGGTTGATGCCGACCGGCGCCACCGCGGCGAAGTCGGTGCGGATGTCGTAGCTGAGGCTCTTGTTCAGCGCGGCGGCGACCGTCGTCGAGCCGTTGGACGCCAGCATGAACACGCTGCCGTCCGGCGGCGCCTTGGCGACCGAGGCGCAGGCGATCTCGCCGTTGGCGCCGGCGCGATTCTCGACCACGACGTTGCGTTTCAGGCGCTCGCCGATCCCGGGTGCAATCAGGCGCGTCAGCAGGTCGTTCGGCCCGCCCGGCGGAAAGCCGACGACGAAGCGCAAGGGCTTGTCGGGGAAGTCGGTGGATTGAGCTCGACCGGCGAGAGGGGCAATGAAGGGAGCGGCAATTGTTCCGCAGAGTAGGGTTCGGCGGGTGAGACGGTTCATGCGGGCGAGTATGGTGGCTTATGGCTCTTGTGCAAACGATTGACGGCGCGCTGCACTACGACGTGGTCGAGCAGACTGCACCATGGCTCCGACGCGGCCTGCCGATCCTGTTCCATCATGGCATCGGCAGCAGCTCGGCGCTGTGGCGCGGCTGGACTTCGGCGCTGGTCGATCGTTATCCGATGGTCGTGTTCGATATGCGCGGCTGCGGGCGCTCGCACATTCCGGGACCTGACTTCGCCTGGTCGCTCGACCGCATGGTCGAGGACCTGTTTGCCGTCGCCGACGCCGCGGGCCTCGCGCGCTTCCATCTGGTGGGCGAATCGATCGGCGGCACAATCGCCCTGGCGGCGACGATCGCGCGCCCGGACCGCATTGCGACACTCACCGTCAGCAACGGCGCGCATCTCGGCGCCACGATCGGCCGCGTGCATGCCTGGAAGAAGCAGCTCGACGAGGGTGGCCCGGCCGGCTGGTCGAAGGCCTTCATGCCCGACCGCTTCCATGCCGACGCGCTGACACCGGAGCAATGGCAGTGGTTCGAGGCAGAGCAGGGCAGGTGGCCCCGCGACTCGACCCTGAATGCGCTCGGCGTGCTGATTGGCGCCGACCTCACGCCGCGGCTGGGCGAGATCAGGTGCCCGACTCTTTTGTTGCATCCCGACGGGAGTCCCTTCATCCCGGTGCCGGTCATGGCCGAGCTGCACCGGTTGCTCGGCGACGCCGAGCTCAACGTCATCGGCCATGCGCGGCACGGTTTGCCGTTCTCGCATGCTGCACAGTGCGCGCAGCTGCTGCGGACTTTCCTCGACACCCGCGGTTCGGGCTGATAACAGTAAAAGTTGTCAGACAACTAGACGGGGAAAAAATGAGACGGATTCTGGCCGGCGCGGCCGCGCTCGCGGTCGCCTTTGCCGCTGTCCCGGGCCAAGCGCAGGACAAGCTCACGGTGTGGTGGGTCAAGGGCTTCTACAAGTCCGAGGACGACGCGCTATACGCCGCGATCAAGAAGTACGAGCAGAAGACCGGCACCAAGATCGAGCTGTCCCAGTACGCCGTGCAGGACATGAACGCGAAGTCGGTCGCCGCGCTCGACGCCGGCACCGTGCCGGACATCGCCTATTCCGACACGTACGACGTGCAGACCGCCGGCAAGTGGGCGTTCGACGGCAAGCTCGAGGACCTGTCGGACGTGCTGGTGCCGATGAAGGACCGCTTCGAGCCGGTCGCGCTCTCGACCGCCAACCTCTACTCCGACAAGGCCAAGAAGAAGGCCTACTACGCCTTCCCGATCAAGCAGCAGACGCTGCACATCCAGTACTGGAAGGACATGCTGGAGAAGGCGGGCTTCAAGGAGTCCGACATCCCCGGCACCTGGAAGGAGTACTGGTCGTTCTGGTGCGACAAGGTGCAGCCCGGCATCCGCAAGGCGACCGGCCAGCGCCTCTACGGCACCGGCTTTCCGATGGGCGTGGAGTCCACCGATTCGTTCCAGTCGTTCCTGAGCTGGGTCGACGCCTACAACGTCAAGCTGGTCGACGACGACGGCAAGCTGCTGGTGGACGACCCGGCGGTGAAGAAGGGCCTGGTCGCGGCCCTCAGCGACTACACCCAGGCCTACATGAAGGGCTGCACGCCGCCGTCCTCGACGACCTGGAAGGATCCCGACAACAACGTCGCGTTCCACAACAAGACGATCGTGATGACGCACAACTACACGATCTCGATCGCCGCCAAGTGGCTGGACGACGCCAACAACGAGCAGCTCACCGCCGAGCAGCGCGCCGCCGGCCGCAAGGCGTATGACGAGCTGATCGCCACCGCTGGCTTTCCCAAGAAGCCGGACGGCTCGCCGATGGTCTATCGCACGGCGGTGAAGGTCGGCGTGATCTTCGAGGCGTCGAAGAACAAGGCGAAGGCCAAGGACTTCCTGAAGTTCATGCTCGAGGAAGACAACCTCAGGCCCTACGTCGAGGGCGCGCTCGGCCGCTGGTTCCCGGTCACGCTCGCCAGCCAGGCCAGCCCGTTCTGGCAGGCCGACAAGCACCGCAAGGCGGTGTACGACCAGTTCAAGGCCGGCACGACGCCGTTCGAGTTCACCAAGAACTACAAGTTCACCATCCTCAACAACGAGAACGCCTGGGCCAAGGCGATGAACCGGGTGGTCAACGAGAAGGTGCCGGTCGACAAGGCGGTCGACGAGCTGATCGCCCGCATCAAGGAAGTGGCCGGCTGACGACGTAGTCGTCATCCCGAGCGTAGCGTAGCGAAGTCGAGGGATCTATTTTGATGCAGACGGAAAAGAGGTCCCTCGACTGCGCCGCCCTACGGGCGGCTTCGCTCGGGACGACGGGAAGCGCATGACCACCACAACCATCGCTTCGGCAACACGCCGCCCGCCACCGCGCGCCGTCCTCGGCTTCGCGCCGTCGCCGAAGCAGGCGTGGGGCCTGCTGTTCGTCGCGCCGTATCTCGTGATCTTCGTGGCGTTCGTCGTCTTCCCGGTGGGCTATGCCTTCTGGCTGGCGCGCGATCCGCAGCTCTATCTCGACCTGGTCCACGACCCGGTGTTCCTGCGGACCGCGGTCAACACGCTGGTGTTCCTGATCGTGGCCATCAACGTGAAGATGGTGATCGCGCTGTTCCTGTCGGGCTTCTTCACGCACAAGCGATGGTGGGTGAAGGGGCTGGCGGTGCTGTTCGTGCTGCCGTGGGCGGTTCCGTCGATCCCGACCATCATCTCGGTTCGCTTCATGCTCAATCCGGAATGGGGCGTGATCAACCAGCTGATCTTCCAGCTCACGGCCGCCGACGGCCCCAACTGGCTGAACGACCCGACGCTCGCGCTCGCGCTGTCGATGGTCGTGCACATCTGGAAGTCGTTGCCGTTCTGGACGCTGATCCTGCTGGCCGGCCGGCTCGCCATCCCGGGCGAGCTCTACGAGGCCGCGTCGGTCGACGGCGCGGGCCGCTGGCACCGCTTCGCCTACATCACCTGGCCGTCGATCAGCACGCTCTACGTCACCTGCACCCTGCTGTCGATGATCTTCACCGTGGGCGATTTCAACAGTGTGTATCTCCTGACTGGAGGTGGTCCGGCGGACCTGACCCATGTGTTGGCAACCCTGGGTATTCGCTATCTCCGGCTCGACCAGGTGGGAATGGCGATGGCTTCGATCGTGTGCTGCCTGCCGCTCGTGCTGCCGCTGGTCTACTTCATGATGAAGCGGTTATCGCGATGAGAAGGGCCGAATGACGCGCGCCAAGCTCTTCCGCAACGTCAGCGCCGAAGCCGGCCTGCTGCTGATCGGCATCCCCGTCCTGCTGTGGACGCTGATTCCGATCTACCACATGTTCCTGTTCGCGATTTCGCCCAAGGACGCCGCCTTCTCGGGCCAGCTCTGGCCGGCGCATCCCACCCTGCGCAACTTCGAGATCGTGTTCGGCCAGAAGCACCACTTTCTCTATAATTTCTGGCGGCAGATGTGGAATTCGCTGGCGATCTCCTGCGCCACTGCCGTCCTTACCCTGCTGGTCGCCTCCGCCGCCGCCTTCGCCATCTCGCGCCTGCGCATGAAGGGCGGCCGGCTGGTGATGAACATGGCGCTGTTCACCTATTTCATTCCCGCCGCCTTCCTGGCGGTGCCGATGTACAAGACCATGGGCATGTACGGGCTTCTCAACAACGACTGGGCGCTGATCCTGGCCATGGTTACCGTCGCCTCACCATACGCCATCTGGATCCTGCGCCAGGCGTCGGACAAGCTGCCGGTCGAGCTCGACGAGGCCGCGCTGATCGATGGGGCCTCGCCGTTCCAGCTGTTCCGCCTGGTCTATCTGCCGCTGATGGTGCCGTCGCTGATCGCGGTCGGGACTTATGCACTGCTGCTCGCCTGGAACGAATACCTCTACGCCTTCCTGCTGCTGTCGCGCGAGACGGCGCTGACCTTGCCGGTCGCCCTCGGCAACTTCCTCTCGGCCGACGATTCGCCGTGGGAGCTCCTGATGACGGCGGGCTTCATCTATGCCCTGCCGCCCGCTGCAATTTATTACGCCTTCCGTCGTTACATGTCCTCCGGCCTCACCGCGGGCGCCGTCAAAGGCTGACAGGCACACGATCCCGTGAATGACGCGGTAGGGAGTTCCACCGTCATTTGAATAGGCGACGGTGAGAGAGCTTCAATGCGCAGTTTGCGCAGCTCCGACACCGCCAAGTCGCGTAGCTTGGGCCATGCACATGAGTAGAGTGCCCCAAGTAGTGCCTTTGTTCGCGACGCCGCTTGTCGTGTATGACGTGCCGGATTCGGCCGCGCTCAACGTGGAGTTGCGGCGCGTGATCGAGCAGCGCGAGAAGGCGCATCCCACGACCCAGAAATCCAACATGGGCGGCTGGCAGTCGAGCTGGGACATGGACCGGTGGGGCGGCACGGCGGCGATCAAGCTGCTCGCCTTCGCCCGCAACATCGCCAACCAGATGACGACCGACCAGCAGGGCGTCGCCGGCCAGGGACCCTACCCGGGCCACTTCGCCGTGACATGGATCGGTAACATGTGGGCGAACGTCAACCGCACCGGTCACGCGAACGAGTACCATTCCCACCCGGGCTCCTACTGGTCGGGCACCTACTACGTCGACGACGGCGGCATCGATGCCAACCCGGACCTGGGCGGCGAGCTCGAGTTCCTCGATCCGCGCGGTCCCGTACCGTTGATGAACGCCCCGCATCTGCGCATCGCCGGCAACCTGTCGGCCGGCTCGACCGAGCGCATTCGCCCGAAGGCCGGCCGGCTGGTGATGTTCCCGTCGTGGGTGTTCCACCAGGTGCGCCCCTATCACGGCAACGCCGAGCGCATCTCGATCGCCTTCAATCTGACGGTCTGATTTTGCTGGGGCGCGTCCCCGGCAAAAGACACCTTGACTGCATGAGCGCATAGCCGGTGCAGGCATCCTCACGACATCTTGACCGGTCCGGCAGGAGGCATAGCCTTCTCGTCCTGCAGTAGACGCCGCGTGAGAAATACAAGTCATGCGTCTCCTGCGCGACCCCAAGGAGGAGACACCCATGAGAAGGCAGAAAGCAGTACACGCGTGCCTTGTCGGTGCGCTCGCTGCCGCGTTCGGCTGCGGCGCGCTGTCGGTGCAGGCCCAGGACCTCAAGCACTACGAGTCGAACAACAAGAATTTCTGGCTCAATCCGCCGGCCGATTGGTTCCTCGGCGACGAGACGCAGGCGCAGAAGGGGCTCGTGCCCAATCCAGGCCAGCCGCTGCCGTCCTCGCAGGCGGATCTCGAGAAGATGCTGGCCAATGTGAAGCTCCCGCCCGGATTCAAGATCAAGGTGTGGGCGCAGGGCGTGCCGCAGGCGCGTCAGATGGCGTGGGGCGACAAGGGCACGCTGTTCGTCGGCACCTTCGACAAGGGGGTCGTCAGCGCCGTCGTCGACGGCGAGGGCGGCAAGAAGGTCGCCAAGCCCTTCATCACCGGGCTGCGGATGCCGACCGGCGTCGCCTTCATGAATCATTCGCTCTACGTGATCGACATCGACAAGCTCTACAAATACGACAATCCGGAAGCGGATCTCAGCAAGGCGCCCGAAGCCAAGGTCGTCTATGACGACATGCCGCCCTACGTGCCGCACGGCTGGAAGTATCTCGTCGATGACGGCAAGGGCGGGTTCTACGTCCCGTTCGGGCCGCCCTGTAACATCTGCATGCCGCCGACCAGCGTGTCGCAATACCGTCGCGTCGATCCTGCCGACGGCACGGCCGAGATCGTCGCGCTCGGCATCCGCAACAGCGTCGGCGGCGCGGTCGATCCGCGGACCGGCGATCTGTGGTTCACCGAGAACGCGCGCGACTGGATGAGCGACGACATGCCGAGCGACAAGCTCAACCATGTGACGAAGCTGGGTGAGCACTTCGGCTACCCGCACTGCCACCAGGGCGACACGCCGGATCCCAAGTTCGCCATGGGCCACAAGTGCTCCGAGTTCACGCCGCCGGTGGTCAATCTCGGTCCGCACGTGGCGCCGCTCGGAATGAAGTTCTACACGGGTAGCCAGTTCCCGGCCGAGTACAAGAACGGCATCTTCATCGCCGAGCACGGCTCGTGGAACCGCCACAAGAAGAACGGTTATCGCATCGTCTTCATCTCCGTCGGGCCCGACGGCAAGAATCCCAAGGAGACGGTGTTCGCCCAGGGCGGCTTCCTCGACGGCGAGAAGATCGTCGGCCGTCCCGCCGACATCCTGCAGGCGCCCGACGGCTCGCTGCTGGTCGCGGACGACCAGACCGGCGCGGTCTACCAGATCAGCTATTCCAAGTAGCCGATCGAAACAGCCAGTCGCGGCCCGCCCGCGGTGACCCTGCGGGCGGGCCTGTCATTCCTTCCACAGAGCACCCATGCCCGCGAAACCGCGTTTCCTGCTGGCGGCGTTGGTCGCCGTTGCGCTCCCGTCTGCCGCGTCGGCCGCCGATCCGCCGGCATCGATCAAGAGCCTGCTCACGACCTGCAACGCGTGCCATGGCGCCAAGGGCATCTCGACGATCGCCCAGACGCCGTCGCTGGCCGGCCAACCCGACATCTTCACGCAATACCAGCTCGTCTTCATGCGCGAGGGTGGGCGCAAGCCGGGAGTCATGGCGGCGGTGGTCAAGACGCTGACCGACGAACAGATCCAGGCTCTTGGCGCCTGGTACGAATCGCTGCCGCCACCGCCCGCGCTCAAGACCGGGGCTGCTCCCGACGAGGCCAAGGCGATGGCGATCATCACGCCGCGCCATTGCGATTCCTGCCACAAGGAGGATTTCTCGGGCCAGGGCGAGACCGGCCGGTTGGCCGGGCAACGGCCGGACTATCTCATCAAGGCGCTCAAGGACTTCCGCACCGGCGAGCGGCGCGGCCGCGGCATGGGCGCCATGATGGAGGTCTCAGTCACCCTGAAGGACGACGATATCCAGACCATCGCAACCTATCTGGCGCACAAGCCTTGATGCCCGCGCCCTTGACACCCCTGGTTGTTCGTCCGCATCCTTACCGATCCTTTTCGAAGGAGAAGGCCAATGGCTTGGAAGAAACCGCGTATCGTCGAGATCGCCGTCGGGATGGAAATCAACTCCTACGCCTGCGCCGACCTCAAGAAATAAGCCTCCGACACGGCTTTGCACCGGCCCTCCCGGCGGTTGTCCCGGTCGACGTACTCGTCGATAGGAGGCCGCGGTGAGGGCCGTTGTATTGGGGGCGGCCGCCGGCGGCGGCTTTCCCCAATGGAACTCGAACGCCGAAGGCTGCCGACGGGCGCGCGCGGGCGATCCCGGGGCGAAGCGGCGCACGCAGGCGTCGCTGGCGGTGAGCGGCGACGGCGAGCGCTGGTTCCTGATCAATGCCTCGCCCGACCTGCGCGAGCAGATCCAGGCGCAGGCGATCCTCCATCCCCGGCGCGGCCTGCGCTCCTCGCCGATCGAAGGCGTGATCCTCACCGGCGCCGATGTCGATGCGATCGCCGGCCTGTTGCACATGCGCGAGCGGCAGGCGTTCACTCTCTATGGCAGCGACCGGGTGCTGGGCGTGCTGAAGGCCAATCCGATCTTCAACGTGCTGTCCGACGAGTGCGTGCGCCGCGAGCCGGTGCCGCTCGGGCAGGCGTTCGAGCCGCGCCATGTCGATGGCAGCGGCAGCGGGCTCGAGCTCGAGCTGTTCGACGTGCCGGGCAAGGTCGCGCTCTACCTCGAGACGGGGGTGTCGCCACAGGAACTGGCGGGCAAGGTCGGCGACACGGTCGGCGTCGAGATTCGAGCTGTCGGTAACAAGGAGGGCAAGCGGCTGGTCTACATCCCGGGCTGCGCCGGCATGACCGACGGCCTGAAGCAGCGGCTGGCGGGCGCCTCGACAGTGCTGTTCGACGGCACGCTGTGGCGCGACGACGAGATGGTGCGCGCAGGGCTCGGACCCAAGACCGGTCAGCGCATGGGCCACATGAGCGTGAGCGGCCCGGATGGGACCGTCGCGGCCTTTCGCGACATCCCGGTCGGGCGCAAGATCCTGGTGCACATCAACAACTCCAATCCGATCCTGCTCGACGACTCGCCCGAGCGGCAGGCGCTTGCCAAGGAGGGATGGGAGGTCGCCTATGACGGCATGGAGGTCAGCCCGTGACGAGCAACGATCGTTTGCTGACGCCGGACGAATTGGAGTCGGAGCTGCGCGCGATCGGCGCCGTTCGCTACCACCACCTGCATCCGTTCCACAAGCTGCTGCACGGCGGCAAGCTGACCAGGCCGCAGGTCCAGGCCTGGGCGCTGAACCGCTACTACTACCAGGTGATGATCCCCATCAAGGACGCGCATGCGCTGACGCATCTGCCGACCGCCGAGCTGCGCCGCGAATGGCGCCGCCGCATCATCGATCATGACGGCGACCGCGAAGGCACCGGTGGCATCGAACGCTGGCTGAAGCTCGCCGAAGGCGTGGGCCTGGACCGGGCCTACGTGCAGTCGACCGAGGGCATCCTGCCGGGCACGCGCTTCGCCGTCGAAGCCTATGTGAACTTCGTGCGCGACAAGCCGATCCTCGAGGGCATCGCGTCGTCGCTCACCGAGATGTTCTCGCCCGGCATCATCGCCGACCGCGTGCAGGGCATGCTGGCCAACTACGACTTCATCACCGAGGAGACGCTGGCCTACTTCACGCCGCGGCTCACCCAGGCGCCGCAGGATGTCGACTTCGCCCTGCGCTACGTGAAGGCCGAGGCGAAGACGCGCGCGGACCAGGAGAAGGTGCTGGCGGCGCTGCGCTTCAAGTGCGACGTGCTGTGGACCCAGCTCGATGCGCTGTACCTGGCCTATGTCGATCCAGGGCTGATCCCGCCCGGCGCCTTCGTGCCCAAATGAGTAGCGAGCGCCTCATGGTCGACGCGGCAAGCGTGCTCCGGCTCGCGCCGCACATCGTCTTTCGCTTCGACGACACGCGGCAGCGCTGGATCATGATGGCGCCCGAGCGGCTGATGCTGCCGGACGAGCAGGCGGTCGAGATCCTGAAGCTGGTCGACGGCGAAGCGAGCGTCGACGCGATCGTCGACGCGCTGGCCGCGAAGTTCGACGCGCCGCGCGCGGAGATCGCGGGCGACGTCACCGAGATGCTGCAGGATCTCGCGGACAAGGGATGCCTTGCGCATGCCGCCCGTTGACCCGCCGCTCGCCCTGCTGGCGGAGCTCACGCATCGCTGCCCGCTCGCCTGCCCCTATTGCTCCAACCCCGTCGAGCTCGAGCGCGCCTCGAGCGAGCTGAGCGGTGAGGAGTGGCGGCGCGTGCTGCGCGAGGCGGCGGCGCTGGGCGTGCTGCAGGTCCATTTCTCAGGCGGCGAGCCGATGGTACGGCGCGAGCTTCCCGCGCTCGTTGCCGAAGCGGCATCGCACGGAATCTACAGCAATCTCATCACCTCGGGCGCGCTGGGCGGCGAGCGCGAGATCGCCGCCTTTGCCGAAGCGGGCCTGCGCCATGTGCAGCTCAGCCTGCAGGACCACGAGGCGGCCAATGCCGATCGGATCGCCGGTTTGGCGGGCGCGTTCGAGCGCAAGATGAAGTTCGCGGCGGCGGTGCGCGCCGCCGGGCTGCCGCTCACGCTCAACATGGTGGTGCATCGCCAGAATCTCGACGGGATCGGCGAGATGATCGACCTGGCGCAGGCGCTGGGCGCGCGTCGGATCGAGATCGCCCATGTGCAGTACTATGCCTGGGCGCTCGAGAACCGCGCGGCCCTGCTGCCGAGCCGCGAGCAGCTCGACGAGGCGACGCGGATCGTCGAGACGAGACGCGAGCGGCTGAAGGGTGTGCTGGCGATCGACTATGTCGTGCCCGACTATTACGGCGTGCGGCCCAAGAGCTGCATGAACGGGTGGGGCCGGCAGTTCCTGAACGTCATGCCATCTGGCACAGTGCTCCCCTGCCACGCCGCGCAGACCATCCCGGGGATCGACTTCCCGTCGGTGCGCGAAGCGGGCCTGGTCGATATCTGGTATCGCTCGGACGCCTTCAACCGTTTCCGCGGCACCGACTGGATGCCGCAGCCCTGCCGCGACTGCGACAGGCGCGAGATCGACTGGGGCGGCTGTCGCTGCCAGGCGCTGGCGCTGACCGGGGACGCCGCCCGCACCGATCCGGTGTGCGCCCTGTCACCCGATCACGCCGTGGTCGAGACCGCGCTGCGCCAAGCAGCGGCTGCACCTGCGCCTCTTGTCTATCGGCAATACCGGTAGTCAGCGGGCACCGGCGTCGACGATCTGCTGCATCCAGGCCGGATAGCGCTCGCCCTGTATCGTGATCCCAGAAAGCGCGGCGTCGATCTCCCGCAGATCCCGGGCGGTCAGTTCGAGATCGGCCGCCGCAAGGTTTTCTTCGAGACGACCGAGCTTCGTCGTGCCGGGAATCGGAACGATCCAGGGCTTGCGGGCCAGCAGCCGGGCCAGCGCGACTTGCGCGGATGTCGCCTTCTTTTGCGCGGCGACCTGCTCGACCACGTTGACCAGGTCACGATTCGCCCTGCGCGCTTCGGCCGAGAATCGCGGTTGGGCAGAGCGAAAATCGTCGCTGCCGGCGCCGCAGCGATGCCTCGGCGACGTTCTTGATGTGCGCCGGCTGGCTGTTAAGACCGCGCTGGTTGCCGCCGAAATCCAGCCGAACTTGGTCGCGATGACCACCTTGCTCCTGACCGGCTCGAGCGCCTTGCCGACGAGCTCTTCGTTGGTGAAGGGGCCGTAGCTTTCGGCGGTGCCGAAGAACGTCACGCCGCGATCGACGGCGCTCCTGATGAGGGCGACCATCTCGACCGGATCGCCGGGCGGCCCGGCGTTGGCGCCCATGCCATGCAGCCGAGCCCGAGCGCCGACCCTGGAGGCCGCTGCTTCCGAGCGTGCAAGTGTTCATGCGCGATTCTCCCGGCGCCGGCGTGCTGTCAGACGAGCGGGTGGGTGTGCCAGGCGCTGCGCGCACCGGGCTCGAAGGTGACATAGGAGGCGCTCGCGCGCGCCGGATCGCGGGCCGGGAACAGCGGGTCGACTCGCACCTGGCCGGTGAAGAACTCCGCCGGCCCCTTATTGGACGGCCGCGTGCCGCTGCGACTGATTTCCATGTCGCACTCCGTTCAGCGCGGCTCGAGGCGCAAGGTGGTGGGCAGGACGTCGGGTCGGACCACCGATTGGGCGTAGGGACTGCGCCGGTATTTGCGCAGATATTCGCGGCTCGCCCGCTCGACCGACTGCGCGTCGGCCGGAACCGCGCGCACGGGCAGCGCACGGCCGTCGAACTCGAGGCTCGCATCGCCGCCCGCGGCGACATCCCGGTACCAACGACCCTTGGCGCCCCGCGCCGAGCGCACGAACACGTCGCCGTCAGCCATCGCCACCCAGATCACCACCGCAGTGCCGGGATGCTTTTCCGTCCGGATCGCGATCTCGTCCTGGGCGCCGAGCTGCGCCAGGGTCTCCTTGTCAAACCGGGCCATTGCCGACCTCCCGAGGATCAACGGAGCGATGATCGGTGTTGTTGCCCGTCCGGACTAGACGGCATAGTCCGCAAGAACTCATGAGCAGGCGGCATAAATGCAGCGTGGCAATCTCGACGCTCTTCTCGCCCTGGTCGCCGTCGGTCGCGAGCGCAGCTTCACTCGAGCGGCAGCCCGGCTCGGCGTGTCGCAATCGGCGCTCAGCCATACCATCCGCGAGTTCGAAACGCGTCTGGGCGTGCGTCTGCTGACGCGGACCACGCGCAGCGTGGCGCCCACGGAAGCCGGCGAGCAACTGCTGCAGACCGTGGGACCGCGACTGGAAGAGATCGACGCCGAGCTGTCCGCCGTGAGCGAGTACCGCGAGAAGCCGGCCGGAACGATCCGCATCACGGCAACCGAATATGCCGCCGACGCGATCCTGCTGCCGAAGCTCGCGAAGCTGCTGCCGGCCTATCCCGACCTCAAGGTGGAGATCACGATCGACTACGGCCTGACCGACATCGTGGCGGAACGCTACGACGCCGGGGTGCGTAGCGGCGAGCAGGTCGCCAAAGGCATGATCGCCGTGCGCATTGGCCCTGACATGCGCATGGCGGTGGTCGGCGCACCGTCCTACTTCAGGGAACGGCCGCCGCCGCGCCGCCCGCAGGAGCTGGTCCAGCACAATTGCATCAACCTGCGGCTGCCTACCCATGGCGGCACCTATGCCTGGGAGTTCGAGAAGGCCGGACGTGAGCTCAGGGTGAGGGTCGAGGGCCAGTTGACGTGCAATACGACTGCCCAGATGCTGAACGCAGCGCTTTACGGGCTCGGCCTGGCCTACGTGCCGGAAGGCCTCGTGGAAGGGCACGTCTCCGGCCGCCGGCTGAAGCGGGTCCTGGAGGATTGGTGCCTGCCCTATTCGGGCTACCATCTCTACTACCCCAGCCGCCGCCAATCCTCGGCGGCGTTCGCGCTGCTGGTCGATGCCCTGCGCCATCGCGAGTAGGAGTTGACGCTCATGCCGTTCTTCAAGTCGCTGCCGCCGGATGCGGGTCCGCCCGCTGTCTTCGGCAAGTATCCCGAGCTGTACGGCGCCTGGGCGCAGATGAGCGAGAAGCTCATGAACGGACCTTCGCCGCTGTCGCGCGGCGAACGCGAACTGATCCTGGCCTATGCAGCCGGCGCGGCCGGCTGCCGCTTCGTCTGCGGCGCACATTCCGAAGTTGCCTACGCGCTGGGCGTCGAACCCGGCACAGTCGAGCGCCTGCTCGAGGGTCCGCAGACGGCCAACGTCGAGCCGCGCCTCAAGCCCTTGTTGGCATACGTGCGCAAGCTGATGACCACGCCAGGCGAGATGATGCAGTCGGATGCCGATGCGGTCTTCGACGCCGGCTGGGACGAGCACGCGCTTCACGATGCGATCGCCATCACGGCCCGGGCGGCCTTCATGCAGCGCCTGGTCGAAGGCCACGGTTTCGTGCCGATGTCGCAGGAGCTGGCCGCACGACGGGCCAGGCAGCGCGTCGAACGCGGCTACGTGAACCTCTATCCGGTCTTCAGGGACAAGCAGGCTTAGCCTAGGTCACGGTGCCCGCGCTCATCGTCAGGGCTTCACCATCACCTTGATGGACTGCCGCTTGTTCATGGCGCGGTAGCCATCCGGGATGCCCTCCAGTCCCACGGTCCGGCCGAAAACGTGGCCAAGCTGGATACGGCCTTCGAGCACGTCGGGAAGCACGGTGCCATGCATGGTCATTTCCCCCGCGGTTACTTCGGGCGCTTGTCGAGAACGTCGTTCACCACCGGCAGGGCGGAGAAGACGTTGGGCCAGCCGGCGTAGAAGGCGAGCTGGGTCAACGCCTCGCCCATCTCCGTGGCGGTCAGGCCGTTGTTCATGGCGCGGTTGAGGTGATAGGGGATCTGCGCGACCTGGCCCGACGCCACCAGCGCGCTCACCGTTGTCAGGCTGCGGTCGCGCGCCGCGAGGCCCGGTCGCAGCCAGAGATCGCGGAACAGCAGATCCGTCGTGTACTGCACGACGCCGGGTGCCACCTTGCCGAACTGGGCCTCGACCCGCTGGGCGCGGTCGGCCTCTGCGCCGGCATCCAGCGGCAGGGCAGGCGGCGATGCCTCCGGCAATCGGTCGGGGCCAATGGAGCGGTTGGCGAACACTTCCTTCGCCGCTTCCGCCGCCGCGCTGGCGTTCGACCAGCCCGAATAGAAGGCGAGATGGGTGATGATCTCGGACAGCTCGGCCGGCGTCACGTCATTGTCGAGGGCGCGCGCCATCTCATTCTCGAGGTCGGCGGTCTGATTGCGAGCAATAAGGGCTGCGACGGTGACGATGCTGCGGTCGCGCGGCGCCAGGGCAGGCCGCTGCCAGAGTTCGGCGAGCGGTCCCCGGGCATACTTCTCCAATGCCGGCGAAACCATGCTGATCTCTTCACGCACGGGCATGTGCTTCTGTTCCGCGTTCACTCCTGGCACACCGATCGTCAGAAGTGCCGCACCGAGGGCGGTGAGAGTTTTCATGGGGAGCTTCCTTCGTGTCGAGCGAGCGAGGCTTCAGGAACCGGAAGGCGATGGGCACCGCTGCCAGGGCGGCGACGGTGCTGCAGAGGAACGCGGCTTCGAGGCCGGCCGCGCCGGCCACCAGCCCGAGCAGCGGGCCGCTCACGCCCAACGCGAGATCGAGAAAAGCCGTATAGGCGCCCATCGCGAGGCCGCGGCTCTCTGCCGGCACGCGCGACACGGCTTCGACACCGAGGCCGGGATACACCAGCGAGTAGCCGAGGCCCGTAAGGGCGGCGCCCAGCAGGGCGAGCGGGGCGGTGTCGGCCTGCCAGATCAGGCCCAGGCCGAGCGCCTCGACGATCAGGCAGAGCAGCGCGACGCGGGCACCGCCCCTCCGATCCGGCAGGTGGCCGAGCAACAGGCGCGCGACGATGAAGACGGCGGCGAAGGCAGTGTAGGGCAGCCAGGCGTGGCTCCAGCCGCGCACCGCGAACAGCAGGGTGACAAACGCCGTGATCGCGCCGAAGCCGACGCTGCTGAGGGCCGACCCGGCCCCCGGCAACCACACAGCGCCCAGCACGCTGACGAACGAGGGGCGTTCCTGTCCGGCCGGCGGCACGGCGCGCATTGGTACGATGAGCAGGAGCGTTGCGAGGGGTGCGACAGTCGTGGCGATGCCGATCGCGGCGAAGCCGGAGGCAGCGTACATCGCCGCCCCGATGGGGGTTCCGGCCGCGAAAGCCCCGAACATCGCGGCGCCGACCCAGGCGATTACGCGTCCGGTGCTCGCAGGCCCCGCGAGGATCATGCCCCAGGTGACTGCGCCCGTGATGATGACGCTTTCGGCCGCGCCGAGGAGCAGGCGGCCGGCCACGAGAACGGCGCCGGCCAGCCGCGGATCGGGCGGAGCAAGCGAGAGCAGGTAGAGCAGGCCCGCAGCTGCCGCGATCACCAGGCCGGTGGCGACCGCACGCTTTGCGCCGCGCCGGTCGGAGAAGCTGCCGGCCCACGGCCGTGTCAGCAGGGCCGAGGCGAACTGGCTGCCGGCGACGAGGCCGACGACGAACGTGCCGAGCCCCAGCCCGTCATGGACATGGAGGGGGAGGACCGGCATGGCGAGCCCGATGACCAGAAAGGCCGCGAACACCGCGGCCATCAAGGGCAATACGGCATTGAAGGAAGCGCGGGAGGTGCGATCGGGCATGTCGCCGATTTAGGCGGGCTGTAGCGGCTGGATTAGCCGGTCGAAGCCGCATGAACTTATGAGGGGCGCTCATTGGTTGGCGTCGGTGCAGCCAGGAGCGGTTCGGGGCCGAAAGCTGTGGATAACGCCCTTTGCGACACCTCCGCTTGGGCATTGGCCCGCGATGAGGGACCCCAAAGCGGGGCTGAACCGAAAGCCATTGCCCTTAATAGGTGTTGGTGCGTCGTCTGGCCCAGTATGGGAGCGTGACGACACGCCTGTTTCCGCTCAGCCGCCTTCTGCCGATCCTCATCCGCCGATTCGCTTGCCTCCGCGCACTCGGGATAGTGTGCAGAAGGTTCAGCAAAAGCCCTGAGGGGTGGTCATGGCATGTTGGTGATGTTGCAAGTCACCGACCCGTGGAAAGGGACCACACCATGACCAAGCGAGAAGGTAAGGTCGA
>Ga0070738_10000884_pt1 | contig 73241 bp, 76 predicted proteins | sample Coa_R2_2_FD_66446 | JGI IMG/M metagenome (GOLD analysis project Ga0070738, IMG submission 66446) | Surface soil microbial communities from Centralia Pennsylvania, which are recovering from an underground coalmine fire - Coalmine... | ecosystem: Environmental > Terrestrial > Soil > Unclassified ...
AAAAAAGTAACGCCTTGGCACTGCGCGCATAATTGATCAGCTCGGTAATCGACTGCGCCGTGAACGCTTCACAAGCCGCAGAATTTTTACGGAGAAAATGAAAAGAAGGCCCCCCGGTTTCATTGACGTAGACGAAGTACACTCCATTAGGCTTGTCTTTTATTACGGGGGCGCAGGAAAGGTCAATGTTCTCCCGATCCAAAATTTCTTTCAGACCGACCAGAAATGGATCGTCTCCTATCGCCGTAATGAGACCCGTTTTAAGACCTAATCTTCCGGCGGCGGCCAGCGCGTTCAAAATATCGCCCGAGTAACCGAGTTGGTAATTGCCGTTCCCTAAGTGGCTTAATTCGGCCAGGCATTCACCAATTCCAACGAGATCTAGTTGCTTCTCCATTGCAATCACATATTCTACTCTATAAAAATACGGTCTTTCGAACGCCGTTTCACAAACTTTTGTAAATTATGATCCGCACTCTGGAAGAAAACGATGGACCTACGGATTTATAAATCGCTCTGGGGAATGACCGGCCCGCTCGAAGAACAATTTCAACAGATCAAAGCCGCCGGTTACGATGGGGTGGAAAGCGCTGCCCAAGAGATCAAGGAGCCGAAAAAATTTCAGGACCTGCTAAAGGACCACCAGCTTAGTTACGTCGCATTAGTCTATACTGAAGGACCCGAGCACGTTGACGAAATGAAACGGCGCATTAACGACGCAATGCGATACAGTCCAAAGAAGATCGTTGCTCACGCGGGCCGAGACACCATGAGCTTTGGAAAGACGATTCGGTTTTTCGAGCAAGCACTTCGATTGGAAGAAGAACTGAGTATTCCCATCGCCCACGAGACGCACCGGCGACGCCCGCTTTATTCTCCGATGAACACACTGGTTCTGCTGCGGGAGCTACCGGATATTCGCGTCAACGCCGATTTCAGCCATTGGTGCTGCGTAACTGAGTCAATGCTGGAAGATCATGCCGAAGCCGTAATGATGGCCGCACGCCGCGCTATTCACGTTCATGGGCGAGTTGGTTATGAGAACGGCCCACAAGTACCTGATCCACGCATACCCGAATGGGAAGATCGAGTCCGGAAGCACGAATCGTGGTGGGATACGATCATCGCTTCACATCTTACTCGACACGAGCGCGAACTCACGTTTGTGCCAGAATTTGGCCCGCCCACTTATATGCAGACCATCCCGGCAACCGGACATCCAGCTTCCGATCTTTGGGATGTCTGTTTATGGTCTGCCAACCGCTTTCGCGAGCAATTCAAGCGAAGCGTATAATTACTGCGGTCGCGCAACAACCGGAAGCGTTGGATATGCTTCGGCCTTCTTTTTCTGAACCTCAAGCTCAGGGGAGAGAATATCTTCCGGCCCGATCAATGTAGCAGCGACTTTCGAAGCAAATGCAAACAATCCTCCAGAGCCGCTGGAGATAAGCATGTCGCGAGTGACCGTTTCCTTCGACGAGATCATTTCGCGCAGATCGCGAATGGATGGTAAGCCGATCTCTGCACCACGCACAAGCTCTTCGTGCCCATCGGCATATACTTTATAAATGAGCGCAGGAATGATCCTCTTGCCATTCGCAAGCATATCCTGTAAGCTAAATCCGGCATCTTCCGATGGTATTCCTCCCTGAATGCTACGAACAACGAGACCAAAATCGTAGCCATCGTCCTTTGCGCGTACAAGGAGATCTTTCTGCATTGCAGCAAGCTTTACCCCTTTGGTATCTTTATATTCGACGACGCCCGGCGCAGGCACATTTTCGGTAAGGCCCGGCAATCCGCCAGCAAACGAACGCGCATGACCGTTTGGCTCACGAACTTCTTTGGTAGGTGTACGGGTCATGTAAAGAGTCTTAAGAATTCCTTTATCCACCAACGTAAGATCGGCTGGCGGCTGCACGCCTTCATCATCGAAGGGATAGTACCCCAAAAGGTCGACCCCATTCTTTTTCGCCATTCGGGAGTAGTCGTGAAGGGATACAGAAGTGGGAAGAATCCTCGTATTCAATTTCTCTTTAAGAGAGGATCGCTTACCGGATGAAAAGATCGCTGAGACGTCATTACCAAATATATCTTCGCGTTGGGCGACCAATCGGGAGACGACATTATCGGCAATAAAATCCTGTGCTGCATCGCCTTCAAATAAGACGGGACCCGTATATTCCTTATCGAACTTAGGAGCCGAACGTAATGCGACGAGTTCCGTCGCGGTCTCATTTACCCGAGAAAGCAATTCTGTTTTCGAAGGAAGCCGGTCGGGCGTCTTAGCAACGAAATCTTTCGAAAGCATTAATGGCTCGCCATCGGCGACAGCTTGCGTGGAAGCTTGCACGTGAATTTGGCAAAGCGTAGCTGGCTTGCGGACGTGAGTACCCTCTGTGTTCGAGATCCATTCGTAGCCATTGGTGATCGTAAGCGAAATGCTCGATGTCTGTATCTCGGGATGAGTGCTAAATACGGCGCTGACTTCTTTTACCATTGCTTCGAGCGCGTTTCGGTCGAAGTGCAATTGTACAGGTGGCTCGGCAATTTGAATGGCGGGTGCCGGGGAAAAGTCCGGCAGGTCCTTTAACTCGGGCGAAAGTTGCTTATGCTCCAGTGCGGCTTTCTTCTTGCTAAAATTTTCATTGGCCGACTTGAAGAGATCATCCGTCGAAAGCCAGAGGGCGCGGCGAATCCCTTCATAATCATCCTCGATCGGTAACGAATTATCCGGCGCCGTATTAAAATTGAAGAAACCAGTATTATCGGCGAAGTTCTCGTCGTTGAACTGATAATTATTAAGCAGCAACCGAACAGACTCCCGACGGTCATGCGTCTCATCCGATCTCGTTAAGGAGCCATTAGAAGCCGCAATATCGAGCTTCTGCAGATCGGCTACCGTGTATGCAATAAAGAATGGATCGACAAGACCTTTGAGGTGCAATTGATCTTTTGCTCGAGCAAGTTCGTCGTTCATCGCATGCTCGACCACCGAGATCGTCTTGTCGGAAACCTGTGCAATAGTAACAGCAGGCAACCAACAAGCAATAAATGTTGCCGCAGCAATAAATTCCTTATTCACGTTCGTAAGCTTCATATATTAGCGGGAGGCTTTACCATCGATTGCGTCAGGCGAAGGAAGGATCGGCAGGCGCTCCTGCGATTTTTGTTTCTTTTGTACTTCGATCTCCCGAACGAGTAAACTCGGGCTCGAGGCGGATACCGGCACCCAACCGGATTCTGCACCACAAATACCGTTAAACGTCTCGCCATCATTACCAGCGGCAATGATGCGCTCGAACGTGGCCAGCGGCGTACCGATTAGATCCACTCCACGAACCAATTCGTCCGGCCGGCCATCGGCATAGACACGGTAGACAAGAATTGGCAATACGTTGAACGCATTCGGGATCGTACGTCCTGTAAGCGTAAATCCACCTTCGACCTGCTTAAACCATAAGCCATACGGTTTATTCTGTCGCTTGCATTCGGCGATCAGAAGGTCACGCAAGGAATCCACTGGTACGGTCGTTTTGGCAACAACCACAAGATTCGATTGGCGTGCGACCGGTAATTTCCCAGGCTGCGCACGCGCATGGCCGTTCGAATGTGCGAAGCCCTCGATCGGTGAACGGGACATGAGGAAGCCTTTGAGCACACCGTTCTCAACTACATTTACGCGCTGCCCTTCGACGCCTTCATCATCGTACATATAGTAACCAAGAAGATCGTCCTTGCCATATTTCTTTTGGTGCGGGTCGAAATAGACGTCGATAAAGCTGGGAAGAATTTGCTGACCGATCTTCTTCTTAAAGGTTTGTCCCTCCGCTTCATTTTTCTGACGATGTCCTTCTACACGATGGCCGAATATCTCATGGAAGAATACTCCGGATGCACCCCCTGATAAAATCGCCGGACCGGTATAGGGATCGACGATCGGCGCATTCCGCATCTTCTCGAGCGTAGCGATCATTTGATGGACATCATTTAAGATCGTATCATCCGACGGAAGATCTTCCGGCTTGTAGGCAAAATAACTTTTATATAGCGGCAACTCCATACCATCATCGGCCTTTGCTGTTGCCATTATCATCACACGGACGTAAAGCTGATTCGATGCTATTTCGCCGCCCTCGGTCGATACGAAATATTTACGTACGATGCTCGCCTCTAGCGTTGCCTTTGCTTCAAAGATATTCGTCTGCCCGGCAAAGAGCGCGGAGTATTTTTTTAAGCGCGCTTCCCATGCTGCTCGATTAGGAAAATAATTTCCCATCTCGACTGGAGCTTCATAGTAATGATTTGCAGCATCGGCATGGCTGAAATCACCGGACGTATCCTCTTCTGCCACTTTTACGGTCTTATTGGTACGGACCTGTTCGAGCCGCTCGGTCGCTGCCTTATAGCTTTGATCCGTTTCGCGCCACAACGCTAAGCGCAACGCTTCCGGATCATCCTCATAGGGGATCATCTTGGCCCCACCGCGAGCGAACATATCGTTCGAGGCACGGATCTGGTGAGTGTTATCGAGCGAGTAATCGCCCACACGAATATCGACAAGCAGCATACGCCGCCGCGATGAATCCGATTTTATGATAGCACCATAGCTCGAGGTAATGCTTACTCTTTGTTCGTCGCCCACATTATAGCTCATATAATAGGGTGGCGTCGGTTGCTTGGCCAGTGAAGCTTGCTCCCGACCAAGCTCGCTTTTCAGTACCTGAATAACTTGGTCATTTGAACTTGAACTCTGTGCCTGAGTTAGCGATGGTAGCAGGATGATCGCCGCGCAAAGATATAAAAGGCGGCGAAAATTAATGGAAAGAGGCATTTTCTGAAAATTTAGTCCCCAGGGTAAAAGAGGTGGAGATTTAGCGCAAAACAGGCGAGAAGAGTTCATGCCCGCTCAGATTGTTTAGTTAGTTCTCCCTCATAAAAAGTTATATTTGCAACTTAATGAGGCCGTCGTGTCTCTGGCTTTATGCGGCAATTAGAAACTCTCCTCGTTGTACTCGCGTGTCTTTTGGCAGTGCCGAAACTTTCGGCGCAATGGATACTGAATAATACGTTCGATTCACCGCCTCGAGAAATTAAATTTCTCGAGGATGTCGGAGCGCCCCAAACAGGATTTGTTGGACTCGATAACGGTGAGCTCTGGCGAACAACCGATGGCGGCACAACGTGGAAGCGAACTCAAATCCAAGCTTCTATAAGCCCCGTTGCTACCATCACATTCAAAGATCGGATGACGGGGTGGTGTGGAACTCATAACGGCACGATCAATGCACTGTTTCAAACACAGGATGGTGGACTCACATGGACGCAAACCCCTATAGTTGCAAATATGGCGGGGGTCGCTTACAACCATGCCTCTGGTAGGCTCTTCATCTCGACATGGGATAATCACCGCGGAATTGGCACTTCTTTTTCGACGGACGATGGATTCACTTGGAATCTGATCGACCTCGACCAATTTAACGGCTTCGAATTTGTCTCCCCACAATTCGGCATCCTCTCAAACGTTACTGGAGTCAACCGAGGTGTTTATCTCATTACAAACGATGCCGGTATTACTTGGCATTCGGTTTCAGCTCCGTATGCGGCTTGGCAAACCGGATCGCAAGCAGGCACCATGAATTTTTTTGCAGCCAGCGAAGAGACCAGCCGATTTGTTTCTTCGTCAGATGGAGGTGAAACGTGGATCGAACGATCTATCTTTTCATCGCAAGGGCTTGGCCCGACCGGGTGCACGCGCGTCGATTCTTGCGGCAATATCTATATCCAGAACATTGCAAACGTCTTTTGGGAATCGAACGATGGGGGCGCAACCTGGAGACCAATTGGCGGACCGACGAATGACATCGATACTCGTTTCACTATCGCCGACGGGAAAATCTGGGCAGGTAGTGCAGCAGGAAGTCTCTATGTTTGCTCCCTGATTGGAAGCGTAAACAATACTCCGTACCTCCAGTTCTCGAGTAACCAAAATCAAATCAGCGTGCATGTTCCGGATATTATTCCTATCTGGATTCGACTTCCTCATCCATTGCCAAATGGTACTCCTCTTGATTCCTTACATTTAGTAATTACGTTCGATGCCGACGTTATCAGTCCCGTGCTCGTCAATGGACTACAAGGCTTCACCGCTACTATCTGGTGGCAGAGAGGAAACGAATTCCATTTCACTCTTGTCCGTCCCTCTCGCAACCCACTTCCTGCCGATTCCGCTCTGGCTCGGATTGACTTCCAATCATTCGTATCACGCAATAGCTATTCATCAATTCGGTTGCAGCAGATCGAATTCAATACCGACACGATTCTAACCAATAGATGCACCGCTTTATCGCGCGGATATGATTCGCTGTTGATTCAGTTGAACCCGATGTGCCCGGATTCAACGTTACGAGGTTCTCTGCGTGGCGAGCCACTGCTGCAAGCATTTATCATCTCGCCCAATCCAGCGGAATTGAAAGCGAATGCACATATCTTACTGTCACAGGATGCTATCGTTCAAATCGAGCTTACAAATCAACTCGGCAATAATGAGGGCGTTTTGTTTGAAGGCACACTCAATAAAGGAGACCACACCGTGGACCTTGTTTTTCCGGAAGAGACTGGATTTTATTTTGTAACACTAAAGGCAAAAACATCAGCCGATCTACAGCCTATGCGAGAAACAAGAGAAGTGGTCGTTCTCCGGTAATGAGAATCTAAGCGGTGGGGTAAAATACAACTTCAATTACATTTCCACCGGGATCGTCCTGATAGAAGTATTCCGAGCCATCGCGATGGACATTAACGATGCTCTCGCTTTCTTGTGCTAATCGCTCGAGCTCGTCACGCGAGCTTACGCGAAACGCCATGTGCGGTGGGTGTTGCTCTTCCAAAACAAACGCCACCTTTAACGAATCGACTTTAAGGAACGCCCACGTTTCGTCCTGATGGAGAACTTGTGACTGCGAGAATGCTTGCTTGTAAAATGCGACCGCTTCTGCGATATTGGGCACCGATAACGCTATGTGGTCAAACTCGAGCATAAGATTGATCGATCAGCCGACTAACTCTGACATTGCCAGCAAAAACGCGCCAGTGCCCCACCACCATTCACCGCGCTCGAGAGACTTGTAGTAATCTATTGTACCGGGCCAGGTACCCTCCGAAACACCCATTACTCGCCCGGTCTTATCAACCGCTCTCGCAACAGCTTGAGCAGATCTTTTAATTATCGGATCGAACGTGCTATCGAGCAAACCGTTCTTACGTGCTTTTGCGTAAGCGAAAAGATACATCGCGGAAGCAGACACTTCTTCGTATGCCGTTTTATCATCAACGATGGTCCGCCATAACCCATCTTTCGTTTGATATTCGGCCAGTGAAGAGCTTAATCCCTGAAAGATGGAAAGCAAGTCCTTGTATCGGCTCGAATTCTTGGGCAATAGTGGAAGAATTTCGGCCAGCGTCATCATAACCCAACCATTTCCACGCGCCCAGCTTCCTTCCGACCGACGACCGCCATTATTTTCCTCGCAATGGATAAAAAATGGCTTGTCGCCATCCTGCAATCGGTCAAGATGGAGCACTATCTGCTTCACCGCTTCATTCTCCCAGGGTAGGCCAAGTACGGGGCCGATCTTCGAGAGCACAACCGCAGAATAATAAACGGTATCGATATAGATATTTGGCAGATCAACGTTGTGGAGTAAAACGCCTTCACCATTTCGAAGCGCTTTGTCACGTATAAACTCGTAGATATGAAGCGCCGTCGAACGAAGCTGTATTTGAAACTCCGGAAACTCGTCGATCACATCGGGGTAAAGAAGGCCAAAACTCCATGACCCGCAGAAGTAATTGACCTGCACATTCTCCGCCAGATGAAACGCAAGCCACTTGCAAAGGTAAGCTCTTACCTTTGGATTATCATTGACTTTCAGACCTCGTAAGAGACCATACATTGCCAACGACTGTCCCCAATCCGTCGATTGCGATTCGGGACGATAACGTTCGATAAAGGACTCGCTTACCGTTCTAATAAGGCTCAGCGAACTTGGTGTACGAGCAGTGGAGCGCTTTGCCATTATCCTCTCGCAGCCTTAACGATTTTTGCCGCACGTGCAGCAATAACGGATAGATCTCCCTTCTCGAGATCCGCATCATGTACGAGCGATGATCCGACTCCTATCGCTGAAGCACCGGCATCGAAAAACTCCTTGACATTATCGGGAGTAACACCATTGGTCGCAACATAACGAATGTCCGGCAAGGGGCCGCGTAACGCGCGAATATATTGGGCTCCTACACCTGCAAGCGGAAACAACTTAACAAAATCGGCACCGGCTTGCGACGCTTGCCATACTTCCGTCGGTGTAAGAGCACCAGCCATTGAGGCAACGCCAACCTCGTTGCAGACGGCAAGCATATCGAGGTCGGTTACCGGGCTAACAAGAAATTTCGCGCCACTCTCAATGGCGCGTGTTGCAGCGTCGTAACCGATCACAGTACCAGCGCCAATAAGAGCCCCTGGAAATGCACGGCTTACTCTGTGTATACAATCGAAACCATTCCGAGAATTAAGGGTGATCTCGATAATCGATATTCCACTATCAACTAAGCATTCGGCAAGCGCTTCAATGTTTCGAGTATTCTGTAGCCGAAGAACGGCGAATACTTTCTTATCTAGGATCCTTTGAACGGTAGCTCCTCGAGTCATGGTAAGAGATCAATTATAGACAAGCTTAAAACGTCTCGAACTCAGAAAAAAGCTCGCGAGCGGCTTTGCCTTCCTGAAGTCCGGTGGCTGTCTGCCGTTCTCCTTCGATCTTTTTCATTAGTTCGATGTATACTTGTTTGAAATGTTCCTGTGGGATCACGATGACGCCATTGGCATCGCCAAAGAGAACATCGTTGGGTCGAATCGTGACACCACCTATATCGACCGTAGTATTGTATTCTGCCATATAACCTCGCCGGCGAATATCCTTTATACATCGGTAAGTACCGAATACTGGAAAGCCAAGCATGTCGATCTGTTCGAAATCGCGGATGCCGCCGTTTACAACAGCCGCAACTGCCCCCCGCGCTTTCGCACGTGTGGACATCAATCCGCCCCACAGCGCCGCGTCAATATCGGCATCCGCTGCTACAACGACGAACGAATGTTTGGGAATAGAATCGACCATTTCAAGCAGCTTCGTTATTTCTACATACTCGCTGGTAGGAATAACCCGACACGGGTACGCCAGCCCTACGACTTTAAGTGTCGGATCGAACGGAATGCTTTGTATCTCATGCGGCAACACATGTGAAGCAATTCCAAGCCGGTCCATTACATCGCTTACGAGCGGCGTAAAGAACTGATCAAAAACGGATAGTTGAGAGTGGATAACGGATAGTGACATTCTTTACCTTCTCGCTTTAAGAGCCTTTGTTTGCTTTGGCCGTTTTTATCGAAGCTGTAAGCATCTTTATTAATTCTTCACAGTCCGCTATGAGGGAATTGGCGAGCCCCTCCTCCAGAATACAACCGTCTTTGAAGAGCAGCAGCCAATAATCGGTTTCATAGGCTTCCTTATGGGCGATTCCTAGCTTGTGAATAAAGTCTGATCGTGATTCAGCTTGCGCCGCTTCCCACACGTAAGCGCCGATCGAAGTCCCAGATCGATAGACCTGCTTTCCTAGCGTGTAGTCGTGTTTGACCTCGATGAGATGTTGATGTAGTTTGAGAATCCGTAGTGCAAATTTGAAGCTTTTACTTTTTAGGATGCTTTCAGCCATCGTAGTCCCAATTTGTGAGTTTAGAATTCTCCGTTGTTGCCATCTTATTCCTCCGGTCTAAACTATCACGCTCCTCTATCCACTATCCTCTATTCACTATCCGTTATCGTAGCCCTGTGGGCATTGATTCGAAACCCTTCTGTACGTTTACATTCGCGAGCGTACGCCATGTATCATCCTCGAGCGAGCACAGGATCCAGCAGAAGTTGATAGGATAGCCCGGCGCAGCAACGTTCGGATGATAACCTTCCACGATCGTTACAGCATCATTCTCATAGACTGGTTGGACAAATTCCGGTTTCTCCAGATTTGAGTAAATGAATTGCGTCCCAAATCCTGGTCGCGGCATATCAAAAAATAGATAAAGCTCTTCGCGAGTGGCAGCATGTTCGTGCGGCGGCCAGGAAGTCCAGTTGCCGGGTTTGGACATCGTCACGCCCATGAGCAATCGTGATCCTTCCACGTTCTCGGCCAGAACTTTATGGATGTCACGATAATACGGCTCAGCGCCGACTCGAAGCGTCAACGAATCACTATGTTCTACCTCTTCCTTAAAACTTACGAAACGCGAGGGATGATGTTTTCCAGTGGGCGCTGACCCTTCAACGATATCAACATAGTTATCCGTCTCGATGTGAAATGTTTGTCCACGCCTTATATAGACGCCATCGAAACGATTAAGCTCGTATTCCGCAGCACTTGCATGGATCTTCGCTTTGCCATGCAAGCAAAGCAGTGTTGTCTCGCGGCCTTCGTTGCGAGCTGTCACGCTGGGCATTTCCTTATCGAGAATAATACGACCAGCATGGATCGCCTTGAACGGAGAAGTCTCCGGTGTGATCGTAATATTCCGACCTTTGAGCGCTGCCGTATTTCGAAAAAGCCAATTACTACTCATAACTATTTCAACTCCATAGTATGCAAGCTACTTCAACTCTTTAGTATGCAAGCCATCCGCCATCAACCGCGAGAATGTGACCATTCATATAATCGGAAGCCGGTGAAGATAAATAAAGAACAGCACCCGCAATGTCTTCCGGTTCGCCCCAGCGGCCGGCCGGTATACGAGAAAGTATTTGCTTACTTCGGTCATTATCGGCTCTCAATGCCGCAGTTGCGTTTGTTCGAATATACCCCGGCGCGATGGCATTGACGTTGATGTTATATTTAGCCCACTCGTTTGCAAGCGCTTTCGTAAGCTGCGCGACGCCACCTTTGGCGGCAGCATAGGCCGCAATGTTCAGCCCACCCTGAAAGGAAAGAAGCGATGCAACATTGACGATCTTTCCGCTTCCTTGTTCGATCATTACTTTACCGGCCGCCTGCGCCCAACTAAAAACGGCGTTCAGGTCAGTATCTATCACATCGTACCAATCGTGTGCAGAGTAATCGATCGCTGCTGCACGCCGGATTATTCCGGCATTGTTGATCAGAATATCGAGGCCGCCGAAGCGATCTATCGAGGACGTTATTGCACTGATGGCGCTCTGTGGTTCTTTAACATCAAGGGTCAGCAGCAATGATCTTTTTTCTCCGATCTTGCTTTGAACCTCCTGTAACGCCTGCGTATCCCTTCCCACTAACACCACATTGGCGCCCGCCGCTGAGAGTGCTTCTGCCGATGCCCTCCCCAACCCACGCGATGCGCCAGTAATAATGGCAGTTTTTCCCTCCAGCGAAAAGAGGCTTTCAAGATAAGACATGATTCAAAAATACAAAGGCTAAACGAGACCGCATTTGTTTTCGATAAGGAATTTTCAACTCTAACCAACCAGTTGCCGGAAATAACCTAACGGGCATCTATGCAAATTCGCCGGACAACTGCCTCTGATCTCGATTTCCTTCTTCAAATGCTGCTCGAAGCAGCATTTCATCCTATGGCGGCTCGACCAGATAGTAAGGACGCTCGTAATGACCCAAGGCTCTCGCAGTGGATCGCTGGTTTCGGCGAAAGGAAGGGTGATATCGGACTCATTGCCAATAATGGCAATGAGTCGATCGGTGCAGCATGGTGCAGGCTGTTTAGTCCGACAAAGATCATTGGGAATGTTGGATATTGCGGTCCCGATATTCCGTGTCTTGCGATCGCTGTCGACCCTAAGTACCGTGCACAAGGAATCGGTACACAACTACTCGAAACACTTTATCGTGAGGTAAAGGCTAACAATTTTGCAGCCTTAAGTCTTGCAGTTGGAGAAACAAACCCTGCTATGAGCTTATATAAGCGGCTCGGTTATCGGGAGGTAAACCGTACCGGTACCACACTAACAATGCTGAAAAGCAGTTAGTCCGTTCTAGCTTTAATGTTTACGTAATTAGACCGTAACTTTTACGCCTTCGATAGGCCATAGCGCCAATGCTTGCTCTGCGCTTGCCTTTTGAACGGAGCTTCCTTCACGCATGACGATCTCGAATGCTGCGCGGCGTTCATCGTGATTGAAAAATGTCGGATGTGCAAGCCGGTTGAGAGCTTCCCGGGTATCGATAGTAATCTTAGTAGTCTTCATGCGTCAGTAATAGTATAATCAGAACGTAACTACAAGTCTCCTAAAAGTCGCCTAATGAGAAAGAACAGTCGGTTCTGATGCGCGGGAACAGCAGGAGTGCAAGAATAGTCACTAAAAAAGAGAACACTCTGTCATGAATGGCAGATCTCCCTAATTCATCTGTTTTCAGCACTTTACGACTCCGCTTCTGGCATTTCGGACAAGCTTTCCTTGATAAGATCGAGCGCTTCTTCAACGTCTACCTCTTTATTCTCGAGTTCGAACGATCGAATCGAAAAGACCGGTTGGACTGCATTGATGATCGCCTCTGCCTTCTTGGGGTCGCCCTGAGATAACTTCGGGAGGTTTCCGAGTACATCTTCCCCATAGCGATATTCTGTGTGCTCTTCGATAATAGACGTACGCCCACTTCGAATATCTTTCTTCGTTGCTGCTGGCACATTCTCGCTTTTGAGCAAAACTTTCTTTAGCTCATCGATGAGCGAATCCATTTTCTCTTCTGGAATATCATGGACGAGCTTCGGATTAAATTCAAAATGCTTGATCTCTTCAATATCGATATCGACGTCATATTTTTCTTTTAAATCCATGATCTTGCTGGCGCGATCCTCATCGATAATAGCGTATTTTTTCATCGGCACAATGAGCGCTTTGGCATCCTCCGTTGTAACGGTAAATGAATTTGGCTCGCGGCCACCCTGGACGACATCGCGCAACCACTCAGGGATAACGCTCGAAAACATTGCACGCCGTGCATGGCTGGTGATCGTGCCGAGCACGCGATTCAGTGCATTGAGTGCCCCCAGCACTTTGAGTGCGCTCGCGGCAACTCGTTGTTTGGTACCAGTAAGCGTATAGACCTTCTTACGCTTCGGCTTCGGACTCTTGCTCGCCGATTCTTTGACGGCTTCCGAAATAATATCTTTCATCTTTGCCATAATACCTGCAAAGTGCGAAACTCATGCCCCGTCGTGTACCACAATTCCCCACTTTAGTCTTCCTCGCGGTGAAAAATCCGCAATGAATGCCCGTGGGACACGCAAGGAGGTTTTATTTCATCGATCATTCACATCACAGCCGGACTCGGGCATTTTCTCCTGTTAATCCCGTTTAAGATACCAGTTAATAAACTGGATCTATCCACATCGGAGGCTTTCCAGGGGATGGATCGTGGGGACGTGGGTCCGTCGGTTCACTTCCTTGATAGCCTTCAGTAAAAGGTTTACTTGTGCGTTACCGCTGGCGCTTGCCGGCCTCGATCGCGGAAAACAACGCGACAGGCCCCGGAGAGCTCGACCAAGAGTATGCACGCGAATTAGTTCGATCGATTAATGTACCGGAGAGCATTGCTCGAATCCTCGTAGCACGTGGCGTGCGGACCTTCGATGAAGCGCGGGACTTTTTCCGACCTTCTCTCGAACGACTGCACGATCCTTTTTTGATGGACGACATGGCACGCGCTGTTGCGCGGGTCAAACGGGCCATTGAAGAAGGCGAGCGCATTACCGTTTATGGTGATTACGATGTCGATGGTACGACGAGCACCGCTATGCTCGCGCTTTTTTTCGAATCGATCGGTGTTCGCGTTGCGTGCCATATTCCTGACCGCTTTACGGAAGGCTACGGCCTTTCGGTCGCTGGGCTTGACCGCTGCTTTTCATCGAGCGACGGTCCGCCGAGCCTTATCCTAACGATCGATTGCGGTATCACGGCTGTCGACGCTGTTGCGTACGCACAGTCTCGCGGTGCCGATGTTATCATCTGCGACCATCATGAACCGGCGCGTACCGGCGACGAAATCCAGCTACCCTCTGCCTATGCGATCTTAAATCCGATCAAAGGCCACTGCAATTACCCGTACAAACATTTGTGTGGATGTGGCGTCGGGTTCAAGCTGATCCAGGCGCTTTCGCAGGAATTCGGTTTTAACGATCGAGCCTATGAATTCCTCGATTTTGTAGCGCTCGCCAGTTCTGCCGATATCGTCTCACTGCATGGTGAGAATCGCATCCTTACGGCGTTCGGGCTCAAGCAGATCAATGAAAATCCGCGGCCCGGCATTCGCGCACTTATCCGTGCGGCCCAACTTCGCTCGGGAAAGATCGGCACCAGTCAAGTCGTCTTCGGGCTCGCCCCTCGCATCAATGCGGCGGGACGCTTAGGGGATGGCGGGCGAGCGGTGAAATTGCTTATGTCCAAAACGGATGACGAAGCACATCATCATGCTGCAGAATTAGAATTCGAGAATTCGAACCGCCGACGCATCGACGAAGAAGCATTTTTCGAAGCGTGCGCCGCGGTCGATGGAATGCTCGAGCGTTCGCGCGATCGCATTATTGTTCTGCATAATCCCGGTTGGCATGCCGGCGTAATTGGTATCGTCGCATCACGTTTAGTCGAACGCTACCACCTTCCGGTGGTGCTGCTTACGACGATCGATGGCGTTGCTAAAGGCAGCGCTCGCTCGATCATTGGCTTCGATATTCACTCCGCCATTAAACGGTGCGAGGATAAAGTCGTGACCTTTGGCGGGCATAAGTACGCAGCCGGTGTTTCGATCGCTGTGGACCGTGTTTCGGAATTTCGAACGGCGATCAATGCGGTCGCGGGCGAACTCATCACCGATGAAATGCTCGAACCCGAACTTCACATCGATGCGTCGATCACGCTCGACGAACTGAACCCCAAGTTCTTTGCCATCACAAGACAGTTTGCTCCGTTCGGTCCCGATAACATGCGCCCGATCTTCCATGCAAAGGGACTGGAAATCGTTGGCTATCCAAAGATCGTCGGCAAAGCGACGCCACATCTGAAATTCCAGGTTCGGCCATCGGCAGAATTTAAGGCAGTCGTTATTGAAAATGCTGCACCGGTTTTATCTAATAGCACCAACGGGCATTCCACATTAGACTTATCTCTAAAACCACAGACGCCAACTCCATCCCGAGCGCTTTCACCGAATCTTATTCCGTTCACATTAGGCGGTGCCCCGATCGATGCTATCGGTTTCGGACTCGGCGAGCGCATCGAAGAGTTGAAAGGCCCGGACGGCAAAGGCCGTAAGGATATTGAACTCGTTTTCTTCCTCGAAGAGAACGAATACCTCGGCCGTGTGACGCCGCAATTGGTTGTCAAGGACTTTCGCTGATCCTCAAAAACGGGAGACTTTCGCCCCCTTTTTGAGTTTATGGCTGACCCTAAAATCATTCGAATTCGGTGAGCGGACACAGTAAATGGGCGCAGATCAAGCGTAAGAAGGCAGTTACCGATCGTAACCGCGGCCGGCTGTTCACACGTCTTATTCGCGAGATCCAGATCGCGGCTCGCGTAGGCGGCGGCGATCCCGATGGTAATCCACGGCTTCGCTTCGCTATCGAGCAGGCACGCAAGAACTCGATGCCTGCCGACAACATTAAGCGGGCGATCGCCCGAGGTGCTGGTGGCGAAGGCGCGGAAGCGCTCGTCGAGGGAGCTTACGAAATTTACGGTCCTGCGGGCGTTGCGATCATTGTGGAAACTGCCACCGATAACAAAAACCGAACGGTTGGGGAAATTCGTCATATACTCGGCAAGTATGGTGGCAACCTGGCGGAGTCCGGCGCCGTGAGTTGGATGTTTACGAAGTCCGGCTCTATTACCGTACCGCGTACCGCCATCGATGAAGATAAGCTGCTCGAACTGGCGCTCGATGCCGGCGCGGAAGATCTTAAGACCGAGGACCCTGAGTATTTCGAAGTTCGAACGGCACCCGAGGATTTCGAGCGTGTTCGTGATGCGTTATCCTCGGCAAAGATTTCAATTGAAGAGGCAAAGATCGGAATGATACCGGCCAATCTTGTTGCAGTGACCGGAGTTGATGCCTCGAAACTAATAAAGCTCATCGAAGCACTCGAAGAAAACGATGACGTTCAGAACGTTTATTCGAACGCTGACATCGATGAAGCAGCATTGATCGAATCCTGAGTTGCGATGCCATAGTGCTCTGTCACGATGGCTTAGTACCGACATTTTTTGGTTGCGATATGATTCGACTATTTCTGTCGAAAACAAGTCTTGTTGCCTTCCTGGCCCTAATGCTGCACACTCCATCCGGGGTCGAAAAGCCGTTTATGGGACTGCAGCTTGGAATGCCCGCCCGCGAAGCGCTGAAGCTCACTGGCCGAGCACCTGATGTCCTCACGCAAGTCCGTGTTCGCGATGGCAAACGAATTATCACTGATACCGTACCGCTCACCTTCTGTAAACTTCCGATGCGCCGCTCGCTTGGCTTCGATTCACTCGGTACTCTTACAGCCATCGGCATCACCTACAAGACCACGCCCGACAAGATCAAGAGCGCTCGCGATTGTGCTTTCCAGTGGCTTACCAGTATGTTCGGATCTTCCGACGAAGAGCAAATTCACGATAACACCAAACAGGAGATCTGGCATCTTGGCGCGGCGCAGCTCACCATGGAAGCGAAGGGCTACAACGAAAATGATTATTTCGTGTTGATCTACTACTACAAGCCCAACGAACGGCCATAACAGTGGTGAACGGAGAATGGAGAGTGGAAAATGATTCAGCGGTTGCTGAAACCACTGCTCTGCCTTTAACTGAATTTCCTGCCGACCATACTACGCTCTCCGGTTCAACGCCTCGTCGCTGGACGAAATGGTTATGGCGAGCTTTGGTCATCGTCTGCACGGTTCCGATCCTTCAGGTAGGCATTCTGCGCTTTGTCAATCCGCCGGTTACGACCATGATGGTTTTTCGCATGTTCGACCATCTCTTTGCCGGGGAGCGGATCACATGGTCCCACGAGAACCTCTCGAAAAACGAGATCTCGCCATACTTACTTTCTGCGATCGTTGCCGGTGAGGACCAGCGCTTTTTCCTGCATCACGGCTTCGATGAGGTCGAAATACAAAAGGCTATCGAGGCACATAATCGGCACCCGAAGCGGCCCATGAGAGGCGCCAGCACGATCTCCCAACAAGTTGCGAAAAATCTTTTCCTTCCTCCATGGCATAGTTTCATTCGCAAAGGGGTCGAGGCATACTATACAGTGCTTATCGAATTTCTTTGGCCCAAGGAGCGCATTCTGCAGATGTACGCCAACATCGCGGAGTTTGCGCCGAACGTTTACGGTGCGGAAGCGGGCGCGCAATTTCATTTCAAGCGTCATGGCGGACAACTCACTGCATCACAGGCAGCGCAAATGGCCGCGGTACTTCCGAATCCTATTCGGTGGAGCGCTTCGCATCCCTCTCCATACATTCAGCGCCGGGCCACTCGTATTCTTCGTCAGATGCGGGGCATGCCAACCGATGAGGACGAAGACGGTGAACCCGATTGACAACCGCGTTAAAATAGGGCTTGCGGAAGTCGATGCCGATCATTTATAGTGAAGTGTATATTCTGAGTTCATAATTGTATTTTATGGGAAAGAAGATAGCCTATTTAAGAGACAGAAAAATCCGCAAATAAAAGAACATATAATTTGATATTTTAGTTCCCATAAAACAATAAATAATCGTCAAACTTTATAGTTTTTTGAGTGAAATTCCACTAAATTGGATGTTGTAAGCAGACATCACCATGTCAGTATATAATTCAAAGGTCGATAAAATTTTTAGCGCGCTGAAGACGTGGCGGAGTGAGATGGAGAAGTTGAGAGAGATCGTGCTCGACTGCGGCCTCAAGGAAGAGCTTAAATGGGGCCAGCCATGCTACACGTATAACGGCCGCAATATTGTGGTCATACACGGATTCAAAGAGTACAGTGCGCTGCTCTTTTTTAAAGGTGCTTTGATGAGCGATCCGAATGGCATTCTCATTCAGCAAACGAAGAATGTGCAGGCTGGCCGACAGATCCGCTTTAACAGTCTTCGCGAGATTGTGAAGATGGAGCGCATACTTAAATCGTATATCCATGAAGCGGTCGAGGTCGAAAAAGCAGGACTTAAAGTCGCCTTAAAGAAGACATCCGACTACGAGATCCCGGAAGAATTTCAAAAACAATTAGATGCGAAGCCCGCCCTCAAGGACGCCTTCTACAAACTTACTCCTGGTCGCCAGCGAGGCTACATCTTTTTTTTCTCACAGCCGAAGCTATCCAAAACACGGGAGGCACGCGTTGAAAAATACACCCAGCAGATACTCGATGGCAAAGGATTGAACGACGATTATGTTCAAGAGAACAAGAAGCGCTCAAAGCGGTAATCTCTCCGGAGAGTCTATATTGTCTCGCTGATCGCAACGAGCACTCGGTGGACGATGGCATCGCAACGGTGATTGCCAAACTCATAGATGGGCGACGCTCCGGCAACTTTGCGGAGATGTGCCTGCAGCAATTTTCGCGCACGGTGAATGCGTACTTTCACATTCGCTTCTGTAATATCGAGGCTTGCAGCAATATCACGCACGCTCAGTTCTTCTATCTCGCGCATTACATACACGATACGGTAGTCTTCTGGCAATGCATCGATCGCGCGCTCGAGTAACTGCCGCGTCTCCTCCCGAATAAGATCGTACTCCGGGTTTTGCGAGGGATCGGCTTGCTCTTCGTGTGACCTCGATTCAAATCCCTCTAACTCACCATATTCCGTAATGGCAGGACGCTTTTTGCGAAGGAACATCAGGCATTGGTTGATGACGATCCGCGTAAGCCATGTGGAAAGCGAGCTATCTCCTCGAAATTGTGGTAGCTTCAGGTAAGCCTGAATGTAGGATTGCTGCAGGAGGTCATCGCAGTCTGCGTCCTGTATTCCCATACCACGCGCGATCCGATAAAGCCGCTGATTATAGCGCTTCATCACTACCGCAAAGAGCGCTGCTTCTCCCTGGGCAATCCGCGCGGCTAATTCTCGATCGTTTGGCAATGGCTCATTCTCCCGCCTCGTCATACTGTAACCTTTTCTCATTAGATGCATCCAATGCTCGTTGGTTACAACATTTTATCAACGGGACAAACTATGCTAATCATTTCCATCATTCTTTTCGCCATTGCTGCCGTCTTTGGGCTCATGAATCTTACGGCGATCTTAAAAAGCACATCGACGAACAAAGGCGTCGTGTATACGCACGGCGTTTTTGCCGCAGTGGGTCTGGTCCTTCTTATTGTCTACGCACTCGGTGCCGATGCAAAGAGTGTGAGCACGAGTATCACGCTGTTTGTCATCGCGGCGTTGGGAGGCTTCCTTCTCTTCGGACGCGATCTGATGAAAAAAGCCGGACCCAAATGGCTGGCGGTCGTTCATGGCCTCATCGCCGTTGCTTCATTTATCATTCTCCTCACCGTAGCTTTTGGATGATGCTCGTTCGCGATCTTGCTGCCGGGAAATTATTCGGTCATCCGATCCATGTGATGCTCGTGCATTTCCCGGCCGCCTTATTACCGGTAGCTGCTGCTCTCGAAGCACTGCGGGACTTTGCCCACGTATCGTTGGTGCTGGATATTCGCATTCTGCTCTGGCCCGGCGTAGCGATGGGATGGATCGCGGTTGTGTTTGGATTGTGGGATCTCATCCGCCTTCCCAAAGCATCACCCGAAATGATGCACGCTCTGATCCACGGCGGCATTAATGCTACCGCCCTCTCTGGTTTTACCTGGGCTCTTTATCTCTCTCCCACCTCAGCAGAGTCGACGCTTCGCGTCGTGATCGAACTAGCGTGTACCGCGCTCATTCTAATAGGCAATAAATTTGGTGGAGATCTTATTTTCCGTTATGCGATCGGCCATCTCCATACTGAAATCGAGAGCAAGCGGTATCATTAACGAGTAAGATTATGCAACTGCCCATCTGCCCAGGAGTATACGTAACCGTTCGGATCCTTCCATAGAGACGGATTTGTATTGCCTCCATCGTCTTCCAGTACTTTCTTGTAACTCTTGCCTCCATCTTGGGAACAGTAAACGCCAGATTGAGTCGACAGGTAAAGAAATCCGTTTCGATCAAACTTCATCTCCTTTAGAGAAAGGCCCCACTCTCCCCTTCCATCATCATCAAAGAGCGTTGAAAAGGGCGACCAATTTCTTCCGTGATCGTCTGAGCGATAGATCTCGACTCCTTGCGAAATATACCACTGGTGCGTATTTTGTGTCAATTCGTGCCGATGTGTTTTATCAGCCAGCACGTCGATTCCAAAATATAATCGTCCTAATGAATCGACCGTAAGGAGTGCCGTATGTTTATCGTCGTGAGGTCTTCCGAGTTCGTGCTTTAAGAATCTATTTATCGCCCAGGATTTGCCGTTGTTAGTCGTAGTGAATACGCCTGCATCTTTCTCCTTCTCGTTCGGAAAGGACCCCGGAGCAAATAGTATCGCATGATTTCCGTTGCTCATTACGCCTGATAGATACTTTAGCTCATCACGTCTGTCAATAGAGAGAGGGCACTTTAGTCCATTCCACGTGACACCATCATCACTTGAGTAGAAGTAATAGCCATCACCCCAATAATGGTACTGAGTTTTCCGCCAGCGATGCTCATTAGACAAGGCCAAAAACAGTACACCAAAATTGTCAAATGTCGAGATTGTGTTTTTGTACTTCGAATGTCGTAAGACGCGCTGCCAGTGAGCGCCATTATCCGTGGAGCGCCATATTTCTCGGTTATCTTGCCCTTGAAGGAAGATAGAACCTGTTGTTGAGCTAATTCCAACAACAAAATCAATGCGTACGCTGTCAGGGGAGACTTTCAACCAATGACGCCCACTATCCGTCGAACGCCATACTCCATCGCGTCCAACCGGCTTCGAGAACAAGTCACCGGTTTTTGAATTGATGAAAATACTGTTGAAGCGCAAGCTATCAATCGAAGCCTTCGCCCATGTGGTACCACCGTCGGTAGAACGAAGAATATCACCTTTGAGGATCAAGAATATTGAACCGTTCCGACCAAACGTTAGGCTCGGTGGACTCCACATATTGAAGTTCTTAAAGACCTCGGTTGCCGTGTATTCTTGAGCAACAGCAAATCTCGTGAGCAACAGCAACAATGCTGCAAAGATAGTTTTTGTGCACCTTCTTTTAGCTGAGGGTTCCAACAACTCAATTCTCTTTCGTCCAAGTGCGCATAGGATTAAAAAGTAAAATATGAACAGAAACATTTCAAGGAACGGCACAAATGACATATAAGTTATTACTTATATATGAGCCGACCATTTGCATCCTGGGACGTTTATAAAGCCATCGCCGATCCGAACCGGCGTATTGTGCTGGACTTGCTGGCACGTGGCGAGCAGCCGGTGAGCGCGATCCTTGTACGCGTCGATCTTACCCAGCCGGCGCTATCTCAGCATCTGAAGGTTTTACGGGACGTTGGCCTCGTACGTCAACGCCGGCAAGGGCGTGAACGAATTTATGCGCTCAATCCGAAGCCACTCAAGGAAGTATCCGATTGGCTTCATCATTATGAGGAGTTCTGGCATAAGAAATTGACGGCTCTTGGTGAACACCTCGAGCGTAAACATGGGCCACGAAGATCAAAAGAAGTGTCGCACTAATCACATTACATTGAACTATGGAAAAATCAATCATCATCGAACAGGAATATCCATATTCTCCGGAAGAAGTATGGGATGCACTAACCGATCAAGCGCAGATCAGCGAGTGGCTGATGCACGGCACATTCCAGCCACGAGTGGGTGCTGAATTCGAATTATACTGGTCCGGCAACGACGCTTCGAAAGGAGCGACAAAAGGCAAAGTGATGGAGATGGTAAAACCGAGAAAGCTTTCGTACACCTGGGACTGGGGTACGAACGGTAGCTTAGTCACATTTTTCCTCGAACCTACAGCAAGCGGTACGAAACTCCGTCTCGAACATACCGGCTTCATCGAAGGTAAGGACGAGCAGGTATTCCAGGGCGCGAGCTACGGCTGGAACGAGAAACTGCCGAAGATTTCTGCTGCGATCGCAAAGCGGCAAAAGGCTGTAGCATAGTTCTCAATTGTAGCTATAAAAAAGGCCCAATCGATTGGATTGGGCCTTCTTTTTTTGTGAGTTATGCTGCTACTCTTTCGCGTATTGCATCAGTACGAATCCGATCGCTTAGGCAACCAGCTGGTGCAATTCCTCTCTGCGTTTCGTGTCGCCTTCTGCCTCGGCCGCAAATGCGTTCATCAGCAAGCCCCAGCCACCTTCCTCGGAACCGACACTCTTCTTTATCTGGTCGCGCATTTCGCCATACCGGTCGAGGTGCTTATGCTGAAGCACAACGCGCGTTTTGTTGGTCGCGAGCGCTTCGAACGTAACTTCGACTTCGGTCACGAAATTGGGATCATACTGATAATCATGTGTGAGTTGCCACGTCACTGCAACTCTTCGAGGCGGGTCCCAGGCAATGACCTTGCCCCAGTCGCACTCCGAACCATCCACGTCCTTCTCATACCATCTACCATTGAGTTTTGGCTCAAGGATGGCTTCCTTCATGTCCGATTTTCCGATGTGGTGAGTCTTTGGCCACCAGGTATCAAACCGCTCGGTGAAGACACGAAACGCATGTTCTTGTGGCGCTTCGACCACGACCTCTTTGTGGATCGTATTGGGATCGTTCATAGTAATGCTCCTTTCTTTTATTTTTCTGCTGCTATTTTGAAATTTTGTAATGCGCGGTCCCACATTTTATCCAGGTATTCACGCATGGTCTCGATGCCCTTCGGATCGATCGAATAAAAATGGCGCGTCCCCTTCTTCTGGACAGCGACCAGTCCCGCCATTTTCAACACCTGCAGGTGCTGCGACACTGCTGGCCGCGTAACCGGAATGCCTCGCGCCAACTCGCCAACCGGCAATGGTTTACGTGCCAGCCGCTCGAAGATCATTCTCCGAGTTGGATCTGAAAGTGCTGTAAAAATTGGCTCTATGTTAGTCATAGCTAACGGTTAGTGACAGCTAACCATTCAAGGGCAACAAAGGATTCCAGAGAAATAAAAAAGCCCCGAGTTTTACTCGGGGCTTTTCCTTACTTAAAAAGTAAGTGTAATTACTCAGCAGCTTCGGCTTTCTTCTTCCGAGTGGCACGCGGCTTCTTCGGGGCTTCAGCGCCGGCTTCCGTTTCGGCAAGCTTTGCTTCGGCGGTCTTCGCCTTGTTACGTGTCGGACGCGGCTTAGCCATCTTCGCGGCGGGCGCCTGCGGTGCCTCGGCCTCGTTCCAATCAACGAGTTCGATGATCGCCATCTCGGCGTTATCGCCATGACGATAACCAAGCTTTACCACGCGCGTGTAACCACCAGCGCGGTTCTCGACACGCGGAGCGATATCCGTGAAGAGCGCCTTGATGGCGTTCTCATCGTGAATGACCTTACCGATCTCGCGGCGGGCGTGAACACGCTTGATCTCCGCACCGTCACCGGTAACGGCAAGCGCATGCTTGGCGCGCGTAATGATCGGCTCGGCAAAACGGCGAAGTTCTTTCGCTTTCGCTTCGGTCGTACGAATTTTCTTGTGAAGAAGGAGCGAGGTTGCAAGCCCGGAAAGCGTGGATGCGCGGTGGCTTGCAGTGCGCTTCAGTTTTCTTCCTTTAACTCCGTGTCTCATAGTAGTTCTGAGTCCTGAGTGCTAAGTTCTAAGTAATATTTATCGCTAAGTCAAGTGCAGTGCGTACATAGCACGTAGCACTGTAGCACTTAGCACTGTTATGCAGTTGCTGCTGGCTCCATGTAGCGGTCGACGTCCATACCGAACGACAGGCCGAGCGAATCGACGATCTTACCAAGCTCGTCGAGCGACTTACGTCCGAAGTTACGGAAGGTAAGAAGATCGCGCTCATCGCGGCGAACGAGTTCGCCGATCGTCTTGATATTCGCGGCACGCAGGCAATTCTGCGAGCGAACCGAAAGATGCAGTGTATCGACCGGCGTTGAAAGGATCTGGCGAATGCGCTCCGTCTCGCTATCAGCGATCGGTCGGCGCTCTTCCTCTTCTTCAACACCACCAAAACGGACGAAGAGGTTAACGTGATCGCGAAGAATGCGACCAGCGATCGTTACTGCTTCTTCCGGTGTGACCGAACCATCGGTCTCCACTTCAAGGATCAGACGCTCATAGTCGGTCTTCTGTCCAACGCGTGTCGGCTCGACGATGTAGCGGACGTTCACGATCGGCGTATAGATCGAGTCGATCGCGATCGTACCGATCGGTGCATCGAGCGACTTGTTCTCATCGGCCGGCACGTAGCCACGGCCATGACCAACGCGAAGCTCCATCTGCACGTGAGCACCGTTCGACATCGTAAAGAGGTGATGATCCGGATTCAGGATCTCCACTTCCGCAGCACCTTGCTGGAGGTCACCAGCTTTGAATTCCTTCGGTCCCTTGGCATCGATAAGGATGCGCGTCGAGGCGGACTGCTCCGCACGCAGGCGGACGCCCTTCAAATTCAAAATGATCTCGGCCACGTCTTCCACGACGCCTTTGATGGTCGAGAATTCGTGGAGCACGCCTTCGAACCGGACGTTGGTAAACGCAGTACCCGGAATCGAGGAGAGGAGCACGCGGCGCATCGAATTGCCGAGTGTCGTTCCATACCCTTCTTCGAGCGGCGAGGCGATAAACCGGCCGAATGTATTGGACCGTGATGACTCTTCGAGTTCGATCCGGTCAGGCATGTGTAGGTTTGTCATTTCTTCTTCGGGCTCCTTGGTTAGTGCTTAGTCCTAAAGTGCTGAGTGCTGAGTATAATCGTTGTACAATTACGTCTCACGGCTAAGAGCTCAGCACTTAGCACTGAGCACTTAGCACTTCAAAAATTATTTCGAATACAATTCGACGATGAGCTGCTCGTTTGCATTGAGCGGAATATCCGATCGTTCCGGGATCGAGAGAAATACTCCCGAGAGGTTCGCCTTATCGAGCGAAAGCCAATTCGGTACGGCGCTATCGCCGCGCGTGCGCTGGAGCGATTCGTGTACCGTCTGAAGGCGGCGGCTCGATTCCTTGACCTGGACCGTATCGCCCGGCGATACGAGGTACGATGGAATGTTCACGACCTTACCATTGACCGTAAGATGACGGTGTAAGATCAGCTGGCGAGCAGCCTTACGCGACGGCGCAAGGTTCAGGCGGTAAACGACATTATCCAAACGGCGCTCGAGAAGCTTAACGAGGTTCTCGCCCGTGATGCCGCGAAGTCTGGCAGCCTTCTCGAACGTGTTGCGGAATTGCGTCTCCAGCATGCCGTACATACGGCGGACTTTCTGCTTCTCACGAAGCTGAATGCCGTATTCGGAGACCTTCTGACGACGGCTGAGGCCGTGCTGTCCGGGAGGATACGAGCGCTTCTCGACCGGGCACTTCTCGGAGTAACACTTGGCGCCCTTCAAAAACAGCTTCTGCCGCTCGCGGCGGCAAAGCTTACACGATGCATCGGTATAACGAGCCATGCTAACAATTAGTAATTAAGAATGAAGAATTAAGAGTCTTCTCCCTCGCCTTCACTCCCACCTTCATCCTCCATCATGCTCGTGACTGGAGTTTACAGTGATTATTAAACTTGCTTACAAGAATCAAGAGCTATTAGGAGCGCACCCCTATTACTCTTAACTCCTAATTCAATTAAACTCTACGCTTCTTTGGCGGGCGGCAGCCGTTATGCGGCATCGGCGTGATGTCCTTAATGGTCAGAACTTCAATACCGGCAGTTTGAAGTGCACGAACGGCAGCTTCACGTCCCGAACCTGGTCCCTTGATAAGCACATCGACTTTCCGAAGACCCATATCAAAGGCTTCCTTGGCAGCACTTTCAGCAGAGACCTGCGCGGCGAACGGTGTATTCTTACGCGAGCCTTTGAAGCCCATCTTTCCGGCCGTGGCCCAGGAAAGCGTATTGCCCGTACGGTCGGTCAGCGTCACCATCACGTTATTGAACGTGGCCTTAATGTGCGCGACGCCGTGTGCCTCGGCCTGGATCTTTTTCTTCTTCTTTGTGCCTACTGCTGCTTTTGCCATTCTATCCTTTTTTCATTCGCGGACTAAAGTCCGCAACGACAGGCTAAAAGCCTGTCCTACACTTTTACTTCGTTGCTTTCTTCTTTCCGGCGACCGTCTTACGGCGGCCTTTACGGGTACGAGCGTTCGTACGCGTACGCTGGCCACGGACGGGAAGCCCGCGACGGTGGCGAAGACCACGATACGAACCGATATCCATCAAGCGCTTGATCGCAAGCTGCATTTCGCTGCGTGCGGTACCTTCGACTTTGTAGTCGTTGGTGATGACCTGACGAATGTTTGTAACCTCGTCTTCCGTCAGATCGGCGATCTTCTTGTCGTCCGAAATTCCGGCTGCGACGAGGATCTTATGAGCGGTCGTACGGCCAATGCCGTAGATGTACGTAAGTCCGATAACGGACCGTTTATTTTTCGGAAGATCGATGCCCGCGATACGTGCCATTAAAATCTATTATCGTTTTCTGTGATGTTGTGCTCGTTTAATATTCATCAAACGTTAATGAACATCAACCTTGTCGCTGCTTATGTTTCGGGTTCGTCTTGCAGATCACACGCACGACACCCTTTCGGGTGATCACCTTACAATTTTCGCAGCGCTTTTTTACTGATGCCTGGACCTTCATATTCGTCCCTTCAAAAATTTCTTCATTCTTCCCTCCTTTTGAAGGAAGGAGGGGGGGGTATCCCCATTACTTATAGCGGTAGGTAATACGTCCCTTTGAGAGATCGTACGGAGAGAGCTCCACCGTTACCCGGTCGCCCTGGAGAATCTTAATAAAATTCATCCGCATTTTACCGGAAACATGAGCGAGAATTTCGTGACCATTATCGAGTTTAACCCGAAACGATGCATTTGGCAGCGCTTCCTCGATGATTCCGTCAACTTTTATCGCCCCTTGTTTGGCCATCTACTCCGTTTTACCACACTCAGCGTTAGCCCCGAATAGAAACGAAGAGCCAGCTAAATCCTTTATTTTCAACAGGTTTTAGCCGTCCCGAATAAAAAAGAGAAGCCGAGCCCGCTATGAGTGCGCGGGGTTAACCCATCCAATCGCGCGAATGTTCCGCGATTTCGGCGATTGCTGGTCCCTTAAACATGGCGCTTTATAAGCTGGACCCCTGAACATGGCGCGTTATAAATTGAACCTGAATCAGAATGCTCTTACGAGAATACACGCCTTTTCTTATACAAACATGATGGCAGACGATGCCTACCCATTTTTTAGCGCGAACTCAGGCCGAGCGGCATACTCCCGAGCTCGCTTATATGAGCTAAGCAAAGACGGAATAAAATCCAGAACATCATTTGCAATATCGGCCGGACCGTAGCCGGCATATTCATGAGCGATCTTATTCCGTAACCGGCGCATTTCCAGAAATTCCTCTACCGACGAAATGATCCCTCGTTTCTCGGACCGATTCAGCACGTCCATAGTGACGCCCTCTTCTCCTTCGAGTAGATCAATACTCCGTAATACTTTTGTAATAAAGAAATCTTGCGCACGTTCGAAGCGGGCAGTCAATGCTTCAATCTCTCGGTAGTCTTGCGCACTAAGCGCGTTAAAATTCAACGATCGACAAATTCCTTCGGATTCGGTAAGATTCGATTCGAGCTTCTGTAGCGTTTCGATATCTGCTCGCAGCTTGGCTCGCAATTGATCCGAGGCTGTCTTATTATTGGCAGCATTCATAACGGGAGTGCTTGCTGGATTACAATTTTTCCGAACAGACTGAGCGCATTGGGTTTCTCAATCAGAACATCCATCTTCTGTTCGCCGATCTTTTTCCATATCTCTGCTTCGATCTTGAGTTGCGTTCGAAGTTCCAATTCCTGATCGGTGAGGATAAGGATATCAATATCTCCGCCACGCTTGGTATCGTCCGTACGAGAGCCATACAGCATGACGCGAGCATCCGGCAGGAATTTCGCTACCGCTTCCCGAATCGCTTCTCGTTCATAATTGGAAAGGCGCATGGCAAAGTCGGAACAGCTTGCGCGGACAAAAAATCGCTACCCTTCTTGCCGCTCTGTTGCGGATTGCATCGGCTCCGGCTCTGGAGGTCGCGAGGCTTTCCGTCCACCCGGAATGCGGGCCAGCGACCGTAACGTCTCGATCTCACCTTTCGAGAAAAAGCCAGTCAGCAATAGCGCCCCGACAACAAGTGCAAATAGTACAAGCCGGAGAATTGCAGTGTGAACGTATACTGACAAGCTCGGTATTAGAGTATAATTAAGCACCACTGCAATGATGACGTAAAGCGCAACGATTCCAACCCGCCGCCAGTCATACGCTATGTAATAGACCTTTTGAGCTTGCCAATAGAGCGCTCCGGCCATTGCCATATACGCAAATAACGTTGCAAGCGCTGCGCCCATAATGCCGAGAATAGGAATTAGAAGAAGGTTGGAAATAATGTTGACGGCGGCTCCAAGTCCGGTCACGAACGGCAAAACTTTGTTATGCTCCTTAATATAGATGCCCGCAATGAAATTAGTATACATCCCTTGAAAGATATACGCCGCAAGGACAACAGGAATAATATCGATACCGGTTATCCATTCCTTCTTTTGGAAGATCGCGTGATGAATGATCGGCAAACGGACGGTAAGTACTTCCGGCAGGAAGAAAGAGAGGAACAGGAATACCATGCAGGCAACCAGCATGAAATAAGTAAAAACTCGCGAGAAGATCTGGCGTGCGCGTTTATCATCGGTGCGGGCTTCGCGAAGGAAGAACGGTCGCCAGGCATACTCGAAGAGTCCGACAAGGACCATCATCATAATGCCCATGCGATAATTTGCCTGGTACACACCAAGGATGGCAAGCCCAAGGAATGCCTGCACGATCGGTCGATCGATCACTTGCACCATCATCGAGCTAAGATAGGCCGGAACATTCGTGAGTCCGAACGGCATGAGTTTCTTCATCACCGGACGCGACACCTTGAATTCAAAGCGTCGAGCGATCGTCGGGCCGAGCATCACAAGCATCGTTGCCGAGGCTATCACATTGGCAATGAAGATTCCTTCCACGCCCATATGCATGCCGAGGATAAAGACAAAATTGAGAATGAGCGTGATAACAATTCCGGTTAATCTCACAACACCGAACCACTTTGCGCGCCGGTCGATACGAAGTGCGGCAAAGGGAATAATATTCATGCTATCGAGCAGAATAATAAGCGCACTGTATCGAAGAATACGAGTGAACTCCGGAATGTAAGGAGTAATATCGGCTTTGGGATCGTGAAAAACCGGCCACGCGAGCATTGGTGCGAACACTACAATGAGGAGTGTTAGTAATCCACCAAAAGCGAGAACGAATAAGAATGGCCCGCTAAAGAGCTCACGCTCTTCCTTGTCGCTCCGCTGCTCGTTCTCCCCGCGCGATGCATAGCGAAAATATGCTGCCTCTAATCCGAGAGTGTAAATAATATTTAAAAAGCTCATGTAGGTGTACATCGAAGCGGATACACCGTACATCTTCGGATCGAGGACGTTTACATAGAACGGAACGAGCAAGAAATTAAGAAAGCGGCCAATGACGGTGCTGGCACCGTAGATCAGCGTCTCCTTCGAGAGTGCTTTGATCTGTTCTTTCAAGTCAGTCGGGGTTTTGTGGACTTAAGGACGTATAGGACACAACAGTGCACATACAGAGAACCCGCGATAAATACTGAGTGAAGACTGACATCATTATTTCAGTCCCGAGTGTATTGCGACGATTCCGGCAGTTCGTGTTTCCCATTGCACTTGTTTGAATCCTGCCTCTTCCATTATTTTGCCAAGCGCTTCGAGGTCCGGGAATTTGCGAAGAGAATCCGGCAGATATTTATAGGCGGTGTTATGCCGCGAGAACACGGTGCCAACTACGGGCAGCAGCATATTGAAGTAGAAATTATAAAGCTGCTTCATCGGAAACACGCGAGGCTTGGCAAGCTCGAGATTAACGAATACGCCTCCCGGCCGAAGCACACGATGGATTTCCCGAAAGGCGACGTTCAAGTCCGTAAAATTACGGGTACCAAAACCAATAGTTACCCCATCAAATGAATTGTCCGCAAATTGCAGCGCCTCGACATCCCCACGAACAGCTGTTGCCTGCAACCCTTTTTCCTCTGCCTTCTTGCGAAACAGCACCAGCATTGGCTCGGTGATGTCGGTGCCGGTAACTTCGGCTTGAGGCATTTGCGCCAAGGCCTCGAATGCCAGATCGCCGGTACCACAGGCAATATCCAGAACTCGTACCCCCCCTCCTGCGGAGTGAAGCGGAGTAGGAGGGGGCGGGGGGGTGGTCTTATGGGGAATGGCGAGACGGTCTCGGAGTATCTCGATCGCCCGCCGCCGCCAGGAATAATCGAATCCTAACGAGAGAAAATGATTGAAAAAATCGTATCGCTTCGCGATCTGGCCGAACATCCGTTCGACATAGCTCTTCTTTTCCTCGCGCGACTGGAAGGTGAAATCAGTGGTCATTCGCTACAAAAATACGACGCAGTGTGGGACATGCTTTAGCTTGTCCCTGAGAGCAAGCTGAAGCATGCTCTACATCGGAGCCAACTCCCCTCCCCTCGCGTTAAGCGCGGAATATGGATTTGCTCGAAAAGCTGCATCAGGTTCACTTACGGTTCGAGGCGTTGGAGCGGGAATTGGAAGACCCTGCCACCTCCTCGGACCTTGCCAAGCTGCGCACTCTTTCTAAAGAACGGCGGCAGGTCGAGCCGGTGGAAGCGGCGTATCATCGCTTTAAGCGACTGACGAACGACCTCGCTGGCGCACGCGAACTTCTCCGAGAAACGCGTGATCCTGAAATGCGCGCGCTCGCAGAGGAAGAGTTGAAAACTCTTGAGGAGCAATACACCAAAATGGAAGAGGAGATCAAATTTCTCCTTATTCCACCGGACCCCAACGACTCGCGCGACGTCATTATAGAAATTCGTGCGGGCACGGGCGGCGATGAAGCGGCTATCTTCGCCGGCGATCTTTATCGCATGTATGCCCGTTTCGCCGAACTACAAGGCTGGAAGCTCGAGGTTATCGACGTCAACGAGGGGACGATTGGCGGCTATAAGGAAGTATCGTTTTCGCTTTCCGGTACGGATGTTTACGCAAAGATGAAGTTCGAGTCCGGCGTGCATCGCGTGCAGCGTGTACCACAGACGGAAACGCAGGGCCGTGTGCATACAAGCGCTGCATCGGTAGCCGTGTTACCGGAAGTGGAAGACATCGAGATCGATATCAATCCCAACGATCTCAAGATCGATATTTTCCGCTCGGGTGGTAAAGGCGGCCAGAACGTCAATAAGGTCGAGACGGCCGTTCGCATGACACACATTCCGACCGGTATCGTTGTAAGCTGCCAGGACGAGCGCTCTCAATTAAAGAATCGCAACAAGGCGATGAAGGTTATGCGCGCTCGTTTATATGAGAAGGCTCAGCGTGAAGCCGAAGAGAAATATTCCGCCGAGCGCCGCTCGATGATCGGCTCCGGCGACCGTTCGGAAAAGATCCGCACCTATAATTTCCCGCAAAATCGTCTTACCGATCACCGCATCAATCTTACCGTCTACAATCTTGCGGGCGTTATGGAAGGAGAGCTTGACGAAGTGATCGAAGCGCTTCGTGTTGCGGATCGTGCGGAAAAGTTGGCGAAAGTGGCGTAACCGTCGCTGACCATGCCCTATATTATTTGCGATCTCGACGGTACCTTAGCCGATATTTCGCACCGCGTTCACCATGCGAGCGGCGAGCGAAAAAATTGGCGGCGGTTTTTCGAAGGCATTCCGGAAGACGCCATTGCGGAGGTCGTGGCAGATATTCTTCGGCATTATTCTACCACTCATAATATAGTCTTCGTCTCGGGACGACCGGAGCACACCCGTTCAGATACCGTAGCCTGGCTGCAAAAGCACGTTCCGTTTATCGAACAGTACTCCCTGTACATGCGCCCAAACGGCGATTTCAGGCCCGATAATATCGTCAAAGCCGAACTATACGATCAACACATAGAGCCGGAATATGGGGCGCCATTCTTTGTGCTCGACGATCGCGATAAGGTCGTAAAAATGTGGCGAGAAAAAGGACTCATCTGCCTTCAGGTCGCCGAAGGTAACTTCTAGGATATTCGTGTGTTTTTAAATCATGAAGAGAATCCTTCCTCTCATCCTTTGCGGCATAGCGTTCGGCTGCTCGATTATAAATCCGTGTGGTCCGTTTAACTTTAACACCGTTGCCATAAAGGACACGACGATGTTGCAATTACCTCCGTCTGTAGATTCTATTCTAATCTCTCTTTATGCGTTCCGGGCGGATTCATACAATCATGTGGTTAACTTCGACAGCTTCCTTACGGATAGCTGCAGATTGATTGTTGCGGGAAATTCTTTCGCTCAAGGTCGAAGTCTTCGATCGCAGGATTCGATAATGATTATTGGAAAGACACTTGTCATTCAAATTGGCGCTCACTATGTATCGCAGGCGCTACCGACCTCGAAAGGAGCTTCTGCACAATGTACCCCGGCACCTGACCGTCTCGATGTGTCGCAGATCACATTGGAAATACCAAAACGACGTCCCATTGCGGTAAGCCTTCCGTAAGTATTGTGGAAAAGGCGAGAATAATTCGAATCACAGAATAAGCCACGGAATCAGAGCTTTTTGTCTTACCGGAATGTTTGGTAATGGCTGCGATTCTCTTTTCTTGTAAATCCATAGAATCGCCCGCGTTATCCAGCTTCTGGACTCATGCACTACTACTACACCTACTACCCGAAGATTCGCGAAATTGAAATTCCTGACCACAATCTGATCGGCGTGTTCGGCCCGCTGGAAGCGCCGACCTCCGATCGAGAACGGGTATTGCACGAGGCCTTCGAACATCCGGTCAACAGCCCAAAGCTCTCGGAGATCGCTACTCCGGAAGATCGCGTCCTGATCGTTCTTGATGATGCGCTCGAACCGACGCCGACCGTATTTCCCTTTTTTCACGTCGTGCAGGAGTTGCACGCCGCAGGCGTAAAGGATTCGAACGTGACCGTTCTTATTGCGAACGCAAGCCACCGGGCAAGTTCGAATGCTGAGGTCGACCGCAAGCTTGGAGCAGAGTTACGCAAAAAGTATAAGGTGTATCAATCTGCACTGAATGAGCGCGCGGAGAGCTTTCACACGTTCGGCACAATGCACAGCGGCAAGGGACCGATCCCCGTCATCGCCGATGCCCGCCTTCGCGATGCCTCTCTCATTATTGGTATTGCGGGTACATACCCCAACCGGTTTAAGGGATTTACCGGTGGTGGGTCGCTTATCTTTCCAGGGCTCGGCAATGAGGACATGATCGGTGAGGTTTATCTCACAGGCGCCTCTCGCCCGTCTTCTGAAGTATTAGGGCAGGTAGAGAATCCGGGACGTGCATTCATTCGGCAATTGCTCGCATACGTACCGGCCTTCAAGTTCTGCGTGGACCTTGTGGTCGACCGCACACTTGGCATTACGGCATGCGTGACCGGCGCACCGACAAGTGTTTATAAAGTGAGTGCGGATGTCGCGTCTCGTATCTATAACTTTAAAGTACCAGAGCCTGCGGATATCGTCATGATCGATTCTCATCCGCTCGATGCAAACATTTTTCAAGCGGCGCATGCACTCTATGCAGCCCTTGGCATACTGAAGCAGGGTGGCGAGATCATTATCGTATCCCCGATCCTTGAACCGGCTTCTCCTCTATCTACTACGCTTGCAAAGAATTTAAGCGAGTCCCGCTCGATGATCCTTGAAATGAGCCGCAAAGGCGAATTGGCTCATCATGCGGCGGCAGGTGCACAATTAGCAGCCATTCGAGAAGTAACCGAACGTGCATCTCGTGTGACATTCATCACCCATGGGCCGGGAATGGCGGATCCGCAAAAATTCGGATTCGAGCAGAGTGACGATGCGCATGCAACCTTAAATGCCGCGCTTGGCCGCATGGGCAAGGATGCGCGGGTTGCGCTCATCACCCATGGTGGGCTTGCGGTCCCGCGAGTCGGCTGATCCATCAGCATTCCTTTATTTCGACAATTAATGAGTGGACTTATTGTCCCTCAATTGTCGTTTTAAAGCTTGAATATCTTTTGTGATACGGGTGGTCTTCCGCTCTCTCTTCCACCGTACCAACACAAGTAGGCGTTCCTCGGCGCTGTTCTTTTATTCGTTATATGACACGAAGCCCGAGTCTGAACGACGACGCGTCCTCCAATGCGTTGTCGAACCTTCAGACAATTTTCGAAAACACAAAAGATGCGATCTGGTCGGTCGATCGTGACCGACGATTTGTCATTTTCAACTCCGCCTTAAAAACGTCGATCTTCCATTTAACGGGCAGACACGTCACCGCTGGCGATAGCCATATCGATATCGAATGTGGCGAAGAAGCAAAATTTTGGAAGAGTGTTTACGATCGCGCCTTTCAGGACGAGCCCTTTACGATCGAGCGAAAATACGAGATTCCCGGTATTCCAAAGGTCGTTGAGTTTTCGATAAATCCTATTCACCACAAGGACGAGATCATTGGTATCGCCTGTATCGCTCGCAATGTCACACGCCTTCATAAGGTAACCGATGCCCTCACACGCTCGGAGCAAGCGTATCGGCTATTGTTCGAAAATTCTCCGTTACCAATGTGGGTACTGGACTTGGGGTCGACCAAATTCCTGCAAGCCAATCGAGCCGCCGCCAAACTCTATGGATATTCCGAGAAAGAATTTCTGGACCTGACGATCCTCGATCTTCAACTGGAGAAAAATCGCGACTATTTCGCTCAAACGCTATTGAAAGAGATCATCGGGGATCTCAACGACCGCCATGCGTTTTCAAAACATGTTAGGCGTAACGGAGAGGAGATCGACGTCGAACTGTTTAGCCATTATTTCCTTAGCGAGGGAAAACCGGCTCGTCTTACTCTTGTAAACGATATCACGGATAAGGTGCGGTCCGAACAGGCCGTCGTTCATTCCAACGAACGATTTCGGCTTGCAGCCGAAGCCGTCACTTCCATAATCTGGGACTGGGATATCACGCTCGATCGGATGGAGCGCTTTGGTATGATGAAAAAAGTACTGGGCTATGATCCGGTTGCCGAAGGAGTGAGATCATTCGATTGGTGGCGCAAGCAGGTCCACGAAGATGATAGAGAACTGCTCGATCGGCAATTAGCCAGCGCTCTTCACGGGGAGCCTTATTTTGAGGCTGAATATCGAGTTCGACATCAGGATGGACATTACGTTTGGGTATGGGACCGTGGTACGATCGTTCGAAATGCCGCCGGCGAACCGGTCCGCGCGGTAGGTAACACGTTAGATATCAGCGATCAAAAGCGGATGATCGCCGAGCTCGAACTAGAACGCGAACGAGCGATCATTGCCAAACAGAATGCCGAGGAAATGAACCGCCTTAAAACGAATTTTCTGGCGAACATCAGCCATGAAATTCGAACACCGTTAACGGCGATCCTTGGCTATGCGGAACTCCTCGCGGAGCAAATTCCCGATCGGCATCAAGCGGAATTTGCAGCCACCATCGAAGCAAACGGCAAACGGCTGTTGAAAACGATCAATCAGATACTAAATCTCGCGAGGATCGAAGCCGGACGATTAGAGCTTCAGATCTCGGAAGTCGATCTGGTGGATGCGGTGGAGCAAAGCGTCGATCTTCTCCGGACCCTTGCATCGAAAAAGGGATTGGAATTGATAGTCCATAAACCAATAAAGCACTTGACCGCCTCGGTTGACGATCGGTACTTGAATGAGATACTTACTAATTTGATCGGCAACGCCATCAAGTTTACCGAGCAAGGCACCATTCAGATCACTGCACGGCGTTGCGACGAACCTCACGACGAAGTGGTGATCCCGCCCTTTTATCGCGTTCAAAAAGGCAGCGTACAGTTTCCCTGTTTTGCTATTGAAGTTCGGGACAGCGGAATAGGAATTTCCCAAGACTTTTTGCCTCACATTTTCGAAGATTTTAAACAGGAATCGACAGGTTACGAGCGCTCCTTTGAAGGCACCGGACTGGGACTAAGTATCGCTGCCCGATTAGCAGAAGCCATGCAAGGATCGATCGAGGTGATATCCGCTCATGGGGGTGGCAGTCGATTTATCGTTCGCTTGCCTCTCGAGCTTTCAAGAGCTGACAGAACAGCGACCTTCGATTTCGCCTCTACTACTACTTAACGGTCGCTTCTTTTTAATGGCCCGGCTTCTTCGAAAGGAAGGCCGCTACTCCCCTTTTCGTATCATCCGTCGCCCGAGCGAGCGCGTTCATCGAGGCCGCGTATTCGAGTCCGGCCTCGAGGCTCATTCCGTGCGATGCCGCGAGCAGCGATTTAGTTAAGGCAATAGCGCTCGGCGAATTTTTCGCAACCTGCATCGCATACTCTTGAACTGCACCTTCGAGCGAACCGCATGGTACAACATATTGTGCGAGCCCTAATGAATAGGCTTCTTCGGCGCTGATCTTACGAGCACTAAGTAGCAATTCACGAGCATGCTGCTCGCCGATCTTGCGAACGAGGAAGATCGACACTAAGGCCGGAATAAACCCGATCGCGGTTTCAGTATAACCAAATTGCGAATCGTCGGCGGCGAAGATGACGTCGCAGACCGTTGCTAATCCACATCCACCAGCCAATGCAGCCCCATGCACTTGTGCGATCGTAAATTTCGGATAGGTATAAATTTGCCACAACAGATCTCGCAAGGAGCGTGAATCGGCAAGATTCTCTTCGGGGCCATTCTCCGATATCTGCTGAAGGTACGAAAGATCAGCACCGGCGCTGAACGTATTGCCCTGCCCTCGCAGGATCACAACACGCACGTCTTCGTCTTCGCGAAGTTCACTGAAGGCTTGCTTCAACTGAGCGATAAGTTGCGGCGAGAGAGCATTGCGTTTCTCTTCGCGCGTCATGGTGATAGTGGCGATGGGATGACTCTTGTCGATGGTGAGGAAGGTGCTCACGGCGAATTACAGTATTATAGTGGACGATACCACAGGAATTGAATCTCGTTCGGCAGACCAGGATAAGCATCGGGCCGGACGACACGAAGTTCGCATCCCATTGCTGCATAGAACTTACAAGCGCGAACATTAATGTCCTGCGTTTCGACCTTGAGTTCGGTGCATCCCTTGCTTGTTCCCCAGCCAATAGCGTTACTGAAAAGCCTCGAGCCGATCATCTGACGTCGATAATCGGGATGGATGCGAAGGTCCCACATAACTACAAGGTCAGCGCGCCCTTCCAGCATATCGACACCGTGCGTATTCCATGCGAGAACCGTCCCGCCCACTCGTTGGTCTCCGTCAAACGCTGAGAAGATCGTCCACTTCGAAACATCGAACGTATTGGCCCAGGCAAGGGGACTATCAACATCGTCATAGTTTTTGACGAAGGGCTGCTCGATGGATTCTTCCTCAAGAATCCACTTGCCATTGAAGTTTGGTCTGAAGACCGACGCTACTCGATACGTGATTGGAATTTGGGAATATGTTTCGAACACTTCCGCGGTCGGAAGTTCTTCGACAATCTCAATCATTGTCTCGAAGTAGATTACGAATCAATACGCGTAAGGCTTTCCGTTTGTATCAATAGACAAGTCATCAAACCAAGCGGTACCATTCATGCCGCACATTATAACACCAAAATCGAGACTGGTTGCCGAATCACTCACAGGAATTGAGAAGGAATACCGCTTCCAATCGCGATCTCCCTTGACAGCGGAATCGAACATATTATTAAAAGCGAGAGCACCATTGGGTCCGTCCACCCTCCACCAGAGACCCGCCCAATTCGAGACGTGTGATGTTTTAATCCATCCGCTATAAGTCACAGTCTTACCTCGAAGGTCTCGCAATAGATCGGAAAAACAGTTTTGACAATCCTCCCTTGCAGATGAATGTGCGCCTTCGATTGTCCTTAATCTTAAGGAGTACTTCCCGGAGCGCACAGTAGTACTGTCCAAAGAAACATCGAAGCCTTCTTCTCTCGCCGTATTGAGACGGTGAGTTTTCGGATTGAGACCTCCGCCTGCATACCAATTGACTGGAAGAGAATTAGCAGGCTGTTCAAATCCGAGATTCAACTCGTGAATAGTATATATCTTAGACGCTTCACAAAAGAGAATAATCACGCCCAACAACAATCCGTATGAATGGACCTGGCTAAGCATTTACCCCACAAAGTTCGTCACTTCTTCGATCAGCGTCGAGACGATCTCTTCTTCCTTAATTCGCCGGATCATCTCGCCTTTACGGTAGAGAATACCAACGCCTTTACCGGCCGCTATACCAATATCGGCTTCGGAGGCTTCACCGGGGCCGTTCACGACACAGCCCAGCAGCGCCACCTTTACGGGCTTCTTAATATGCGCAACTGCTTCCTCTAATTCGCGCGTCACCTTGAAGAGATCGATCTCCAATCGTCCACAGGTCGGACACGCGATGATCTCGACATTGCGCGTTGCAAGCCCGAGTGTGCGCAGAATTTCTTTACCGGTCTCGACTTCTTTCTCCGGCTCATCGGTGAGCGAAACGCGAATGGTATCTCCAATGCCTTCGGCGAGCAGCGTGCCAATACCAACAGCAGACTTAATAGAACCGACGCGCGTAGTACCAGCCTCGGTTACACCCAGATGCAATGGATAATCCGTGCGCTCGGCAACAAGACGGTAGGCATCGATCATCAGGCGTACATCGGTCGATTTAACGCTGATGATGACGTCCTCAAAGTTAAAGTCTTCGCAGATCTGTACGTGCCGCATGGCCGACTCATACAGTGCTTCTGCCGTCGGATAACCGTGCTTATCGAGAATATCTTTTTCGAGAGAGCCGGAGTTCACTCCGATGCGAATTGGGATCCGCTTCTCTTTCGCCTTACCGAGCACTTCATGGATGCGTTCGATCTTGCCAATGTTGCCCGGGTTCAGTCTCACCTTCGCGACATTTCCCTCGATCGCTTTTAACGCGAATACATGATTGAAGTGAATATCCGCAACGACCGGAATATTCGATCGACGAACGATCTCGGCAATACCTTCCGCTGCTTCCCAATCATTGACCGTTACGCGGGCAATATCGCAACCCGCTTCTTCCATACGCTTGATCTGCGCGACGGTTGCATCTACATCCCCGGTCTTGGTCTTCGTCATTGACTGCACGGAGATCGGAGCGCCATCGCCAACTGGAATATGACCGATCATAACGCGTCGCGATTTACGGCGAGCATGAGACGTTGTCGAATGACCGTTTTGCGAGCCGGTAACTACCGGAAGAAGTGTATCTAGCATGTGCCGAAAATGGCGACGTTAATGATTGGCCCTTAGCTAACTGGCCTAAACTCTTAGCTTGACTGGCCCTTAAACTCTTACCTTCGCTCTTCCATTCGCTTCGAGGCTTCAAAGAGAATATCACGCTCCTCGTCGGTCAGGTTCTGATATCCCGTAGCCGCGATCTTATCCAGAATTCGATCGATCTCTTCCTGCGTAATTACGCGGGATTGGCCAACATTGCTTGCATTGCCGGTATTGACCGGCGAATGGGCCTGATCGATATCGCGATATTCGGCATCGACCGCACTACTCTGCCGAGGCTTTGGAGACCGGTTAAAAAATCCTGTTCCACGTGATTGCGGAGATCGTCCACCTGACCACTGAGATCTGCCAATACCACCGCTTCTCCGAAAATTAGCGAGATTCACACGCCCCAGGATCAGCATGTAGATGATACCCGTCAGTGCGCCGCCAAGATGTGCAAGATGGCTTACGTTATCGCCTGCACCAACGGTGGAAAAGACTTCGATACCGATCCATGCGGCAACCAGGTATTTTGCTCGGATCGGCAATATGAAGTAGAAGTAAATATATCGGTCCGGGAACATGAGAGCGAATGCCACCATGACGCCAAAGATCGCGCCTGACGCTCCGATGAGCGGGCCGCCCTCAATACCTAACATTCCGGACATGATGAGATGTGCAAGCCCGCCACCGAGCCCGCACAACAAATAAAAGATCAGAAATCGCCGCGTCCCTAATGTTTGCTCGACCTCGACACCGAACATCCATAACGCAAACATATTGAACAGAATATGCATGAAGCCTTCATGCAGGAACATGTAGCTGAAGAATTGCCAGGCGTAGAAAAAAGGATGGGTGACCGGCCACAGAGCGAAATACTGGAAGATCATCTCGTTGATCGAGATGCCATTACCAAATTGAAATTTACCGAAAAGCAGTTGAATCAGATAGACCGCGACATTGGCGCCGATCAGATACTTTAATGCCGGGGGCAAAAACGAAAAGCCCGACATGCGCGAGCGCCGATACTGCTGTTGTGGATCCCAAGACATTCCGAAGTGCTTTCTATTCTATCGTCCTATGGCTGACGGTCTGTTACTGCAAATCCTAATCCTACGATATCTTATACTTCACATCAAGATTCTCTTACGTCAAGCCTCCTACGGTCGAACCGGTGTTAAGTAACGTTAGTCATGAAGGACCGGTACCAGTCCGGGCAAAACACCGCAACCGCCGGTTTAGCGCCTTAGACGTAGAAAGGCAACATGAATTGTCTCGTGAGAAGGAAATAATGGGAAGAGGGAGCTTATCCTCATAAAGGGAGGGCCTTATCCCATAAAGAGATACGGCTCCCAATCCTTATCGACCCGGCCCGCGAACTGGCGTAAGAACGTGACATGATTGGGGCGGATCGGGCGACGAAGAAGCTGCATCTGAGCCTCGTCCGGAGTCTGGCTGCCTTTAACATTATTGCAACGAAGACATGCGCTGACGAGATTTTCCCAGGAGTCTTCTCCACCGCGGCTCTTCGGAATAATATGATCGACTGTCAGCGTCACGCTGGTTGCGCCGCAATATTGGCACTTATGCCCATCACGCCGAAGAATATTTTTGCGTGAAAGGATGACCTTCTTAAACGGCACACGCACATAGGTCGAAAGACGTATGACGCTTGGAAACGGCATCGTAACCGATGTCGAGTGCACGCGACGGTTCGTCATTGCACAGACTAACTCCGCCTTCGCAAGGTAAAGAAGAATGATCGCCTTCTCGACGCTTGTAATGGCGAGCGGTTCGTAGTTACCGTTCAGAATTAAGACTTTGCCGTTGAGCTTGGAGTGTGCAGGGCTAAACTCATTATCGTCGTCCTCCAAAAGAGCGACGTGCCTTTGAAGAGGAAGCGATAATTGACGTTGCTCCGCCTTAGCTCTCGAAGAGCGAGAGCTTTGCGACGCGCGCACTTTCGGTGCGCTGGACCGTTTATGACCGTTCGGTTCGAATGCGACTTTCTCCTTTCCGAAGGAGCATAAGAACAATTCTCGTGCTCGAATCTGGAGTCACTATTGTAATGTTGCCTCGAGGCAGTTGAATTCCCGCCCAGGAAAGGCATTATAATTTGTTCACATCACCACGTTCCATTTTTCACCATGTTCGATTTTAAAGAAAAGAATGTACTCATCACGGGCGGATCTCGAGGAATTGGATTGGCGACCGCTCTTGCCTTTGCCAATGCAGGAGCTAATGTAGCGTTCACTTACCATTCGGATGATGTCGCGGCCGCCTCTGCTGTGAAAGGCATTCAGCAATTTGGTGTAAAGGCTTTAAGCGCAAAAGTGAATTTCTCGGAAGAGACCGATCTTTCCAGGATCATCGAAGACGTAATAAAGAATTGGGGCTCACTGGATATTGCGATCGGCAACGCAGGGATTTGGAAAGGCGCGCTCGTCCAGGACATGTCGGTCGAAGAATATCGCGAAACAATGGATGTTAATATGACGGGTACATTCCTGCTCGCGAAATTCTCCGCTCAGCAAATGATAAAACAACGCTCCGGCTCCATGGTCTTCATCTCTTCGACTGCAGGCCAGCGCGGTGAATCGCAACATTCGCATTACGCCGCTTCGAAAGGTGCACAGATCAGTTTTACGAAGTCACTTGCTGTTGAGCTGGCGCCCTATAATATTCGGGTCAATTCGGTCGCACCCGGTTGGGTGAACACAGACATGACATCGGCGGCTTTGACCGATCCTGAAGAATCCCAGCGAATTAAAACAGTTGTTCCTCTTGCTCGGGCAGGGCAACCGCACGAGATCGCTAATGCTGTATTGTTCTTGGCAAGCCCCTTGGCCAGCTATATTACAGGAGAAATTTTGAATGTAAATGGCGGAATGGTGCTCTGCGGCTAAGCTTTTCTTAAAGCATACGGATTTGTCTCTCCGACTACTTGTTTTTTTGACAGACCTTTATTATATTTGTCAGAGTTAGTTTTCCAAGAGTTTGCCCAGATCCCCCTGGCGCACTAAGCGCCGCTCAGCAATGAGAGAGTTCTGGCACCGCATGACAGACCCCTTCGAAGTCCTCATGCATTGGTTTGCTGGTGTATTCGCTGCCGACCGGCAGGACACGTTGACCTTATTCGACCGTCCCTAAAGTCGCAGCCTTAAATTAAGATTGCCATGAAATCATTATTTCTTCGTCTCGCGACGATCATGCTCGCTCTGTGCGCCTATGTCTCACTGGCACGGTCGCAATCTGCTGATGTTCCCCGAATGCTTAGCTATCAAGGTGTGATCCGTACTTCGGAAGGGGCGCCGCTCACTGGTAAGCGAACTTTTAGCGTCCGATTGTACCGCGATCCCGATGGGAAGCAACTTCTTTGGCAGGATGAATTTACATCGGAGATCACTGATGGACTATTTAACCTGTCACTCGGCTCGAATAAAGCGCTACCTGAAACCAGCAAGTTAGGTGCGCCACTATGGATCGGAGTGACGGTCGGTAATGGAGAAGAATTACGCCCTTTGTCGCCAATTACAGCATCGGCGTATGCGTTGAACGTACCGAATGGCTCCATCACTGCAGAGAAGATCGGGACCGATTACGTGTCTTCCATTTACGTGAACGGCGTTCGTGTTGGGAATCGCGGCGAGAGTGTAAACTTCGTTACCGGCAATGGACTGACAATGTCAGTCGACCCCATAACGAATGCGGTCCTGCTGGACCAGAAGGCAACGAAATCAAATGATAAAGGCGCGAATCTGGAGAATCAGCCGGTCACTGATGTAACTGCTTCTTCACCTCTTGCTTCGAGTGGCGGTGTCACACCCAATATTTCACTGAGCGGCGTTGTCGCTATTTCACATGGCGGTACTGGCTCGAGCACGCAAAATTTTGTCGATCTTTCAACGGCTCAGACCGTCGGTGGATTAAAAACGTTTAGCGCCGGTGCAACCATGAGTGCCGCCGTTAATATGTCGAGCAACCAGATCCATAATGTTGCAACCCCGACGTCTTCCTCCGACGCTTCGACGAAAGGTTATGCGGATAATATCTACTCCGCATTACACGATTCGCTCACGACCGAAACCAGCCGGGCGACCGCTGCCGAGAATACCATAGCAGGGAACCTCAATACCGAATCGACGACCAGGGCTTCGGCAGATAACGCGTTAACGACGAGCCTTTCGAACGAGACCACTCGCGCAACGGCAGCAGAAAATACACTCACGAGTAATCTCAATGCAGAGATATCAAATCGTCAATCGGCTGTAAGCAGTGAAGTAACCGCTCGTACTTCCGCCGATAATACGCTCACAACCAATTTAAACACAGAGATCGCACGTGCTGAGAGCGCTGAATCGACGATCGCCAACAATCTTACTACTGAAATTTCGAACCGGCAGTCGGCCATAACTTCGGAGTCGAATGCACGCTCCTCGGCGGACGCAACGTTGACATCAAATCTTAACTCAGAGATCGCTAACCGGCAGTCTGGCGATGCTTCGGAAGCAAGCACACGTTCTACAGCAGATTCCATTACACGAGCCAACCTTGCGACCGAAGTATCACGAGCCGAAGGAGCAGAAGGAGTGCTCACTACTAATTTGAATTCTGAAATAACAGCACGCCAGACATCGGTAAATTCAGAGGCGTCTGCACGCTCTTCATCGGATTCTGTGATTCGAGCAAGTTTAAATAGCGAGATCTCCCGCGCACAAGGAGCAGAATCTACCCTCACTACGAACTTGAATGCGGAGATCGCGGCTCGGACCGCTGCCGACGCACAAGATATTGCGACGACCGCCTCTCCAACGTTTGCGGGAATGACACTCAATGGAGATGCCACCACTCACTCGCTCATTCCAGCAACCAACAATACCTTCGACCTCGGCAATAGCTCACACCGCTGGGCACACCTGTATGGGATGGCTGGTACTTTTGGCGGTGCGGTATCAATAGCCGGCCAGCTCTCGCTTTCGAACGGGCTCGACATGGGCGGCACCGATCTTACGAATGGTGGAACACTCAATAGCCAAAGCCTCACCACGAATGATGCTACCATCAATAGCAGCCTCAGTACAAATGGGCCTATCTATAATTACAACTCGCTCTTTGAGCTACAACCCATGTATCTTTACAGCACGTTGTACAATTATAGCACTACATCGCTCGGTGGTACACTCGATATGAATTTCAATTCGATCGTCGACCTCAGCGATCCGACCAATGCGCAGGATGCCGCCAACAAGAATTATGTGGATATCGCCAGCACTAATGTCACCGCCGATTTTAGTGGGTTCGCCAGCGGCACCTATACCGGCCACACCCTTAGCGTTACCGGATCAACGGCTAACGTGGTAAATCTGGTCGGTTATAATGCTTCTGTGTCCGGTTCGGATGACGAGGATATCGGTATTCAGGCGACGGGACAAGCATCGGGCGGAGGCACCGCAATAGGCGGCAATTTCGTAGCAAAAAATACATCCAGTTCTGGCTATGCTATCGCTGGTCGGTTCTCTGCTACCGGGGCATCCCATAACATCGCCGTTCAGGCCACCAACGGGTCGATACAAGTGCAAACAGCGGGCGAAGGGATCATCCTCAAATCCCCGAATGGTACGTGCTACAAGCTTACGGTCAACAATGATGGGACGCTATCGACCACAGCGCTTTCTTCCTGTCCGTAATTTTCATTTTAAAAGAAAAAGACCCGGTCAAGCCGGGTTTTTTTATTTTAAAGAACGATCTATTGTATCAATTCGGCTATCGCTCGTTCCAGATCGGGAAATGCCACTGGTTTTTTAAGGTGATATTGAAACCCTGCTTTACGGCTTCGTTCAATGTCGGCATCGGTACCATAACCGCTGAGCGCTATCGCTGGGATCGAGCATTCGGTACGGATCGCCGTTAAGAGATCGATCCCATCGCCGTCCGGTAATCCGATATCACTTACCAACAGGTCGAACTCTTGCTGTCGAGCAAGTTCGATCCCTTCGGCCACACAACCTGCCGTAATGACACGATAGCCACGCCGTTCTAATAATACCTTCAGTGCGGAATTCGTATCGATATGATCGTCGACCATTAGAATGGTGCCGGTCCGTTGCGGTTTTAATTGTACCGACGGTTTAGTCTGCACTCGGGAGTGTATTTCCGTAGTAGCAAGCCGGACAATAAATGTTGCACCTTTGCCAGCGCCTTCGCTGCGTGCTTCGATCGTCCCGCCGTGCATTTCGACAATGCTTTTGGAAATGGAAAGACCCAGGCCTAATCCACCGTACAGACCACTCTGCAACTCAGCCCGCTGCTCGAAAGGCTCGAAGATCTGGCGCAATTCCTTTGGATTGATACCTCGTCCGGTGTCCTGCACTTCGATCGTGATCCGCCCAACTTCATCGTTACGTGTTTGAATAGTGACGAGACCACTTTCGGGTGTAAACTTCGTCGCGTTATGCAGTAAGTTCCAAAAGACCTGACTTAACCGATCACGATCGCCACGAACATATGGATGCGTGGCTCGTAATCGGGAGACCAAATGCAGCCCGTGACGGTCGAGCTCCTTGCGGCAAATTTCAATAACATCCGGGATCAGTGCGTGAAGGTCGACGTCCGTTTCCTGTAGATGCAGCTTGCCTTTGGTAATGCGGGTCATGTCCAGCAGATCGTCGATCAATCGAGCTTCGATTTCGATATTACGACGAACGACGTCCACAAACGGAAGTAAGCTCTCAGGAAAATCTTTGTCCTCTGAAAGCAATTCTACGGTCGCGAGGACCGGAGTAAGGGGAGTTCTAAGTTCGTGACTAAGTGCAGCAATAAATTGGTCTTTCGCCCGGCTGGCTACCTCCACCGCTTCTTTAGCTTCTTCCAAACTTTTTTGTAACTCGATCCGCCGGCGGAGTTCGGTTTGCGATTCTTCGAAGAGGATCGCGTTATCAATACCTGCCGCGATACGCGACGCAAGCTCCATCGCAAGCTCTACATCTTCGAGTGTATAATGGCGTCCGGAATGACCGTAATCTAACCCCAATACTCCTAACGTTCGACGCCGAGAACACAGCGGTATCATAATGAGAGAAGAAGCTCCTAACTGCTGGATGGCGGCCCAGCGTTTCGGGCTAAGCCCAAAGCGGGCAGTATCGGCTTCTTGCGCAGCCGGAATAAAGATCGGATCTCCTCGCTCGACGATCTCTCTTAACGCAGCAGTTTCTTCCGAAAACGCAAGACGATACGATTCAGCAGCCGAGCGAAGCTCGGGATCGGAATGATAGAGATATACTCGTTCGAATTCATTCGCCTCCTTGAGAAGATCGACGGTAAGCCAGTCGGCAAACCGTGGTGCAATAGCAGCGGCAACCTGTCCAAGCAATTCTTGTAGATCGAGCGAGCCGGAGATACAGCGACTCACCTCTTCCACTAGCTCTAACCGGCTTTGAAGCTTTGCCCTGCGTTCGATCTCGCTCTTCGCTTCTTTTAACAGCATGAGCTTGTACAGAGCGAACGCGGTACGGCGAGCGACCTCCTCAAAAAAAGTGATCGTCTCCGGATCGAATGTTCGTCCTGATTCCGCAGTACACGCTAGCAGTATCGCACCAAACGTTTTACTGTGTGCGACGACCGGAATAAGTGCACTCGAAGCAAACTGAAGCGAGCGTAGCACCTGAAGATGCTCATCAGACGTTGCAAATTGCTGAAGGAGTTGGTCGTTGTATTCTAAATATATTTCCGGGCGGCCCGTCCGAAGAACATGCTGGAGCCCAAACGGAGAATCGGTTGGTATAGGAAACTCCCGATATACTCGCGTTATAGCGTCGATCGTTTCTTTAGAACGAGAATCGAACGCTACGGGCCGGATCTCCTGGCCCGGCTCCGCAAGCATAATAATGCAAAGATCTGCAACATGCGGAACGAGCGATCTACTAAGCTCTTTGAGTGCTTCTTCCGTGTCGAGCGTGGAGGCAAACCTGGCACTGGCGGAAGCAAGAAAGTCGATCCGCTCTTCAGCGATCCGACGTCGGTCCATTTCTGCTTGCGCTTCACTCGCCAGTCGTGCCTTATGTATCGCGAATGAAACGAGCCGCGCAAATTCTTCTACAAAAAGTTTATCCGCTTCTGAGTAACGAGCTTGTTCTCCGCAACGAGAAAGAGCTATTACCCCGAACATTTCTTCACCGACAAAGAGGGGCGTTAAAATAGCCGAACGCACATCCATCCGTTGCATATGTTCGAAGTGTTCGGGAGAAACACTATGCTCTTTGCGAAAATCGTCTGTAATATAGGGTAGCAAAAAGGACTGTTTCGCTTCCAGAGCCTGGAATACCATTACTCGCGTGTCCGATCGGGCAGTGAACCGCTCCAAACCTTCTCGGGCCAGCGAGGCTAATTCCGGAGTTGCTGCCGTTAGTAAGATCCGCTCCATCCCTTCTGGTGGTCGTACTAAAAAGACCTGGCAAATGTCAGCCATTTCCGGCACAAGCATATTCAGCGATTCTTTTAAGGCAGCTTTATAGTCTATCGATTCGCCGAATCGCTTTCCTACCTCGACCAGCAGTTGCCAACGCCGAATATTCTGATAGCGCTCGCTGATATCCATGGTCACACCGCGCATGGCGATGGGAACGCCGTCATTATCTCGTACCAGTGTTATGGTCGCCTCGATAGGCATTGTCCGGCCATCGCCGGTAATAACACGGTGTTGGATCGTTGCCCGATCCCCCGATCGGAAGAAATTGCCCACCTGATGACGGAAGTAATCAGTATCATCCGGATGGACCATTCTTTCCCAGGTATCCATACGAAGTAACTCATCGCGAGAGTAACGAAGGATCCGTTCTGCGCTATCACTCAGGAATGTGAAATGCGACGATCGAAGGTCAGGCGTAAGAGCAGTCTCCCACACGATAGCAGGTATATCGCGTCCCAAATGAGAAAGCCACTCCTCGGATGGGAGTGCGTCGCGTTCGATCATAGGTTCGGATGCTATCTTCATGGGACGACAAGCCCAGACAAGATAGATTAGTACAGTTAGGCAACCAGGAGATGTCCCTTGCTAACCACGAAGTCCGCGCTGTGGTTTGTGAATTGCTGAGCTTCCTACAGCAAAACGAGGACGATCAGGACACGTTACACGCGGTCTTTTAAACGATATACAAACTTTAGCCCACTCCACTTTTCATCAACCGCACATACTTTCACATCCACAAGTCCATTAGCTAGCCCGATCTCACGAATACGGTCTTCGGTAAGATCCGTTGGTTCACCCGAAGATTTTTTAGGCCAGGAGATCCAGAGCATTCCATTCGATTTGAGACGTTTGGAGAGGACCGGGAATACATTTCGTAATGCGAGTGAACTCGTACCGAAAAATTGGATGAAATCGTATGAATCTTGATCTAACTCGGTATCAAATTCGGTGGTACCAAGCAGCATATCGAATCCAGCCGGTGCTTCGATAATTGCCCGAACAGCTCCCTGCTTCAGTCCTAATTTATCGGCAAGCGACCGAGTAGAATAGCCCGCACTCGAACGGGTCGGTGGCGAAGCCCTCTTGACAGCCTTTGCCAAATCGTTTGGCCGCTTCTTCGAATTCTTACTCATACTATTACAGTCTGTAATACAACGCGGAAGAACGGCCCGGCCGTTCTGGTTCAGAGTTTGCTCAACCTCCTGATATATTTAGGAGAGAATTATGGCACGTGGAGATAAATCGAGCTATACGAGCAAACAAAAGCGTCAAGCTCATCATATTGAGGAAGGTTACGAAAAGCGGGGCGTCTCGAAAGATGAAGCCGAACGCCGGGCATACGCGACCGTCAACAAAGAAGATAAAGGCGGCAAAAAGAGCGGCTCCGGTCGTGGCAAGAAGAAGGACACCAGCTCATCGCGTAAAGGTGGGCATAAAGGCGGTTCTTCGAGCCATAAGCCAGGACCAAAGAAAGGCTCCCGTAAGGCAAAAGAAGCCGGACGCAAAGGCGGAAAAGCCGCTCATCATAAATCTTAATTACGAAGCCTCAAGCAGTGTAATTGGGAAGCCTCTTACGAGCCCATCTCGACGATCGCGTTAATTGCAGCGTGAAGTTCCGAAAGACTCGTGACTTGCGGCACGCGAACGTCGGGACTCGGCTCGTTATAGCAATTATACCAAATAGCCTGAATACCGGCATTTCGTGCACCGATAATATCGTTATTCCACGAATCGCCGACCATTAACGCTTGCTGTGGTGCGCTCTTCACCCGCTCGAGGGCGATCTGAAAGATCCGCTCGTCCGGTTTGGTACAGCCTGCTTCCTCCGAAATTGTGACCGAATCCACTAACGGAGCAAGGCCGCATTGCTCGAGTTTTTGCGTTTGTTCTGCGACAAGATTATTTGTAACGACGCCCACGGTGATTCCACGGTTTCGCAATGCCTCGAGTACCATTGTGGCGCCAGGAGTTGCCCGCCACGATGCTTCATATTGCGCCCGATACCATCCACCGACGGTAAGACTTTCCTCCGGACTAAGACTCATACCATAGATTCCAAGCAGCGTTGCAAAACGCTTTGCACGTGCGTTATCAATACTGAGTGAACCGGCGAGGACGTCGATATGGATCTCGTTCAGAATGCGAAGGTTGTGCGCTTCTATTTCATCCAGCGGCACCATGCTGAGATGCGAAGGGTACTTCTGTTGAAGGGCTGCTAAAGCACTACGAGAGCTGTAGCGATGATCGAAGAGCGTGTCATCGACATCAAAAAGAACGGCCTTCAGCATGCGCTAAATACTCCCCGGCATACCAGCTGATGGACAATATTCCGCAACGGCACACTGCGAACATTTCGGCTTCTGAGCAATACAGATATTACGGCCGTGAAGAATAAGCTCGTGCGCTGTTAATGTCCATTGAGACGGCTTCGCCAGTTTCATCAAGTCCTGCTCGATCTTTTCAGGCTCGGAATGCTCTGTAAGCCCCAGTCTTCCCGAAAGCCGCGTAACGTGTGTATCGACAGCTATACCTTCCGCTTTGCCAAAGGCATCACCAAGCACTACGTTAGCAGTCTTGCGGCCGACCCCTCGAAGCGTCGTAAGCTCTTCCATGGTATCGGGCACGTGACCGCCAAACTTCTCCATGATATCACTGGCCATCGACTTAAGCGATTTCGCTTTCTGTCGATAAAAACCAGTTGACTTTATTACTTCCTCGATCTCTGCAGGCTCGGCATTGGCAAGTGCTTTTGCACTGGGGAAGGCCTTACGAAAATCGGGCATCACCATATTCACCCGCTTATCGGTACATTGTGCGGAAAGGATCGTCGCGGCAACTAATTCGTAAGGATTATTAAATTCAAGCGCACATTTAGCATCGGGATACTCTTTATGCAGCGCCTTAAAAATTTTCTGAAAGCGTTCTTTCCGCTCTTCGAACGATTCGCCCTTCGGTAACTTACGTGGCTCCTTTGCGCCATCACGTGGTAAGCTTTCTTTGGTAGCTGTTTTCGTAGTCGTCTTCGAAGACGCTTTAGACGTTGTCGTTTTCTTCGCCATTGCTTATTCCACGAAACTTTCGAATTCCCTCCAACCCCTCGCGTTCGACGATCGCACAAAGCGAGTCCGGTTCGAGCCGATTATACCGATACGTTGGTGCATCCATCTTATGAATTATTGCTCCCGAAGCCGTAGCTCGCGAGAAGAAATCGTTATCATCGCCGTACGGAACATTGCGAAAGCCATGTAAGCGTTCCGCAAGCTCTCGTTTAATGCAAAACGTCCCACCGACAACGCATTCGGAGATCGGAATTTGCCTGGTCGGATCAAACTTATCGGCGACCATATCCGGCCCAATTACTTCCACGCCTCCATGCAACAATTCAACATCGGGATGTTCCCGTAAATACGCCGCCCGAATATCCAGATGATCGGCACGATATTCATCGTCTGAATCGAGAAACGTGAAATATTTTCCTTGGCCCATCGAAATTCCAAGGTTTCGAGCCAGAGCCAATCCCCGGTTTTTCGAGTAATGATACCGTATGCGCGCATCCTCACGCGCGTATACATCTATCCAGTCATACGAACCATCGATCGATCCATCGTCAATGATAATGAGCTCCCACTCGGTAAGCGTCTGAGCAAGAACGCTGTCGATCGCCTTGGTGACAAGATGATGGCGATTGAACGTCGGAATGATAACCGAAAAGAACGGCTCTGTTGGCAGGCCAATATCGAGGATCATGCCTCTTTCAGCAAACCCATACGAAGCAGCTTACGGCGAAATTCTTCCGATTCACGCTTCGTGAGTTGTGGCGACGGAGCCGGCACCGCACCGGCAAAACACTCTACGGTGATCGGCTGGGAGATCATGTTGGCGAGCAACTCTACTTCTCTTCTCGAGAGCGATACTGCTTCTAACCAGTAATCTTCAAATGCCTCGAAGGATCGAGGGAAATACTGCCTCGCCAGGTCAAATATCGCTGTAGCATACACTCGGATCTCGTACTGTGCGGTCTCTTCCATTCTTAATTGAAGGAATCGAAACCAGTTAAGGAGATTGCCAGTAACGACGAAGGTCGAGTAATGCGAGACCGGCATATTGAGTCTTGCAAGTTCGCGAGCGACATTATGCTCTTGAATGAGCGTGTTATAGCTTTCCTCGAACTCCCGTTGCTCTTCGGCCCACTGAACCACAAAAGAAGCCGCTTCCGGATGAAGCTCGCCAGACCCCTGATGATTGCTTTTCGCCTGATACGATACGCGGCTTTTTTCCGGTGTATAATACAATGGGTCGAGTTGCTTATAGCGTCCGGATTCCTCGTTGTAACTGAAAGTCCGATGCCTGAACCACTCGCGGATGACCATGATCGGCGCACGCACTTCGAACTTCATCACACTGCCCTCAAATGGCGTCGTGTGCTTGTGGCGCAAAAGGAAGCGAATCAGCGTCGTACGCTGGTCCTCGCTGCGAGCAGCTGCTCCGGTCGAGATGCGTGCATCGGTGTCGGGCGAGGAATCATCGCCCATGACATCGAGCATCTTTACATAGCCATTATCGAGGACTTCGCGATAGAATTCTTTCGTGGGATCGAGTGACATGGAGCAAGACGAAAATCAATGTGAAAAAACCAACATAATCGGGTTTGAAAATGTGGCATCTATTACGCTCGACTGAACATTTTTCGTTCGATCGCGAGGTATACTTCGGCAATAAAGTAACCTACGGCAATTCCTATCACCGCTCCTCCGGCTATATCGCTGGGGTAGTGCACACCTTCATATACACGCCCTATGCTTATGAGGAATGCTGCCAGGAACAGCCAACGAACGCTCTTGCTTTTGCGAAAAACGATTACAAAGAACATAGCGATGGCGAAATTATTAAGAGCATGGTTCGAAGGAAAGCTGGGGTCTCCGCGACCTCCGACAGGAAGCCGTATCCATGACACTACATGTTCACCATTCGATATCTCTTTACATGGCCGTTCACGGTTCACGAGTGGTTTCAACACATAATGGCCCAGCGAATCGGTGGCGGAAACAAGCAATAAGGCGGCTATTACAATTCGAACACCTCGCCATCGGAATCTATAAATAAGGAAGAGTCCGCCAACAACATACACCGCGAACCAGCAGTGGACATTGGTAAGGACGTCCATCGCTCCATCCATAAATGATGAAGCGAGCGTACGGTTAAAAAAATAGAGAATACTAAGGTCTATACCGTACATCTATGCGAGTAAACGATAACGTTCAAGAAACTGCCTATTGATGGGATCATTAGAGCGCGTTAAGTCCTCGGGTCGTCCATCGAAGTAAACCTTTCCCTGATGGAGAAAAACAACTCGCTTTGCAATACGCTCTACGGTAAACATATCGTGCGTCACGATAATACTGGTGACGTGCAGTTTCGCAGTTAGATCTTCAATAAGCGCATCGATCTGGTCGCTGGTAACAGGATCGAGGCCCGTTGTTGGCTCATCATAAAACATGTATCGTGGTTCGGTGGCGAGCGACCGAGCAAGGGCAACGCGCTTCCTCATTCCGCCCGAAAGGTCCGCCGGCATCACTTTCTCGATTCCGCGAAGTCCGACCAGCGCCAATTTTTCCAGTGTAATTCGCGCGAGCTTTTCTTTATCCCGTTCTCCATTCTCCCGAAGGCCGAGAGTAACATTTTCCAGAACGGTCATGGAGTCGAACAGCGCCGAGCCTTGAAATAGAAATCCAATATTACGACGAACACGGTAGATATCCTTTTCTTTCGCCTCGGCCATATTGATCCCATCGACGACGACAGCTCCTCTATCGGGCCGGAGAAGGCCGATGATATGCTTCAGGAGGACGCTTTTACCGCAGCCGCTCTGACCTATGATCGCAACGGTCTCGCCATCTGCAATAGTAAGATCAATGCCCCGGAGGACATCATTGCCATCGAACGACTTATAAAGATTGCGAATCTCGATCACTCTACCGTTCGGAAATAATTTATGAGATCGGTATTAGGCGGCTTCACTCCCAGCGAGCGTATGAATGCAACCACTTGCCCTCGATGGTGTGTCGAGTGGTTGACCACATGTTGCATCTGATCGATCAAGGGCTGGGAAAACCTCTCACCTTTCAGATTCAGGTAGGACAATTGATCGTTTAACGTAGCATCACTAATGCTACTTAAAAATTCGGAGCGGACTTTTTCCAAGCCTGACCATTGCGAGCGAAGTTCTTCAAGGCTGGGTATTTCTTTGGACGTTGCGAACTGTTGAGGGACCACTCCCCTCCATCGCTCAAGCCAGATCCGGTCGGCACCGTAGACGTGGATAAGCGTCTCAAAGATCGTATGATGTCCCGAACCGAATTCCTGATGGAGTTGCTCGCTACTAAGGTGACTGCACGCATCGAGCACTAAGTGATTTGCCCATTCTGTATAAGCAAGAAGACGTGTAATATCGTGACGAGTCATATGGCGATCAGAAGATAACAGTCCAAAGGGTATAGTCGAGAATAAGGATCATCGCACTCGATAAGACGAACGCTCGAATCGTGGCGTTACCAACGCCTTGCGCACCACCGGTCGTTTCAAACCCGACCTTCACACCGATCAAAGCGGTAACAGCTCCAAAAAAGACAGCCTTTACTAAACCACCGAGCACGTCCTTGACAAAAAAGAACCGCTGCACGGATTCGAAGAATACCTTACTGCTGACGTCCAAATAAAAATTGCTGACCAGGAATGCTCCGACAAGAGCAATTATGTTAGCGAAAATGACGAGGATCGGCAGCATTACAACAGCGGCAGAAATTCGCGGCAAGGCGAGATATCGGATCGGACTGATCGCCATACTTTCGAGTGCATCGATCTGTTCCGTGACCTTCATCGTACCGATCTCCGCAGCGATCGAAGCTCCTACTCTGCCGGCGATGATCAGGGCCGTTAAGACGGGGCCTAATTCAATAAAGATAGCTCGGCTTACTGCCGCCCCGATAAAGCTATAAGGGATCATCCCTTTGAACTGATACGCCGCTTGCCAGGCACTCACCATGCCGGTAAATAATCCGATAATGAGAACGAGCGGCAAGGAATCCGAGCCAATGTGTTCCATTTGTTCGAGCACAAGCCGCCGGTCCCGAGGAATAGAACTGGTATACGAAGCAGTGCGAAACGCAAGGATAGAAGCCGAGCCAAATTCCGCGAACATTCGCCGAGTGCTGCGGCCCACTCTGGTTATAATGTGTAAGGCCATTCAGGGCGTGTTCATCTGCGATTCCGCACGCAGCATAAGGTGGTGCAAACTATCCACTATGGAAGTACCAAGAACGGGTGCGTCGATATTAGGCCACGTCATTTCATGATGGACAGTTCCATTATCGACGAGAATGCCGGTCGTAAGCTCTCCGGTCGCATGTAATTCAATGGCCGCTATCGATTCCAGGCTATCTCGCAGCAGTGCTTGCATTTCAGATACGATCTTTCGATCAACCTGCAGCCTCCAGCATCTTGATTCTGTATCGCCGGGCATCTCAATGACCTTCATCCCCATGCCCCTGCTATTTACCGAATAACTTTCTTTAATACCCGTGAGTCCGCCAGAGCGAAACAACGTTACCGTAAAGTTGTGCGATGCACAACCGTACATAGCGATAACGAGAAGCAGGGTGAGCCGGTGCATTCTTAGCGTACAAATTTACAGCAACCGGCAAAACCGTACATGAATAAGCTTCAATCCCTCTCATGAAGCGCCTGGGACTCCGAATGCGTTTCAAAACCAAGGGAATGGTAGAGGCGTATGGCATCGCCAGTTCGGGAGGCCACAATGATCTGCGGCAAGCCGGGATATTCCTCACAACCATGCATGGAAGCATGATATACCAGCTTTGCTCCTACCCCCTGCCGCCTAAATTGAGGTCGAACGGCAACTTCCTGAAACCGGCATAAGTCATCACCTGAAAAGAATCCGAGGCTTCCGGCAAATTCGCCCTTCACATACGCCGCATACCAATGGCCGAGTCCTTTAATTACCAATGTGCGATGATGGGCGATCCGATTCTGTGCATATTCCCTGTAGGTGTCGGCTTCCTTCTCTAAAGCGAAACATTCGATATTGGTATCGGTCACATGTTGCCATGCTTCATCGTCATTGCCCGCAAGATCTCGAAGCTCAATATTCGAATTGACGTATTGCGGTGCGGAGAGCTTGTTAAGTGTGATCACATCGAACGAACTAAATTTCATTCGATCGGTCGCGAAGGCTTCGCGGGCAGCTTCATCCAATTTGCCTTCATCCCACACGAGTATTCTGGCCGGCGTATATTGATACGGCTTCAATTCTTTCTCGTATACGGATCTCCAGCGTTCGACATCTTCCATTCGCGGAGCCGTCTTAAGAACGAGAATATGTCCCCATCGCCAATAGGGATTAGCGGGTGTGCGGATGACGATCGCATCGCCAATATCCTTCAGCTCGGAGTGCTCTCGCCAAAAAATGAACTCACTGCGAAGGAAGAGTGACTTGGGTTTCCAAATCGTACTCATGATGGAGAATTAACGGATTTGAGAGAGATTCGTGCGTTGCATTAATCAATGGTCAACCTCTTGTTCATCAAAAAAGGACATTCTTTACCCTTCCACAAAATTAAGGTAGGTTTCATTGTCATAATTGCATTTTGCAGCATGGCAGCTGTTTCCAATTCGGCAACAGCAAAGTCGTGGATCGCACTTACCAAGCACGATGGAATTCCTGTCGTTGGTAAGCGCACTTCCACCGCTAAGTCTGGCATTGTAAAGCGCTCCGGTGTGCAGCTTACTACGAAGCAGGCCGCATTTGTATCTAATTTCGGGAAATACTTGAAGTCCGTTGGCGAATCCGCCGTAGTAACGTCGGGTGCTCGCTCGCCGCAGCATCAACTGGGCATTATCAAGGCACGAGTGAAATCGCTCGGTGTCACGCGTAAATTTCCGGAGTTAAAACATGCGACCGCTCAACGGTCGAATACGTGGCTGCGGGCATGGGAATTTCTGCGGGCACGGCACGTACCAGTAAATGCACCCAGCAGTGCCGGAGGTGAAGCAGCCACTTCGAACCATATTAAAGGTCTTGCCGTCGATGTGATCGGTCGGTCATTGGATCATATTGCATCGCTGGTACGCAGTTTTGCCAGTTCGAGCTTTGCACACAAAGCGCCGCTTCTTGTCGCCAGCATTGCCCGCGAGCCAGGATGTGTGCATATTAACCTCTTGCCCCGATAGTCTGAAGGCGAAACCCGACCCTATCAGCCGAAGTTAGGACGAACGCAACGGGCGGCACATTATTGGCCGCCCGTTTCGCCCATCTTTTCTGATTTCGATGGCTACTCAAACAAAAGCACCCCAGCCCAGAGCAACCGCAACCAAGCAAAAAGCACCGAGCCTTGCCTCCATTCGCCAGGGTCAAAGCAATGGCATGAATTCTATGGCAAGCTTCATCCCCGAAAAATGGCGGGATACGGTTGCGATCGTGGGCATTCTCGTCGCACTGCTCTTCTTCTTCCGCGGTGTTCTCGATTCGACGCACACCTTTAACGCGGGTGATAATGTCGCATTCGATGCACTCCGTCCGTTCCTCGATCAAGCCAAAGCGCAAGGTTACTCGATGCCGCAGTGGATCCCGAATATCTTCTGCGGAATGCCGGCCTTCTCGGCATTAGTGATCACCGGTGCCCGAGTGTACGACTTAGTGCATGAGATCTTTACTGCAATACAAAACGCTGCTGCATCGCTCTCCCCGAACCAGGATGCAATGGTGCATATCTGGCACTATTTCATCTTTGGCATCGGCATGTATTTGCTTATGCGAGTAACACGTAACGCTTCGCGGCTTGTCTCGTTTTTTGCCGCATTCAGTGCGGTGTTCTCGACCTGGATCATTACCTACATAATGATCGGTCACAATACGAAGATCTATGCGATCATGGCGATGCCCTATATCTTCATGGGCATTGAAAAACTGCGAACGCCGAAGCTATCCTGGCAGGCCACGGTCTTTTGGTGTGCTGTACTCGCGGCCGCATTCCATCTGCTGCTCGAGTCGATCCACATGCAGATGATCTTCTACATCTTTCTTGCGGTCCTGATATACTATGTTACGTCGCTCGTTCTCGAACTTACGCGAAAGAGCGATCAGCCGAAGTCCCACACCATTATTCCGCTCGTTCGATCTGGTGTCTTGGCGCTGGTCATGGCCGGAATTGCCTTTGCTATGTCCGCGGACCGGTATATGGCTTCGCTTGCCTATGAGCCGTACTCGATTCGCGGTCAGGCGCCCATACAGGACGTGCAAAACCAGGCCGCCGAAAATAAGATGTCGGTGAGTCATGCTACCACCTCGAGCGGTGGCCTCGATTGGGGCTATGCTACTGCATGGTCGTTCTCACCGCAAGAGGTGATCACGTTTATTATTCCTGGTTGGTATGGCTTCGGCAAAATGCATTTGGAAGGTGAAGATCCGGATGCTCGGGAAATGACCTATTGGGGCCAGATGGGTAATACCGATGCGGCAAACTATACTGGCATCGTGGTGCTCATGTTGGGATTGGTAGGCATATTTGCGCTTTGGAAGCGCGATAGGTTAGTGCCACCGCTTGCTATTATTACCATTTTTGCCATTCTCTTATCGTTCGGTGGTAACTGGCCCATACTGTTCCGCCCGATGTTCAATTTCTTCCCGAGCTTCAATAAGTTTCGAGCGCCAATGATGGCCCTTGTGCTTATGCAGCTTGCCTTCCCTATCCTTGCCGCGCTGATGTTTCAAGAGATCATTCGGGTGTGGAAGTTGCATGATTCAAAGGAAGATTCGCGCCTGCTAAAATATTTTAAATATGCACTGTATGTCTCAGGTGCATTTCTCGTAATTTCTATCATTTTTCGTGGGGCGATTACCAGCAGCATTGTAAGCGGTATCAGCTCAAGCAAATACTTAGGCCGTATTCCACAAGAGATAAAAGAATATATCGCGTCTGTTGGGGCGAATGATGCTTTGGTCGGCGCACTGCTCGTTACGGCAGCTTCCCTTTTGGTCTTCTTCCTGCTCAAACGAAAAATTTCGCCGGTTGTCGTCGGCATTGGATTATTGCTTTTAACGGTGATCGATCTCTGGCGCGTTGATAATCGTCCGATGGAGATTATTTCAAAAGATCAATACTCGAGCAATTTCCAGGAGCATGACTACATTCAATTTATAAAGCAGGATAATTCACTGTATCGAGTGAGCGATCTTACCGATCCTAATCCATCGAACATTCTCGTTAGCTATGGCTTGCAAACTCCGGGTGGTTATCATGCCGCTAAAATGCGCGAATTCCAGGATGTGGTTGACGAGACCGGCAATATGAATGGCAACGGCATTTTCAATCCCTTCATGTGGAATCTACTCAATACAAAGTACATCATTGCCAATGGAGCGTTGGTCGAAGACCGTAGCCGCTTCAATCCTGTCTTTGTATCGAAAGAGCCTGCACAATCGCAGAATGGCAAGCAAGGCCAGCCAACGGTTGTCTGGGAAAATCCGCAATCATTGCCTCGCGCATTCTTTGCCTATCGCTACGAAGTAAAACCGAAGCTCGATATATTGCACGCGATGCACGATGGCACATTCAATCCACGCGATGTTGTGTACCTCGATGAGGCCCCGAAAGATATGCCGGCGCTTGCAACGAATCCCCTTGATACAGCAACTGAAAAGCTGACGATGGATTATAAGATGGAGGACATTACGATCCATACACAGACGAACGGCAATCGCCTGCTCTTTATGTCGGACACGTGGTATCCCGATTGGAGCGCAACGATCGATGGCAAGCCTACTCCAATCTATCGCGCTGATTATGCCTTTCGAGCTATTGCAGTACCACAAGGCACGCATACGATCCAGCTTAGCTATTACGATGGAAAGTATGTTACGGGTCGTGCGATCTCGCTTACAACGAATATCCTTGCCTTAATTGGATTCGCGGTTGGTATTACGAGCTTTACCTATTCTAAAAAGAAGAAAAAGAACCAGGATTCGCAAGATTCAAAGGATGGAAAGATCGATTGACAAGGATTGAGAAGATCATTTCCAGATCGGCTTGCGAAACAATCCATTTATACGGCAGCCATTGCCGCAGTTTTGCTTGCGGGTTGTAAGCGACATTCCTTGCCAGCCAATTACTACGAGGCTCCCCATAGCTTGCATGTAATTCCGGCTGGTACATATGATGCCATTTTTACGTGCTATGCCAGCCTCGGCGATGCCATCCACAAAAACGGCGGGGATTCTATTGATAGAGCTTATTTAGTGCAAACTTCTTTTTACAAGGATGGGAGTCGAGTTAAAGGAATTCCTGCTGGCGTGAAGGTTACTGTAAATGGCGAAACGCTCACGCATGGAATCAACGAGCGCGTTCATGTCGAACTTCCAACTCCGGTCACGTGGCGAGTCGAAGGAGACGATCATTATCCGTCTATCAACCATACTATCGCATCCGGACAGCCGATAGACTTTGTCGGTCCTTCATCCAATGATACCATAAGTATGTCGAAAGGCTTCGATGTACGATATAATGCACCCGGCATTGATTCGGTCCAGTTTCATCTTACGTACTTCGCGGATGTCGTGAAAAGACACGACACAAGTAGTACTATTACTCGCGGTGGTCAATCGAGTTATAATGTTGTTGCGAATACCGGCCATTATACGATCCCGCCAATGGCCGTTAGATACGATCAATATCGATCGTTTACCCCAAAGCGACTCATAGTTCAAATCTCTTGGGGGCATGGAGATACTGTTCACAATGAGGACAAAGTGTACGGCTTCATCGCGGAATGCAATCGCACTCGGTGGTTTGATCTAAACCGTAATTGACTGGATTGGCCAGATTATCTTTGATTATAAATGTAAACTAGATCGATTAAAAGGATTACAGGATTATCTCTCCTTTGAATCTTTAAAAATCAATCCCGTTAATCCATCCAATCCCGTGAATCCCGGTTCTGGATTCTTATAGCATTAGCCCCAATACAACCCCGATCGTCGCAAACTGCACGACATGATATCCGGCATCGACAAGCCACAATTTCAAACTTCGATTACCGAAGAGATAATTAATGCCAAAGCTTGTCGCTGCAATGCCGAATCCAAGCATAATTCCTCGCCGTACAGCGTGCTGAAGGCCTGGATTCGGCCCCAATAAACGAGCAACCACATACGCTGCAATGAACGCCAGCAGGTATGAAACAATAAACACAAATGCAGGGTGATGCCCTTTTTTATCGATCCGGCCTATTAAACCCGATTCTCGCCCCCAGATCCTACCCAGGACGTTTTGCGAATACCAGACACCACCAACAAGGAAGGTTGTTAGCGCGGCTAACGCCACAGCCATTAGATTAACGTTAGTAACCATATAGAGAAGAAGTTAAGCCCAACACGTCTCTTTTTCACACACCTCAGTCTGCAAATATACTATTGTTATAAGGTAAAGTGCTCTTTTTTTACCGCCTAAAAAATGAAAAAGGTTAAACCGGAAATGGAGTAACAAAGGAAGCCTACGGTAGTATTGTAATGAACAATCACAATCGTGTGACTGCGGTCCGCCCGGTCATGCAGACAATCTAAGATTTACAACCAAGAAAAACTATGAAGAAACTCGTAATGGTAATACTCGCAGTCGGTGCGCTTACGTTTGGCGCGTTTGCAGCCATGGCACACCGCTCGCCCGAAGAAATGATGCAAAAGCGCCTCGACCACATGAAGACTGCGCTTAATCTCTCGGATGCACAAGTGAACCAAATTAAAGCGATCTACCAGCAAAACACAGCGACATTCAAAGCTGACCGCGATGCAGTAAAAGCAGCAGCGAAAGGCTCGGATGCCAAGAAGGCCGCATTCCAAAAAATGCGTACGGACATGCAAGGTGTTCAGGCTCAGGTAAAGAATATCCTTACGCCGGAACAGCAGCAAAAATGGGAAGCGGAACGCGCAAAGCATGAAGGCCATGAAGGTCACGGACATTGGGGCAAAAAAGGCGAGGGCAACAACGAAGCGGCTCCCTCTAATAAATAAGGTAAAAAATTATCCTAATGGATCAAGGCCGAGTTCTGAAACTCGGCCTTTTCTTTTGCCGTACTTTTGTCCCATTACGTCTTAGTTATGCGACGCAGTCTCTATCTGGCCCTAATTGTCGTTCTCGCGGGATGCAAGATTCCCACGGCACCGGATGCACCGCGGTTTAACTCTATTTTTTATACTGGCTACTCGGATTTTTATTTGTTGCAAGGACCATTGCCCGGAGATCGATACGATGCAGTTTTCTGGTCCGAACAAATGATAGATGATTATCGAGGTTTTTCAGGGCAAGACACAACGGCCGTCAGCTATAGGTCTGGAGCAAATTTTTACAATACGCTTGGCGATCAAATTGCTCACCCGTCGGATTCCTTACGAGTTGCGATCAACGGTGACACCATCAGGCGAATCCCCTCTCGATACTTCGATAGCTATGATACTTCTCTCAACCTGGCCTTTCCACAATCGGTCCAGTGGACGTTTACTGGTAATTCCTATTTCCCTTCGTGCACTCATTCCGTAAAATCCGAACCATCCATCAGTATTATCTCTCCTCGGCCACTGGATACCCTGAGTGTTTCTTCTCCCTGCTGGCTACAGTATTCAATACTGGGCACTGACAACGCGACCATTACAAAAATGTTTTGGGGCATCGGTCGACGCAAGGTTAACGATAGCATTGTAGTGGATAGCTTCGCTGTTATTCAACGACAATCTGCCCTCTCCGCCGTTGACTCTTTTCCTATATTACCATTCAGAGCCGATCAGCAGGAATATATAAGCTTTACGCCTAAATCCCTCGACGTCACTATTGCCTGGGCCATTGGCGATTCCGTTCACGTAGGCAAGGCTATTTATGGATTTGTAACGGAAAGTGAAAGAACAACTGAATACTTTCTGAAGCCATAGAATCATGCGCTGGGTCGTCTTCCTCATAATCTTTTTTACCCTCTCACAGCGTGTAGGGGCGCAAGGATTCACTTCCGATTCTATCCGGCATTTCCGGCTCGAATTTACCTTCGGAGGAGGGAGTATTGCCAGTTATGATAACTTCGGATCGCCGTTGCCTTACTCGGGAATAACACTCCCTGTTGGAGGTGCGGTAGAGTATGTAACCCCAACGGTTCGCCATTCTCTGGAACTTACCAGCATTACCTCTTTGGCTAATGCTGCCCCACTCCACAATCAATATAGTAGTGAAATAGAGTACGCGTTTGAAGATCTGCGCTATCGATTTTCACATTACCTCCGAGATATTGGCACCACCGGTATTCAGGTTAGTATCGGTGGCGAGTGGGAGAATTCCTTATTCGCTCGCGCGTATGATTACTCCGGTGACTTCTCCTCCGGCAGCGGTTCAGGCGAAGCCAGTTCTTCTCTCGCTGCAGCGGCAGATCTCAGCTATCAGTTAGGCGACGATCATCTATTCAGAGTATCACTTTCGTTACCGATCGTAGCCGTGGTACTGCGTCCGGCATATGGATATGTCAACGGAGACGCGTCATTCTTCCAGGTCCCGTTCGATGTTCGCATCGAGCCTATCGGTGTAATGTGGAGCTGGCGGTTCGGACTTGACTATGATTACATCCTTTCAAAGTATTTAGTACTTGGCCTTCACTATCACGAGTTGTATTACAAGTATCCCTTCTTTATTTGGAAAGGAATAGGTGCTGAGAGCGATGCTCTGCTAAACCTTGCATGGAGGTTTGACCTATGAGAAGATTTTTTCTCGCGTCGTTCGTAGTGATCTTCTCTGGCTGCGCAGAGCAACTGGTCGCACCTAAGATCGATAATTCGCCTCGAGCTATTTTCGATGAACTGTGGCGCGAATTCGACAACCGGTATGCTACTTTTGCCGAACGCCATGTGGACTGGCAAGCATTGCACGATAAGTATGCGAGCCTCGTGACGGACAACATGCCCGACAGCATGTTGCTTAAAGCGTGCGATTCTCTCCTTGCACCGCTCCGAGATGGCCATGTAGGCATTGACAACGGATATCAAGGCTATCGATATATCCATGATGATAGTACTCGATCATATGATGTACACACTGTCAGCCGTTATTATCTGGGCGAAACGGCACACCAGACTTCAGACGGCTCTATAACCTATGGCCGCATTCACGATTCGATCGGTTATATAAATATTTCCACCTTCGATATTCCGTATCAGGAAGAATGGCAGCCCATCGTAGATGAAGCCTTGAATTCGATATGGGATACCAAAGCGCTGATCGTCGATCTTCGAGAGAACCTGGGTGGCACTGCAACAGCGGTAGAAACAATAGGAGCCCGATTCATGCCTACGGCAACTATTATCGGCTATACTCAAGAACGCTATGACGCCGATCTTTCGCATTTAAGTGCACCGTCACCATTTTATTCTGCAACGGCTCGTCAACCACTTTGGACAAAACCCATCGTCATCCTGACGAGCCGAACGACGATGAGTGCAGCAGAATGGTGTACCATGTCCGCTCGAATACTCCCTAACGTTACGGTCATCGGCGATACAACGCAGGGAGCGTTCTCTTCGAGGCTCGACCGGGAGCTCTCGAACGGCTGGCATTATTCGATGTCCTTCATGCGAGTGAGCGATGCCAATCATGTATGCCACGAAGGCATCGGTCTAATTCCAGATATCGAGGTCTACGTTCGGCAAAACCAACGCGTCTATAGTGTCGACACGATCCTGGATCGAGCGTTACAGTTCATTGAACATTAAAAAATCAGAAGGCCGGGATCACCCGGCCTTCTGATTAAACCTTTTTTCAAAGAGCTTATCGCTTCCAGCTCTCGCCAAAGCGTCCGCTGAACTCGGACTTCGAAGCATAAATACGCTTCGTAGCACCGATCGCGCGAATACGCTCTTCAGCAACGTGGTTCGATGCTTCGACCGTCGTGATATCACGCTCTTGCGCGAGAAGCAGGACCTTCTTCAGAACATCATAAATGCCTTCTGCCTGCTTGAGGGCTCGAGCCTGCGAGTAGCCTTCGAGCTCGTTCGCAACGTTGATGAGGCCGCCAGCATTGATCACGTAATCAGGCGCGAAAAGAATGCCGCGATTCTTCAACTCGTGTGCATGGCGCTCTTCGTCCGCGAGCTGATTGTTCGACGGACCTGCAACGATCGAGCACTTTAGCTGTGGGATCGTCTGATCGTTGATGATCGCACCAAGTGCTGCCGGAGCAAAAATATCGCAATCAACGCTGTAGACTTTCTCCGGATCGATGACGGTCGCACCGGTCGCTTTAGCAAGGGCATTCGCTTTATCGGCATAGATATCGCTCACCATTACTTTCGCGCCTTCTTTTGCGAGGTGCTCCGCAAGCGTCCATGCAACGTGGCCGGCGCCCTGGATCATCACTCGCTTACCGGCGAGAGAATCCGAGCCGTACTTCACTGCTGCACAGGCCTTGATACCCACATAGGTACCGAGTGCTGTAACGGGCGAAGGATCGCCGGAGCCACCAAGTTCAACCGGAATACCGGTCACGTACTTCGTCTCGCTGCGGATCCAGACCATCTCGTTAAGCGAGGTACCGACATCTTCCGCGGTGATATAACGTCCGCCGAGTCCTTCGACGAAGCGGCCGAATGCGCGAAATTTCTCTTCGGTCTTATCCGTGCGCGGGTCGCCGATGATGACGGCTTTACCACCACCGAGATTAAGACCGGCAACCGCCGCCTTATAGGTCATGCCGCGTGAGAGCCGGAGTACATCGTTGAGCGCATCGTAGTCGCTCGCGTAGGTCCACATGCGGGTACCGCCTAAGGCCGGACCGAGTGTGGTGTTGTGAATTCCAATAATTGCTTTCAGGCCCGATTTCTTATCGTGGCAGATGACCACTTGCTCGTGGTCACGTTCGCCGACGAGGTCGAACAGCTCTCGGTGGGCGGTAGTCGATTCGTAGTGCACAGTCCCGGTGGTCACGCTATCTTTACCATTTTTATTGTGGCCATTCGTCTTCGGGAGGATGGTTTTGCTGATAGGGGTTGTCAATTCGGCCATTGATGTCTTTGCTTTCCCTTTTCACCTTTTCAAATGCAGTCGCCACTTCAAAAGGCTTTGGGGGCGAGGTTTTAATTAATGGCAAGCTCACATATTCATGCTGCTCACCGCTTTGGTTTTTACCCGGTTTAGCGGGATTTTGGAGGAATTTCGATAAAGCACGACCGTCTCCCTATCGATATTCCCGACGGACAGCCGAGGCAGCCCATCTTTTCCGCGCGCTTAAACGAGAGACCGAATTCCCCCGTTCCGTTTCCCGAAAGCCCATTATTTCGGAGGTTCTCGGTCTCGAAATATGGTATATTTGCACTTCTGACTAGTCCCATAACCTGTCGCAATATGAAAACGCTGCTTGCTGCTTTTTGTGTGGTCATCCTCGTTGCCGGTTGCAAGAATTCCATGGGCCCATCGTCGAATTCGAATCCTACTACTGGTACGATCTCGGGTGTAATAAAAGATGCGAAAACGAATCTACCCATCGCTTATCCTAAAGCGGCCCTTTTTATTAGCATCGATACGCCTCGAATAGTGACAGGAGACGCCGGTGGCAATTATCATTTTGATACGGTGCCGCCTGGCACTTATATGGTCGCCGGAGGGGCTGATAACTATGTTACGGGCTTGGACACCATTACGATCCGAGCTGGAGCGAACACCACTGCCAACTTTGCGCTGCAGTTGGATACTTCTTCCACTCCTCCACCGCCTCCATTTACTGCTGATACTTTGGTCGCGCTTTACCGCTTTAGTGGCACTGCCATCGACTCCAGCGGCAACGGGCACAACGGCACGCTGCACGGCGGCACATTCGTAGCCGACCGATTCGGCAACCCCGCCAGTGCTTTGCAATTCAACGGCACCAGCGGTTATGTTTCCATCCCCGATGCTGCCGATCTGAACTTTGGTAAGTCTTCTAATTTCTCGATTTGCTTTTGGGCTCAAGGCGGTTCCAACTCTGCTATTGGCAGCTACATCGTGCATAAAGGTACTACGGCTAATAATGTATTTACTGGATATGAAATCACATATAATTATCCAGCAATTACCGGATATGTTGGTACAACCTATGGTGAGGCCTACAATAATTCTGGATCCATTGGTACTGATGGTCGATGGCATTTCATCGTTGAAACGTTCGATCGTTCGGGTGGTATTTCGTTCTATTTCGATGGTATTTGGAATAACAGCTTTACTAATAATAGCCCTCAAACTGCGATGCAGGGCAACCTGAATAATACCGCGCCCTTGCTCATCGGCGGTAATGGACTTACCTCCACTGCATTCAAAGGTACGCTCGACGATATCCGTATCTATCGCGGATCGCTCACGCAGGACGAGATCACGAAGCTGTACCATGAGAACGGCTGGTAATAGTTGATAGCGTAGAACGGAGAGTGTTCGTTACTCCCGCTTTCATTGATCTTTATCTTACTTCGATTTTGTTTTTTACGTTGTAATTTAATGAACTCCGTCGTTTGAAGTTCTGCCTATTTCCAGTCCTATTCTAATTGCATCTCCTCATACGGATCGTATACCCGCCAAACGGCTGTAGCATAGGCGCTCAAAATTCCGATTGCCCCGCGAGCGAAAGATAATTCTCGAATATCGTTTCGCATCTCTTGCGAGTAGATGACCACGGTGAGTCCGTGCCGCACTTGTAATTCCAGAAAAGCTTTGGCCAACATGGACTTTGTGTAACGTGAAAGCGTGGCGAACTCGAACGAGTTGAGTACGATAATCTCGTATTCCTTTTCCTTGATCTCCGATTCCAACAGTGTGCTGGTGAGCGTTGAGGTAGGGCAATTCAACACACGAAGATTCGTTGGAAGCGACGCTGATTCATCTAAGGACTCCTCACTTGATCTCAGATATTTTTTCAAGCGATGCGGCACCTTCATCCTGGCCTGGACCATTCCATGGACCAATGACGATTGAAGCAGTTCGGCACTTGCATACGTATTGATGAGGAGTAATTTCTTCGCCGGAAATTTATTGGCAAGATGGATGGACATGGCACTTGCATTCTCTACGGCGTGGACAATGTCGCGGTCCAGAATGATGGTGAAGCCATCGCTTTTCGCTTCGATCCTGCCGCACCAGCCCGACCACCCGCAAAGATGTTCTCGTGGGGGTGCTTCGGGAAGTGTAAAAACTTCGTCGAGAGGCAGCGATTTAATAGCTGCGAGATTGACAGATTTCATAACGGTTATCAATAGGTGCCCTACCAAGCACCGTTAATAACGACGCTATAAATCAAAAAAGTTCAAGCTGTTTTAAATATTTTTGACAAATGGCTCAATTTGATGGATTGAGGTAATAAAACACTTTTAAGTGTTAAGTGGCAGCGACCAATTCAAGATTTTCTTTTGCTCCAACGGTAGGCACGTGGGATGAGAAGCGCGAAAGGCTCAATTCCTAAGATAATAGCCAAGCGGTTTAAAGTGTCAACCGTAATATTCTTCTCTCCCCGCTCAATAGCGCCTAAATAATTCAAATGCACTCTTGCCTTTTGGCAGAATTCTTCTCTTGAGTATCCTTGGAGTGTTCGAAACCCTTGAACATTCTGCCCTATAACTTCGCGAAGTTCCATAAAGAAACTTATGAATCATATCGCGCCACGATAAAGATGTAACATTTATAAGTGTCATCCAAAAACTTTCGTATATTTGAAAGTCCTTAACGGATTCTTTATAACGTGTCAACTTTAGTTCAATTGTCCAAATTCTAAAACAGAAAGGCCCTGCTCATGAAAAAGCACTGGTTCCATGTGTTACTGTTACTTATTATTGCAGCACCGCTTCACGCTCAACTTCCATCTACGCCACCTCCACGCGGAATGATGCATCCCTCGGTGGTTAGTCGTCATTTTGCATTGACGATTCCACTTCCATTGCGCACCCCTCTTTATCCACCTCTCCAAAGCTCTATGCCGCTGGATGTAATGCTTGGCTATATATACTTCGACAGTATTGTACGCTCAGTAGACCTACTACATGGTCAGTTCGACTCTGCGGCTGTTTTCGCGACCAACTCCGACACGTTGCGTAACGGCCTGAAGTATTTGTACAAAATGTCGGACTGGGATCCCATTACTTTGTTTGAATACAAAGAAAATGCGCCCATAATGAGCGGGTTAAATAGCGGCCCATATAAAAACTGTTCACCAAGTGCATTCATAGCAAAATTTCTTTCCCTCTATGAGCGGTTGGTGCCAGACTCTGGAGCTTCACTCACATATATCACCAAATCTGATGTGATCGCTCATGTAACAGTGCAAGACACCTTTAACGTGGTAGACTATCGCGGCGATACTATTGTACGGGTTCACTGCCTAATTGACGATCCGATAAAGGGAAACAATTTACTTCCATGCCTGACGTACAACACGCGAACACATACTGGCTCGGGCTCGACACCTTCCGTACAAACTGCTGTTGGCGATTGTCTGGATTTTGCCTATAGTTACTCAGCAGAATCTAGAATTCGAGAGAATGGCATAATAACAGCTCATCGATTTCCACACTGGATTACTCCAGGTAATGACTATATCGTTTTTCTCGATTATCAATATGTGGGTTCGGATTCAACCGGCAAATGGGTGACCTTAATGCCAATACTTGAACCGAATAATTCTACGGTCTTAAGTATGTATCCGGTCTCCAACGGTACCATCTACGATCCAAGCGATGATTTTCATTTCGGTAAAAATCTATCGGTAGCAGCCTTTAAGGCAGCACTGCGTTCAAAGATTCAAACAATCCTTTCAGCACAATGAGGTATGACCATGAAAAGAATATTTCTATTCGTGGTGCTTTATTGTGCCACAGTGCTATCGTCCGCTCGATCGCAAGGATACTCGTTTAGAGACACCGAGTGTGCGTGTAAAAAATTTCCCTATTACTTTTGTGCGGTCGAGGGCGGTCAACAAAAATTGGTAGTCTCTTGTGAAGCTGATCCAGACAATCCACAAGACCCATCGTTACATGCTTCCATTCTTGGCCCTGTTGTGGCTGTACGCGATGCCAGTCCGTTTACATGTATCACTTTAGATCGTCCCGATGACTCGCCAGACGGTAAATGGCCTGGTTTCGGATATATCTGGAATGGCAATGCTTGGGTGCCAGGAATGAATTTAGATGACCAGTTTTGGCCGAATGATCCTACCACCTATGATATCGGAACAACCTTTGAACCTACGCCGTGGTCTCAAAGCTATCTGACGGACATGTGGAAAAATCAGTTGGGGGCGGCATTCTATCAGTATAGTGAGACCTTTCCGCCTCAACAATTACCACCATGCGTCGCGAATGACACAACGTGTTGTGTCCGCGTATACTTTGATACTGATGCATTTGATTTCGTGACCAATGGCTATGATCCAGATTCGGTTGCGGGTTTTACACCGGCAATTCAGGATATGACAGGAAATGATTGCCGAATACATTGTCAAGACCTGCGCATCTGGGTTAATGTTACGGACGAATTCTTCTATGGCACCAGTACCATCGACCCACAAAATCCACCGAAGGAGTTGAAACGAGACCTTGTCGTAAATGGTGGTGGTTCTGGTGGTATTCCCCTACACGAAATAAATGTCGGGCAATGGTATGACTGGAATTCTAATACATGGGATAACACCGATGTCAACGTATGGTCTGCCGCGAATTACGATTGGCTTACGTTTATACGTCATGAGATGGGACATATCTTAGGTCTTCCACATAGGTTTGATCGAGGCCTTCATGGTGAATATTGTGGGTCTGAAGATAAAAACTCTATCATGGACCCTATTCCATTGGCACCGACTACGAATCAAGTCAGCTTTGGAAGTGATGATCAATGTTGGATCCGAAAATTATATTGTCCGCAGATCAATCCTGGCTGCCCGCAATCCAGTGTAATGAACGAAGATCCTAGATTACATTTTTCACTCGAGCAAAGCGAACCGAATCCAGCTTCTACTTTTGCTAAGATCGAATTCACGACCGATCTAACAACGCCGATTACACTTGAAATGACAGATGTCCTTGGTCGCCATGTCGCGACGTGGATAAACGATCGCGTGTTAGATGCAGGTCACTATAATATCAATGCCGACATATCAAAGTTACCTTCAGGCAAATACATCTATTCACTCCGAGCCGGAGTAGTTGTTATTTCCAAAATTATGACCATTGTGAGATAGGAGGTCGATTTGGTTGCCGCTAAATAATAGCGTATATAGCCTCCTCTGTCGCCAGAAATAAAAGCATGTCGGCCAGTCATTTCCGCTGGCGACATGCTTTTTTAATTAGCACATAGCGTTCGTGCTATCTCGAGGGCGGTTCGGACAGGAGCGCGCTCCTCCAAGGGATGCAACTGAAACTCGCGGAGCAATTCGCTGAGGTGTAGCATCATGAGCCGGTGCTTCGCGACCGAGCCGGATAGATAGAGATTTCCGCGCGCGAGTCCGGCTTGGCGCGCCGCGTCTCGTACTAACTTAGCCAATTCTTCGCCAGCCGAGCGGAGGATCGTTAGTGCCAGTTCGGACTTCTCTTCACTCTGGATGGCATCATCGAACACAGAACGTGCAAGTGAAGCGAACTCGCCATTCACCACACTCCACTTGCCACTCTCTGCGGCTTGCTTACCGATCCACCAGCCGCTGCCTTCATCCGAATTAGGCGGGCCGTATCCGCCGGCGCGGTGGACCTTGCCTTCTTCATCACGTGCGAACGCGACCGAACCGGTACCCGAGATCAGGAGAATGCCCGGCGCATGCTCGCCCAGCGCCGACCGTAGCGCGAGCGTTGCGTCACCCTCCAGATGAATATGTGCGAAAGCAAACTCCGGCAACGCGCGTAGCGCCGTTTCGAGGGAGTTCTGGTCTTCCGTTCGGCTGAGCCCCGCAAGGCCGATAGCAATAGCGAGCACCGGCTCGGAGGATTGGGAAAGCAAATGCTCGCGATGTAAGAGACTGCGAAGGGTAGCCGCCGATGCGGCAAAATCGTTATTGCGAACTTTGATGGAGGAGGGCCACTCGTAATACACCGGCGCGTTCGAGTCGCGAGCTACCAGTGCCCGCGTGCGCGTGCCACCGCCTTCTATGCCGATCATCACACGAGTAGAACCAGAGAGGACCGGGAGTAGACTCCCGGCCCAAGCGTACTATTGTACTCGTGTTGCGGTGATGTAAGAATTTGTACTCAGTACGAGATTATTAGTACCGGAACCTCCGACACGGGCACACTTAAGTTGCAATGTTCCCGAATTAGACCCAGTCACAACAATACCTTTAACATAGACGAATGTCTCTTGCGCATTTCCATTCTCAATTGATATTGTATTACTGCTTGTACCGGAAGCGCTTACAATGCTACCATCATATACGTTATTAATACCATAAGCTGAACTTACACCGAATTTTATCGTCGAGCCACTAGGTACTGTGAATGCTATCGCGGGCTTCAAACCATATTGGTTGGGATCAGAAAAACAAAGGAAGCCCTCAAAAATATATGTTGCACTTGAAGTAATAGACAGCGATAAATGAGTATCATTCGTTAGCGAACTACTAGTATAGTTCTGATCGGCAGTTTTTTTGACAAACGATATTGAACCAGTGCCACCACTTGGTGTCGACCATCCTAATGCCACCGCATACGGTCCGCTGCCTGAGACCGCTGTTGCCGTAAGCACCTGATTAGCACTGGGCTGCGATGTTGGAAGCGTATAGTTTATCGTCGTTGTGCCTTGTGCACCAGCGGCTATTGAAGAAGTACCGGCGCCAGAACCTCGCAAAGTGACTTGACCGAGATTTATATTGCCGGAAGAGAAATTCCCAGAAGCATCGCGCTCAACGAGCGTGGATGCCGTGTTTGTACTGGTTGCCGCACTTACGGCTACTTCTGCCGCATGTACGTTCGCCGCAGTCGAACCACCTACTGAACTTACGACCGTACTGCCCTGCGTGCCAGTCACATCTCCTAAAAGATTGCCGCTGAAATTAGTAGCGCTTCCTGCGGTCGTTGCGGTGGAGGCGTTGCCATTCAAAGTGGCCGTTATTGTACCAGCGGAGAAATTACCGGAAGCATCGCGCTCGACGAGCGTTGAAGCCGTGTTTGTACTGGTTGCCGCACTTACGGCTACTTCTGCCGCATG
>Ga0070738_10000888_pt1 | contig 73016 bp, 56 predicted proteins | sample Coa_R2_2_FD_66446 | JGI IMG/M metagenome (GOLD analysis project Ga0070738, IMG submission 66446) | Surface soil microbial communities from Centralia Pennsylvania, which are recovering from an underground coalmine fire - Coalmine... | ecosystem: Environmental > Terrestrial > Soil > Unclassified ...
GGCCCCGCCGGCCCCGCCCGCCCCGCCCGGCCCCCCCGCCCCGCGGCCCCCCGGGCCGCCGGCCGTCCCCCCGCCCGGGCCGGCGGGGCGGCGCGCCGGGTCGTCGAAGTGGTGCTTGATCTGCTTCCCCTCGGCGAGAAAGACGGCGTCCTCCCCGATGTTGGTCGCGAGATCCGCCACCCGCTCGAGGTTCCGCCCGACGAGGATCAGCTCCAGCGAGGCCGTGATGTTCCGCGCGTCGGCCATCATGTGGGTGAGGAGGATACGGAAGAGCGAGTTGAGGAGCGCGTCGACGGCATCGTCCGAGCGGCACACCTCGCGGCCGAGCGCCCCGTCGGCGCGGATGAACGCGTCGAGCGCGTCGCCGAGCATGCTGCGCGCGCGGCGGGCCATGTCCTCGATCTCGGGCTCGGGCGTGATCGTGGAGCGGATCGCGATCAGCCGCTGCGCGCACTGCGCGATGTTGACGGCGTGGTCCCCGACCCGCTCGAGGTCGCTCGAAATCTTGATCGCGCTGACAATGAAACGAAGGTCGCGCGCCATCGGTTGCTGGAGCGCGAGCAGCTCGACCGCGAGCCCCTCGACTTCGACCTCCAGCGCATCGAGCTCGCGATCGCCGGTGATCACCGCCTCGGCGCGGTCCTGATCCCGCTTCAGCAGCGCGTCGACGGCGAGGTCGACCAGCCCTTCGGCGCGGTCCGACATCGTCAGCAGCCGCTCCTTGAGCGTCGCCAACTGGTCGTGGAAGTGGCGGAACCCCGACGGCGTGTCGGCCGTCGGAGTACCCACAGCGGGCATCGACGGTGGCGCCGACGCGAGCGGGGAGGGCGAGGGAGAAGACGGTGGCGACATCATCCGAACCTGCCTGTAATGTACGAGTTCGTCCGCTCTTCGCGCGGGGCCGTGAACATGCGCTCCGTCGACCCCACCTCGATCAGGCGACCCAGATAGAAGAAGGCCGTGTAGTCCGATGCCCGCGCCGCCTGCTGGAGATTGTGGGTCACGATCACGATCGTCAACTCGCGCTTGAGCTCGAAGATCAGCTCCTCGATCTTCTGCGTCGCGATCGGGTCGAGCGCGCTCGCCGGCTCATCGAGCAGCAGCACCTCGGGATCGTTGGCGAGGGTCCGCGCGATGCAGAGCCGCTGCTGCTGACCCCCGGAGAGGGACAGGGCGCTCTGACGGAGCCGGTCCTTGACCTCATCCCACAGCGCCGCCCGACGGAGCGACGCCTCGACGATCTGGTCGAGCTGAGCACGCGGCAGCGAGGTGTTGATCCGCGGGCCGTAGGCGACGTTGTCGTAGATCGATTTGGGGAAGCAGTTCCAGCGCTGAAAGACCATCCCCACGCGGCGGCGAAGGGTGGTCGGGTCGACCGACGGGTCGTACACGTCCCGCCCGTCGAGCAGGATCTTCCCCTCGTGGCGCGTGCCGGGGACGAGGTCGTGCATGCGGTTGACCGCGCGCAGGAACGTCGACTTGCCGCACCCCGAGGGGCCGATGAGGGCGGTGATCGTCCGGGGCGCGATGTCGAGGTCGATCTCGGTGAGCGCCTGCTTCGCCCCGTACCAGAACGAGAACCGCCGCGCGGCGACGCTCCCGCGCGCGGCCTCGCTCCCCGGCGGCCGGAGCATGCCACCGCTGGCCGCGACGCCCGCCGCGCCCGCCGCGCCCGCCGCCGGTGCCGGCGCGGTCACCCGAACCGCCCGGTGATGTACGCCTCGGTCCGCTCGTCGCGCGGGGTCGTGAAGAGTTCCTTGGTGGGGGCGATCTCGACCAGGTTGCCGTGCAGCATGAACGCGGTGCGATCCGAGACGCGGGCCGCCTGCTGCATGTTGTGCGTGACGATCACGACGGTCATGTCCCGTCGGAGCTCGTAGACCAGCTCCTCGACCTTCTGCGCGCTGATCGGGTCGAGCGACGCGGTCGGCTCGTCGAGCAGCAGAACCTGCGGCTCGACGGCGAGGGCGCGGGCGATGCACAGCCGCTGCTGCTGGCCCCCCGAGAGCCCGGTCGCCGCGTCGCGCAGCCGGTCCTTGACCTCATCCCAGAGCGCCGCCCGGTGCAGGGCGTGCTCGACAATGGCATCGATCTCGGTCCGCGACGGCCGCGGGCTCACGGTCGAGAGCCCGGCCGCGACGTTGTCGTGGATCGACATGGTCGGGAATGGCGTCGGCCGCTGGAACACCATCCCGATGTGCTGTCGGACAGCCGTCACGTTGACATCACGCCCGTAAATGTCCTGCCCGTCGAACAGGACGCGGCCAGCGACGCGGGCACCCGGCACCGTCTCGTGCATGCGATTCAGGCAGCGGAGCAGGGTCGACTTGCCGCACCCCGACGGGCCGATGATCGCGGTCACGAAGCGGTCCGGCAGAGCGAGCGTCGCGTCCTTGACCGCGTGCAGGGCGCCGAAATACGCGTCGAGGGACTCGGCGGCGAGCCGGGGCGCCGGAGCCGCATCCGGCGTCGCGCGCGCAACGCCGGCCGCGGGTGCCGGTGGCGTCACGGCGCGCGACACCGCGAGCGCGCCGGTGACGGCACCCGGGCCCCGGCGCTCGCGCAGCGGCCGCCCGGACGGCAGCTCGCCGCCGGTCTCCCGGCTAGTCGCCGCCCGGTCCGGCAAACCGATGTCGGGTCGCAAGGCGCGCGATCAGGCTGATGAGAAGGATGAGGCCAATGAGGACGAGGGCGCCGGCCCAGGCCTGGGCGTGCCAGTCGTCGTACGGGCTGACCGCATAGGTGAAAATCTGCAACGGGAGTGCGGCGATCGGCTGGTTCAACGACGTCGACCAGAACTGGTTTCCAAAGGCGGTGAAGAGGAGGGGCGCGGTCTCACCGGCGATCCGGGCAATCGCGACCAGCGCTCCGGTGACGATCCCCGCGCTCGCCGTCCGGAGGACGATCGAGAGCGATGTCCGCCATCGGGCGTAGCCGAGCGCCAGCGCCGCCTCACGCAGCGAGACCGGTACCGTCCGGACGATCTCCTCGGTCGTGCGCGCCACCTGCGGGATCATCATCGCCGCCAGCGCCACGCTCCCGGCCCAGGTCGAGAAGTGCCCGAGCGGGCGCACGAGGAACTGCCAGGCGAAGATGCCCATCACGATCGAGGGCAGGCCATTGAGAACGTCGGACAGGAACCGCGTCACGGTGGCGAGCCAGGTCCCCGCGTGCTCCGCGAGGTACAGACCGGCGCCGATCCCGACCGGCAGCCCGATGGCGCTGGCCAGGCCGACGAGGATCAGCGTGCCGACGATCGCGTTGGCCATCCCGCCGCCCACCTCGCCGACCGGCCTGGGCAGGCTGGTGAAGAAGTGCCATTGCACCGAGCGGCCACCGAGGGCGACGAGATGCCCGAGGATCACGATCAGGGGCAGGACGGCGAGCAGGGCGGCGAGGGTCACGAGCCCCACCATGAGGCCATTCACGAGGCGCCGGCGATGGCGCTTGCTCCGCATCGCGACGGTGACGTGCGCGTCGGTCCAGCGCGGCGGGCGCGGCGCGGACGGGTGCGCCGGTGCGGCGGCGGGGATGCTTGCGGGGCGCGCCGGGGCCATCGTCATCCGGCCCTGCCGCCGGCGCTCCGCGACACCTGCCAGACGAGCCACCGGGCGATGCCGTTGACGATCAGCGTGATGACGAACAGCGTGAACCCGACCGCCATGAGGGCCGAGAGGTGAAGATCGCCCGACGCCTCGGAGAACTCGTTGGCGATGAGGGAGGCCATCGTGTACCCCGGCGCGAAGAGGGAGGCCGAGATCTGCGGGCGGTTGCCGATCAGCATCGTCACGGCCATCGTCTCGCCGAGCGCGCGGCCGAGGCCGAGGATGATGCCGCCGATGATGCCGGACTTGGCGAACGGGATGACCGCGCCGGAGATCGTCTCCCATCGTGTCGCGCCCAGCGCGAGCGCCGCCTCGCGCTGCGAGCGCGGGACGGCGAGGAGTACCTCGCGCGACACCGACGAGATGTATGGCAGGATCATGATGGCGAGGATGACGCCGGCGGCGAGCATGCTCGGGCCGTAGGCGGGTCCCGAGAACAGCGGGATGCCGCCCAGGTGCAGCGTGTCCCGAAGGAACGGCATGACCGGGCTCCGGAGCACCGGGACGAGCACGAAGATGCCCCAGAGGCCGTACACCACGCTCGGGATCGCGGCCAGCAGATCGACGAGGAACGCCACCGGCTGCCGGATCGCCCGAGGGGCGAACTCGGACAGGAAGACCGCGACGCCGAGCGCCAGCGGCGTGGCCAGCAGCAGTGCCAGGAGGGACGAGACGAGCGTGCCATAGATCGCGGGCGCGGCACCGAATGTCCCCTTGACGGGGTCCCACGCGCTCGAGGTCAGGAAGGAGAAGCCGAACCGACGGAAGGCGGGCCAGCCGGCGCTGGCGATCTCGATCGCGATCAGAAGCAGCAGTAGCGGGACGCAGATGGCGAAGGCGGTCACCGCGGCGCCATAGACGCGGTCGCCGATCGCCGAGCCCGTGATGCGGACGCGGAATCGCCCGCGCCGCGCCGAGGTGCTCGCCGGCGGCCCCGTTCCCGGACCGCCGGTCCGCCCCGGCCGCTCGATTGTCGTGCTGGTCACGCGTGCGCGGGCGTCTGAAGCGAGTCGAGTCGTGCGATCAGCATCGCCTGAATCGCCGTCGGCAGGGGCGCGTAGTCGAGCGCCGCGGCCTCTTTCTCACCGTCGGTGAGCGCCCACCTGAGGAACGCGATCAGCTCCTGCTGCCGGTTGGCGTTCCGCGCCGTCCGGTCCATCAGGATGTAGGTGAACGAGGAGATCGGATATGCCCGGGCGCCGGGCGCGTTGACGATCGAGACCCGGAAGTCGGTGTTCGGCGGGAGCTTGGCCGCGACGCCGGCAGCGGCCGCGGTGACCGCGTCGATCGACGGGGTGACGAAGTTGCCGTCGGCGTTCTTCACGGTCCCGATCGGCAGCCCGTTCTGGCGGGCGTAGGCCAGCTCCACGTAGCCGATCGCACCCGGGGTCTGCTTCACCTGCCCGGCCACACCCTCGTTCCCCTTGCCGCCGATCCCGACCGGCCACTGGAGCTCCTTCCCCTTCCCGGGCGACGCGGCCCACGTCCGGCTGACGGCGCTCAGATAGTCGCTGAAGATATACGTGGTCCCGCTGCCATCGGACCGGTGCACGACGAGGATGTCCTGGGGGGGCAAGGCGACGCCGGGGTTGAGCGCCGCGAGGCGCTGGTCGTTCCATCTGGTGATCTTGCCGGCGAAGATGTCGGCGACGACGTCGCCGGTCAGGGCCAGGGGTTGGGTGACACCCGGCACGTTGTAGGTCACGACGACGGCGCCCAGCACCGTGGGGATGTGCAGGATCGGCCGCTTGGCGCGCGCGAGCTCCTCGTCGCTCATCGGCGCGTCCGAGGCGCCGAAATCCACCGTGCCGTCGATGAGCTGGCGGATCCCGCCGCCCGATCCGATGGACTGGTAGTTGATCTTCACCCCCGTGCGGGTCGCGTACTCGGCGAACCACCTGGAGTAGATCGGGTACGGGAAGGTCGCGCCAGCGCCGGTGAGCTGCGCACCGGCAGTGCTTCCGCCTCCGGCACTCGCCGCAGCGTTCGGGGTCTTCGTGGCGTTGATCGTGCTGCTGGTCGAGCCGCCGGCGGATCCGCTTCCACCCGCGCCGCCGCATGCTCCGGCGACGCCAGCGAGTGATCCAACGAGGCTTGCGGCAACCAGGCGCGACAGCGATGGCATCCGGCACTCCAGGCGGGCGATGGGCCCGGTCCGAGCCCGGGCGCGGGACGCGCAGCGGGTCACGGCCGGGAGAACTCCGGCGACTGCGCTAACCTAGGGCGCCTCTGCCAAGAGTTTGCCGCGGGCCGCGTAACGAACATGTCACAGGCGACCGCGCGGCATCGCATGCCGGCAGGCCCGCGCCGGACGCCCCACGCGCGTTCGCGTTCGGCACCCTCGGGCGGGAGGTGCCTAGCCGCCGAAGAGCGCGAGCGACCGCCCGACGACCTGCTCGACACCCCAGGCGAGGGGAACGAGGACGACGAGCCACGCGAGCGCGAGCGCAGTGGCTGACGAGGCGTCGGCGCCGGGCCCGGCGCGGGGCGGGCTCCCGGTCATCCTGTGGCTCCGGTCGGGGCGCCGGCGGCGTACGGGGCCGCGGCCGTGCCGGACCCCTCGGTCTCACCGCGGAAGTGGTAGCGCTCATCGACCGGGCGGACGAGCACGTTCGCGACGAAGCCGATCACGAGCAGCAGGGTCATGAGATGCATGCTCGGGCGGTACGCGTCGGGTCCGTGGATGCCCCCCTGGATCTGCGCCTCGCGGATGTAGTTCACGAGCAGCGGGCCGAAGATGCCGGCCGCGGACCAGGCGGTGAGCAGTCGCCCATGGATCGCACCGACCTGCATCGTGCCGAACAGGTCTCGGAGATACGCCGGAATGGTGGCGAATCCGCCCCCGTACATCGAGATCACGACGACGGCCACGAGCACGAACAGCCACACGCGCCCACCCTCGCCGATGCCGGGGATGAGCCAGTAGAGCACCGCGCCAAGGGCGAAGAAGGTCGCGTAAGTGGCCGGGCGGCCGATGTAGTCGGAGAGCGACGACCAGAGGAAGCGCCCGGCCATGTTGGCGATGCTGAGCAACCCGACGAACCCGGCGGCGGCGGCCGCGGTCACCCGACCGTTGAACATCTCCTGGATCATCGGCGAGGCTTGCTCGAGGATGCCGATCCCGGCGGTGACGTTGAAGCACAGCATGACCCAGAGCAGCCAGAATTGGGTCGTCCGGACGGCAGCGCTCACCGCGACGTTCGCGGTCGTGATCATCCGGTGGCTCGCGGCCGGCGGCACGTAGCCGGGCGGCGCCCAGCCGGCGGCGGGCAGCCGGACGGTGAAGACGCCGAACAACATGTACACGAAGTAGGCGACGCCGAGTGTCACGAATGTCGGTGCCACACCGGTCGACGCCGCCGTGCGATAGTGCGTCATCAGGGTGGCCGAGAGCGGGGAAGCGATCATGGCGCCGCCACCGAAGCCCATGATCGCGAGCCCGGTCGCCATCCCGGGGCGGTCCGGAAACCACTTGATCAGGGTCGAGACGGGCGAGATGTAGCCGATGCCGAGCCCGCACCCGCCGAGCACGCCGTAGCCGAGCACGACGAGCGGGAACAGGTGGAGGTGGACCCCGACGGCAGCGACCAGGAAGCCGCCGCCGAAGCAGACAGCGGCCGCGAACATTGCCCGCCGCGGACCGACCCGTTCGAGCCAGGCGCCGAAGACGGCGGCCGAGAGGCCGAGGAAGACGATCGCGACGCTGAAGACCCACGCGATCGTGCTCTGCTTCCAGTCCCCCGGGGCGGAGCTCGTGATGCCGAGGAGCCTCGACATCGGAATCTTGAAGACGCTGAACGCGTACACCTGGCCGATCGACAGATGGATCGCGAGCGCGGCCGGCGGAACGAGCCAGCGGCTGTAGCCGGGTGGGGCGATCGAGTGTTCGCGGTCCAGGAACGACAGGACGGCCATGCGTTCCTCCGCTCAGGGTGGCGCGGTCAGGGGCGTCGGCTCCGCGGTCACAACTTATCGCGGGCCGCCGGCTTTGGGGATGACGACACGCCCCCGCGCGATCGGGCTGGGCGTGTCGCGTCCGACCCTCGGCGATTCCTCAGGGCAGCACGTAGCGAACCGATGCGAAGAGCATGTTATCGAGGGCCTGGGGTTGGAGGCCCGCCGCGCCGGACCAGGTGTTGCGGCTCGTGTAGGAATACTGGAGCCCCCACTGGAACGCTCCGGCTGGCCCCTGATAGACGCGGTACCAGAAGCCGGCCGCGGCCTGCCAGAGGGCGCGCGTGTCGGCGTTGCAGGGCGGATTGGCCCCTCCCGGCGCGCCGGGCGCGAACGCGCCGGTCGGCGCCAGCTCGACCGTGCAGCCGGCGTTGTTGAAGAGCGCCGAGCCGTAGCCTTCGCCCGCCGCGCCCCGCAGGAAGCTCGTGCGATACTCGTACTCGGCGCCCCCGTACCCGTAAATGTCGAGCCGGCGGGTCGGGTGCATCTCGAGCGACACGAGGCCCTGGGCGGCCCGGATCGGCACGACCTCGCCGTTGGGTCGCACCGTCATGTCGGGGAGCTGGGATGTGCCGTAGCGACCGATACCCCGCCCCCAGAGGGCGGAGATCCCGACGTCGGCGCCATCGCGTGTCTTCCCGTGCTCCGTCGGCACATCGACCGACCAGACGGCCGCCACGCCGATGCCACCACCGTAGGTCTGGAAATTGTGCGTCCCGCCGGCGGCGCCGCTCGGGTCGTATACCCGGTCGCGGAAGACGCGACCCAGGGCCTTGATCTCGTAGTGGCCGAACCCCGGCTCGAAGACCAGCTTCGCGACGATGTCCGGCGATGGATCGGTGGAATAGTTGGCGGTGGCGTTGAGGAGCGAGCCGCCCGTGCTGCCGATGAGAAAGTTGGTGGCGTTCCCGTGCGCGCTGAACGTCTGCTGTGCACCCTCGATCGCCCCGACGATCCAGGCGCGGTTGGCGAATCCCTTCCAGGCGCGGATCTGCCACTGGCGCGCCCAGTCGAAGCCCGCGACGTACTGGGCATCGATCACCTGCGGGGCGAACTCGTTGCGTGCGGCGACGCCCTTCTTCTCGGTCGTCAACGTGCTCCACGCCTGACCCGCCATGACGCCGGAGCCGTCCGACCAGGCGGCCTGCCCCCAGAACTGGCGGAGGCGTAGTGTGTAGCTGTTGCTCTCGTTGGAGTTGGAGGTTACCCCCGCCGAGAGGAAGTCGGACTCCCAGTACCCGGACAGCCGTGTCGCGCCCGCCCTGCCGGACACGCCGACCGTGAGGCGTGACTGTCGGGCGGAGCCCCGAAACTCGGAGAGAGCGGCGTTACTCGTCCCGGGGAAGGGGATGGCGTTGAAGCTGGACCCGATGTCCGCCGTCTCGTTCCGTTGGCGCCAGACAGCTTCGGCGGCGAAGTATCCGCCGGGCGTGATCGTCAGGCCCCGGAACTGGATGGATGCCGAATCCGCCGGCCTCTCCTGGGCAGCCGCCGATCGCGCTGCCGGCGGGGCGCCGATCGACAGCGCGGCGAGCGTCGCTACACAGGTCCGCGCACGCCACCTGCGGCATGCGGCGAGTCGAGCAGGCAGGACACGGTCGGCCGACAACACGATGAGCGCTCCGGGGAGTGAGTGATCCAGGTACCACCCCTCGGAACTCTGCCCGCTCGTGTAAAGCCGAGCCCGACCTCGCGTATCGGGATCGTCACGATTCCCGACTCCGGTGTCCCGGGCTCCGCCGCTCCCGTCCGGCCCGGGTCGGGCCGACCGGGCCAGCCCGCGTCGTCGCCGGGCGCGGTGCCGCATCGAGCACGGTGCCGAACGCGCGGGCCGCCGCACTCTCCCCGCCCGCGGCGAGCGAGAGGCGCACGAGGGGCCGGCGCACGGTCAGGCCCGGCACGTCCAGGACGACGAGCCGCCCGAGCGCGAGCGCATTGGCTGCCGCACAGCGCGAGATGATCGCGACGCCGACGCCGGCCGCGACGAGCTGCACGATCGCCTCGGCGGTGTCGACCTCCAGCCGCCGCTGCGGCGCCACCCCGTGCGCACGAAGGGCCCGCATGATCGTGTCGAATGTGCCGGACCCCGGCTCCCGGATGACCAGCAGCTCGTGCGCCAGGCTGGCCGGCGCGGGCCGAGGTCTCGCGGCCAGGGGGTGCTCGGGCGCCGCGACGAGCACCATCTCATCCTCGGCCCACGTCACGGCCCGGAGCCGTGGGTGCTCGATCGGCGTCTCCACGAGCGCGACGTCGACGTCACGCTCGGCGAGCATCCGGGCGACCACGCGTGACGGCGCACTCGTCACCCGTAGCTCGACACCCGGGTAGCGGGCGTGAAATGCCGCCAGCAGCGGCGGCAGGACGTAGGTGACGATTGTCGGGCTTCCGCCGACGCGGAGCGTCCCCTGCGCGAGGCCGGCCAGGGCGTCGAGGTCCTCCTCGGCCGCGCGTGCCTCGGCGAAGATCACCCGCGCGTGGGCCAGGAGAGCGTGACCGGCCTCGGTGAGGCGGACGCCGGAAGGGGTTCGCTCGAGCAGCGTCGCCCGCGTCTGGTGCTCCAGGTCGCGGATCGCCCGGGACACGGCCGGTTGGGTGAGCCCGAGATCGGCGGCGGCGCGCGTGATGGTGCCCTGGCGAGCGACGGCGAGGAAGACGCGGAGGAGCCGGAGGTTGAACGGCATGCAATAGGGGAATGATGCCATGGCCATAACAACATTGGTCGTGCGCGGCGTCGGAGTATAATATTTTCTGCTCACCGCCGCTGCCGCGTCGCCCGCCTATGTGGATCGTCCGCCTCGCCCTGCGCCAGCCGTACACCGTCGCCGTGCTGTCCTTCGTGCTGCTCCTCATGGGGTGGCTGGCGACGCGCAGCATGCCGGTCGACATCTTCCCGGTGATCGACATCCCGGTTGTCGCCGTCGTCTGGAACTACAACGGCTTTTCGGCGCAGGACATGGAGAGCCGGATCGTTCTCCTGAGTGAGCGGAACCTGTCGTCGACGGTGAACGGGATCTCGCGCATCGAGTCGGAGTCGATTCCCGGCCTGGGGTTGATCAAGGTGTTCTTCCAGCCCGGCGTCGACATCGGGAACGCGATCGCCCAGATCACCTCGTCGTCGCAGACGGCGCTCCGCGCGATGCCGCCCGGCGTCACGCCTCCGTACGTGATCCAATCCAACGCGTCGAGCGTGCCGGTTGCCCAGCTCACGCTGTCCTCGCCCACGATGCCGGAGCAGCAGATCTCCGACTACGGGCAGAACTTCATCCGGCTGCGGCTGTTCACGATCCCCGGGCTCGCCACACCGTCGCCATACGGCGGGAAGATCCGCGAGATCACGGTCGACGTCGACCCGAACGCGCTCGCCGGGAAGGGGCTCTCCTCAGAGGACGTGCTGACCGCGCTGCTGTCGTCCAATCTGCTCATCCCGGCCGGCACGGCCCGGATCGGGACACGCGACTACAACGTCGCGATGAACTCGAGCCCGGCCAATGTCGCCGACTTCACCCGGATCCCGGTGAAGATCGTGAACGGCGCTCCGGTGCTGATCGGCGACGTCGCGACGGTTCGCGATGGCTTCGCCGAGCAGCAGAACATCGTTCGGATCGACGGCCACCGTGCGGCGTACCTCACGATTCTCAAGAAGGCCGACGCGTCGACGCTGGCCGTCGTCGATGCGGCCAAGGCGATGATCCCGAGGATCAAGGCCGTCGCGCCGGCCGGGCTCGAGGTGCGGCTCGACTTCGACCAGTCGATCTTCGTCCGCGCCGCCGTGGCGAGCGTGATCCGCGAGGCGCTCATCGCGGCCCTGCTCGTCTCGCTCATGATCCTCCTGTTCGTCGGGAGCTGGCGGAGCGTGCTGATCGCCGTGACGTCGATCCCGCTCTCGATCGCGGCCGCCGTGATCGTCCTCCACGCGACGGGCAACAGCTTCAACGTCATGACTCTGGGCGGCCTGTCGCTCTCGATCGGTCTCCTGGTCGACAACGCGATCGTCACGGTCGAGAACGTGCACCGCAACCTGAGCCTGGGGAAGCCGCTCACCGTCGCCATCCTCGACGCCGCCGGGCAGATCTCGACGCCCCTGATCGTGGCCACGCTCGCCATCTGCATCGTCTTCTTCCCGGTCGTGCTGCTGGTCGGGCCGGCGCGGTTCCTGTTCATCCCGATGGCGGTCGCGGTCGTGAGCGCGGTCGCCGCCTCCTGGCTGCTCTCGCGGACGCTCGTCAAGACGCTCTCCCGGATGCTGCTCGGCGCCGAGGTCCACCACCACATGGCACGGGCGGCATCGGGTGCCGAGACTGGCGCGGACACGCTCGCGGCGGGGTCGCGCCCGGGGCCCGGCGAGGGGCGCACCACCGGCCTCGCGCGCCGGTTCAACCAGGGGCGCGACCGCTGGTTCGAGGCGTTCCAGGCAGCGTACGGCCGCTTCGTCGAGCTCCTGATCGTCCACCGGCGGTTCACGCTCACCGCGAGCGCGGCGGTGATCGGCATCACGCTCGTCCTGCCGTCCATCATCGGGACCGACTTCTTCCCGTCGACGGACGCGGGCATGATGAAGATCCATTTCCGGGCCCCCTCGGGCACCCGGATCGAGCAGACGGAGCGGCTGGTGGCCCGGGCCGAGGGGACGATCCGGCGGATCGTCCCGGCGACGGAGCTGGAAACGATCAACTCGACGATCGGCGTGCCACAGCCGCTCAACATGGCCTTCGTGCCGACCGACAACACGAGCGGGATGGATGCGGAGATCCTCGTCGCCCTCACCCAGTCCCACCACCCGACCGAGAGGTACGTCCAGCGCATCCGTCGGGCCCTCCAGGCGGAGTTCCCGGGATCGGCGATCTACTTCCAGACCGCCGACATCGTCGGCCAGGTGCTCAATTTCGGCCTCTCGGCCCCGATCGATGTCCAGATCATGTATCCGGACCTGGCCCGGGCCTACGTGACCGCGCGCACGCTGCGCGACGCGATCGAGGAGGTGCCGGGGGCGACGGATGTCACGATCAAGCAGACGCTCGACTATCCGACGCTGTTCGTGAACGTGGACCGCGAGCGGGCGGCCGAGCTGGGGCTCAGTCAGCGCGACGTGGCGAACAGCATGCTGGTCTCGCTCGCCTCGAGCGCAGTCGTCTCGCCCACCTATTACATCAACCCCCAGAACCACGTGAACTACCTGGTCGCCGTCGAGGTGCCGCTCCCCCGAATGACCTCGGCTCGCGATCTGTTGAACACGCCCGTGACGCGCTTCGGCGGCGCGCTCGACCAGCACGTCACCCCGGCGCGGCGCACGATCGACCCGGTTCCGCGCGCCCCCGTCCAGACGCTCGACAACATGGCGCAGGTCACGGCTGGGGCGGTACCCGACGTGATCGATCATTACACGGTGGCCCGGGTGCTCGACGTGACCGCCAGCGTGACCGGTCGCGACCTCGGCTCGGTCGTGGCCGGCATCGACCGCGCGGTCGCCGCCCTCGGCACCCTGCCCGCCGGGATGACGATCACGGTCCGCGGGCAGGGACAGGTGATGAACGAGGCGTTCTCCAGCCTCGCGCTCGGATTCGTGGTGGCGATCCTGCTGGTCTATTTCCTCATGGTCGTCCTGTTTCAGTCGTGGGTCGACCCGCTCATCATCATGGCCGCGATTCCCGGCGCGCTGGTCGGCATTCTCTGGATCCTGGTGCTCACACACACGACGATCAATGTCGTGTCGTTGATGGGATCGATCATGGCGGTGGGGATCGGGGTCTCCAACTCGATTCTCGTCGTCACGTTTGCCCACGACCTGCGGGTCGAGCGTCGCATGTCGGCGGCGGCCGCGGCGATCGAGGCGGGCAAGACGCGCCTCCGGCCGGTCCTCATGACGGCGCTGGCGATGATCCTCGGCATGCTCCCGACGGCGATCGGTCTGGGCGAAGGGAGCAGCCAGAACGCGCCGCTGGGCCGGGCGGTCATCGGCGGCCTGATCATGGCCACGGTGTTCACGCTCTGTCTCGTCCCGGTCGTCTACTCGCTCGTCCGCCGTCCGCTGCCGGAGCGCTACTCTCTCGAGGAGCGCTTCAAGACGGAGGAACAGGGGCAGCTGTACGATGAAGGGTATTGAGCGGCGCCCCGTGCAGTCCCCCCCACCAGACCTCCGACCGGCTGTCAGAGTCGCCAGATCATGATGAGCGCCACGCCGCCCGCGGGACTCCCCCCGACCGGCCCACGTCGAGCGACGCCGGCCTGGACCCCGACCCGACCGCCCAGCCGCCGCGCGGGGATCCTCCTGTACATCGGCGGCGGCCTCACCGTCCTCGTGGCGCTCGCGCTCGTCGTCGGCCTGTCGGCGGCCCGGCGAGTGTCCGTGGCGCGCGAACGGCGCGCCCGCGTGGCTGTGGTGGCGGACGGCCCGACCGTCCGGGTGGCGGCGGTCGAGCGATCGCCCGGCGCGCACACGCTCACCCTCACGGGCGAGACCCGGCCGTTTCTCTCGGTCGCGCTCTACGCCAAGGTCAGCGGGTACCTCAAGGATGTGCGCGTCGACAAGGGCGACCACGTCCGCGCCGGTCAGATCCTGGCGGTGATCCAATCACCGGAGACCGACCAGCAGTTCGCGGCGGCGACGGCCGACGCCCGCAACAGGCGGGCGATCGCCGACCGGGACGGCCAGCTCATCGCGCAGAGGCTGATCGCGCCGGAAGAGGCCGAGCAGGCGGAGACGGAGGCGCGGATGGCCGCGGCGGCCGCCGCGCGGTTCAAGGCGATCGAGGACTACGAGACGATCCGAGCGCCGTTCAGCGGGACGGTCACGGCGCGGTACGCCGACCCTGGGGCGCTCGTGCAGAACGCCGAGGGGTCGCAGACGAGCGCGCTGCCTGTCGTCGAGGTCGGGACGACCGACAGCCTGCGAACCTTCGTCTACATCGACCAGCGGGATGCGGCGGCGGTGCGGCGCGGCGCGCCGGTGACGATCGTCGACCCCTCGCGCCCGTCGGTGCAGATCGCGGGGGCCGTGACGCGCTACACCGGCCAGCTCGACCCGAGTACCCGGACGCTGCTGGCCGAGATCGACCTGAGCAATCGGCGGCACGAGATCGTGCCGGGCAGCGTGGTTCAGGTGACGATCGCCGTGCCGGGTGAACGGTATCTGGAAGTGCCGGCGGAGGCGCTCGTGGTCCGCGGCGACACGGACTACGTCGCGGTCGTCGGACCCGACGATCGTGTGGCCTTCCGCGCGGTCCACGTCCTCGACACCGACGGGGTGACGGTGCGGCTGCGCGACGGCGTGCGCGAGGGAGAACAGGTGGCGCTCGACCTGGGCGACAGTGTCCCGGAAGGACAGCACGTTCAGCCGGTGCGCGACACGAAGCAGGGACGCAGCGTCTCATGACCCGTCGGGCGGCCGCGGTCGCGAGTGCGGCCGTCATCGCGGCGCTGGCCGGGACGCGGAGCGCCGGAGCACAGCGGCCGACGGTGCCGCCGCCCGACACGACCCGGGGCAGCGTGCGCGCCGCGCCGCCGGCAGCGCGCGCGGCGCCCGTGGCGTCGGCCATGGACACGCCGGTACCGCCCGCGCTGACGCTCGACACGGCGATCGCGCTCGCGCTCCGGGTGGCGACGCCGGTACAGCAGGCGCGCTTCGCGACCGAGCTCGCGCGCACGGCCGTGACACGCACGTACGGTGGGATCCTGCCGTTCGTCGGCGTGTCGGGCGCACGGACGGTGACGAGCGGGACGCTGCTCGTCGGGTCCCGAGCGACGGTGCCATGGGACACGCGGGTCGAGACGATGGGCTTTCAGCTCCAGACGTCGCTCAACCTGCTCTCGCCGCTCACTGCCTATCCGGCGATCCGGTCGGCCGAGTTCACGCGACATGCCGTCGACCTGACGCTCGAGCGCACTCGCCAGTCGGTTGCGCTCGACGTCTCGCAGGCGTTTCTCCAGACGGTGCTCGACAGCGAGCTGGTGGTGATCGCCAACCAGAACGTGCGGGTCTCGCAGCAGCAGGTGGTCCAGCTTCAGGAGCTGGTCCGGGTCGGCAAGCGACCGCCCGCGGATGTGTATCAGGCGCAGGCGCAGTTGGCCGCGAATCAGTCGGCGTCGCTCGATGCGCAGAATCGCCAGTACGCGGACCGGGTGGCGCTGCTCCAACGCATCCACATCGATCCGCAGCGCCCGCTCGTGCCGATCACGCCCCCGCTCGACACGACGCCGCTGCCGGCGCGCTATCTGGACACGACGCAGGTGGCCGATGGCGCGCTGCGGCGGCGAACCGACCTTCAGTCGGCGAAGACATCGATCGACGCCGCCCGCTGGGGACTCCGGCGTGCGGCGAGCGAGAACATGCCGTCGCTGTCGGCGGGGATCTCGTTCTTCGGTGCCGGGCGGTACTACGACCGGGCGCTCCAGGACGGCGTCAACCAGGTCACGACGCCGCAATCGCCCTTGCTCGGGCAGGTCGGCAACCAGACGGCGACGCAGTTCTGGGTCGGCGTGGGGTACAACCTGCTCGACCTCTTCCGCTCACACCTCGACTACCAGGAGGCGCAGGTCACCTACCAATCGGCACAGGTGGCCGAGGGCGACGTCCGACGCCAGGTCACGGGCGACGTCGCGCGCGCGATCGGGGAGTATACAGTCGCGGCGCAGCGCCTGACATCGACCGCCGCCGGACTCGCGTCTGCGCAGGCGGCATATCAACTGGTCTCGGGCCGTTACAATGTCGGCTTCGCATCGGTCGTCGAGCTGCTGAGCGCGCAGGCGGCGCTCGCACGGGCGCAGAGTCTGCGCGCCGAGGCCGTGGTGCAGTTGTCGCTGTCGAAGCGGGCGGTGGCGTACGCGATGGGCCTTCAGCCGACCGATCGGCTGCCGTAGCCGGAGGGCCGGGCTCCGGTCGACCGGACTACGGGCGGTCATCATCGCACAGTCGCATCGTCAGAACGCGTATCGAGCGGCCAACTGAAGCTGCCATCGCGAGGCGTTGACGTTGAGCACGCGCTGCGGGGGCAGGGAGAGCTGGTAGAGGTTGCGGCCCAGGGCGCGGTCGGTGCCGCGGAGGGTGAGCACCGGAACGTTCTCCGTGCCGGCCCCGGTGAGCGTGCCGGTCTCACGGACCAGACCCCAGTGCCGGTCGATCAGATTCAGGACATTGAAGACATCGACCATGAGCTCGACCCCCTGATCGCGAAGTCCCGGGACGTGCACCCGCTCGGCGATCCGCGCGTTGAGGATGTTCTGCCACGGGTTCCGACAGGCGTTGCGGGGGAGTAGCTGGCCCTCGTGCTCGCGAAGGCAGGCCTGGGCCGCGATGAACGCGGCGAGGCTGTCGTGGGCCGCCGCGGACGCCGGAACGAGTCCGCCCGGTCCGTCCTGCACGAGCGAGATGTCCTTCGCGTCTCTGGGAACGTAGATCGGATCGTTCTGCTGGGTCGGGAAGAACCCCACACGATCCCCGACGCCGTCGCCGTTGGCGTCACCGTTGACGATGTACGTGAATGGGTAACCCGAGCGGCCCAGGTAGATGAGCGACAGTCGGCTGCCGAACGGGCCGTTGGCGGTCCCGCTGACGGTGACCACATGGGGCACATCGTACGTGGACGTCGCCAGCCGTCGATCGGTGAAGGAGCCGTCGAGCGGCGTGAAGCCGAAGTTGGAGACGGTCTGGGCGTCGCGGAGCGACATGCGCTCGAGCGCGTCCGTGTAGGTGTAGGCCACATCGAGCTCGACGCCGTTCGCAAACCGCTTCGCCGCCTGGAGCGTGGCGACCCACGAGCGGTCCCCGCTCGCGTTCCCGTTGATCAGCACGGGGCCGAACGCCGGGTCCACCACGGTCGGCGACGTCGTGGCGACCGTCCCCTTGCCCGACGTCGCGGCGACCGTGCCGTACATCGTCCGCCCACCCTCGCCGGCGAGCCGGCCGATCGGACCGCGCAGGTTCGCGTTGACGATCGTCAGGTTCTCGAGCGCGTACTGGAAGGTCGCATCGGCCGAGGCGACCACTCCCCAGCCGAGCGCGCGATCGGCGCCGATCGACGCCTTGAGCTCCTCCGGCATCGTGAAGCCCGGATCGAAGGCGACCACCTCCGCTCCGGCCGGGGCGGGCGCCGCACCGGTGCACGCCGTCGGCTGCCCGGTGGGCCCGGGAACGAAGTGCGGGACGTTGGCTCCCTTGCAGCTCACGACCGATTGGCGCAGGCCGGTGAATGCGTACGCCCAGGAGAGCCAGTTGTATGGCATGACGCCCGCGAAGACGCCGGCTCCGCCACGCACCGCCGTCCGGTCATCGACCTGCCAGTTGACGCCGACACGCGGTGAGAGGTGCGGGGTCGCGCCGATGAACCGGTGGGTGTCGATCCCGAGTGGGCTCGCCGCGAGGGCCGGATTGTGGTCCGGCGCATTGACGTAGAGGGGAAGGTCCATCCGGAGCCCGCCGGTGAGGCTCACCCCGTGCGGGAGGGTCCAGCGATCCTCGACGTACGCGCTGGGCAGCACGCTCGCGAAGTCGGTCGCCCCGCCGTTCGGGACCAGCGGCACGGTGCGCGTGAAGCTCGAGGGCGTCCCGGCGGCGAAGCTGGAGAGGCTCGCGAACTGATACTGGCCGACACTGTTGACGAGGGAGGCGAAGCGGAACTGGAGAAACGTGGCGTGCACCCCGACGGTGACGGCGTGCGCCCCCACCGGAACGGTGAGATTGTCGCCCAGCTCCTCCGACCGCTGGCGGAGCGCGAGAAGCTGCGAGCCGGGATCGCCCCCGGCGATGAGCCGCGCGCCGGCCGCGCCGACGCCGCTCACGAAGATGCCGGCGGTGGTGCTCGCCGGCGTGCGGGGCTCGTCGGCCTGGAGCTCGTCGGCGACGAGCTCGTTGGCGAACCGGCCGCCGAACACGCTCGTCCAGCGCCCCCGGATGGCGCGGGTGATACCGGTCTGGGCGAACGCAGCTGCGGTCGAGCGAAAGTCACCGGGGTCGACGCGCCCCGGCGCCAGCGTGTCCGACGTCTCCCCGTCGGCATAGTTCACCGACAGATCGATCGCGCCGTGCTCTCCGGTCGGTGCCGAGACCTTGGCGAACAGGTTGCGCGCCAGTCCGTGCGTGGTGTACGGACCGAAGCTACCGGGGTTGATCCCGTAGCCCTGAAGGAGCCGTGCGAATCGCGCCGCGCTGTCGGCCGGGATCGGCGTCCCTGGGCCGAGCAGCGGGCCGGCGTAGGGGACGCTCCGTTGCTTCTCCTCGGCGGCGACAAAGAGGTGCAGCCGATCGGGCACGACCGGGCCGCCGACAGTGATGCCGTAGTCGTACGTCCGAAAGTCCGGCGCGGGCCGACCCGCCGGATCGGTCCCGAGGAGCGCCTGGTCCTGATAGAATGCGAACGCCGAGCCGTGCGGGGTGTTGGTGCCGGAGCGGGTGATGGCGTCGATCTCCCCACCCGTGAAGCCTCCGCGGCGCACATCGTATGGCGCGAGCGCGACCCGGAACTCCTGAACCGCATCGAGCGGGAGCGACCGTGTTCCCTCCTGACCGCCCGGGGTGCCGGTGCCGCGGCTCAGGCCGAAGTAGTCGGTGTTGGCGGCGCCGTCGACGAGAATGGTGTTGTAGCGGTTGTTGAGTCCGCCGATCGAGGTCACGACGACACCGGGCGCCGTCTGGATCAGATCGACGAAGTCGCGGGACAGCACGGGCAGCCGCTGTACGGCGCTGTCGGAGACGGTGTGCGATGGGCCGGTCCGGTCGACATCGTGGACGATGCTCCGGACGGCGCCCACCCGGACGGTCGGCAGTGTCGGCGCCGCGGCCGCGCCGAGGACCAGCACGAGGGATTGCCGTTCACCGACGGTGAGCAGGATGCCGCCACGGGCCGCGGCGGCGGCGCCGACGGCGCGCGCCTCGACCTGATAGGGCCCGCCGGGCGGGAGGTTCTCGGCGTCGAAGCGTCCATCGGACGCCGTCGTGAGCAGGGTGCGGGCGCCGGTCGCGCGGTCGAGGATGGTCACCGCCGCCCCGGCAGCGGGCGCGCCCCCCGCGCTGTCGCGCGTGACTCGGCCGTTGATGGCCGCGGTCGAGACGCCCTGCCCGGCCGCGCGCCGTCCGTCCGCCGCCAGCGCGAGCCCGCACACGGCCATCCCGTACAGCCATCGCGGGGTGGTCACGGGCGGCCGGTGTCCCTGGACGATGTGCATGTTGCTGCGCATTCGCTCGGCACCGCTGACGGGGGGGGGAGGCGGCGCAAGGTACGAAGCCCCGTGCCGATGTGCAACACGCTGCACATCGGCCCGGTCGGCCCCACGTGCCGCGCCGGGCATCCGTGCGGGATATGGGTCGCGGGCGGCATGAATGCCGCCCCGGCATGGGTGCGGGATGCGGGTCGCGGGCGGCATGAATGCCGCCCCCAACGATGGCCCGGGGGACGCGGGCGACATGCCGGGCCAGGCATCCGTGCGGGATGCGATCAGCGGGCGGCATGAATGCCGCCCCTACGCGCGGGGCACCGGCCGGCGTCCCGCGCCGATGCCGGGGCGGCGTGTTTGTTCGCCGCGACGCGGGTGGACGCGGGTTATCGTAAATGTCGGACGGCGGCGCGGGTGCCGCCCGATCGTCGCTCACCACCGGGATGCCGGATGACTCGAGGTCGCCTGGCGCCGGGACGGGCTCGCGCACGCGGGACGCGGCGCGGGCCGCTCGCGCCGCAGGTCAAGGGATGGCTCACCTGGAAGGGCGACTTCCTGCTGGGCCCGCGGTACGTGCGGCTCCTCGAGGGAATCGAGGAGCTGGGGACGATCAGGGCCGCAGCGTCACGGGTGGGACTCAGCTATCGCACGTGTCTGACACGGATCCGCCGGGTGGAGGACACGCGCGGCCAGACGATCGTCGAGACGGCGCGCGGCGGCGCGGCGCGTGGCGGGGCGCGGTTGACCGCGCCCGGGCGCGAGCTGGTGCGGGTCTATCATGCGTGGCGCGCCGCGCTGGCGGCGGCGAGCGATGCGGCATTCGCGCGCGCGGTCGGCGATCGCGCGACCCGTGGGCCGTCCCGGCGGCGGTGAGAGCGGGAGCTCGGCGACGGTGAGAGTGAGCGCCGGACGCCGGCGCGGGTGGTGCACCGGCGCCGCGAGGGAAGGAGCGCCGGCGCCGCGAGGGAGGGAGCGTCGCCGGCGGCGAGAAGGAAGGAGCGCCAGCGCGGCTAGGGAGGGAGCGCCGCCGGCGCCGCCGCGGCCGCGCGTGACGGCAGCGCCGACGCCGCGTGGTCGGGGAAGAACAGGTCGACGGTCGTGCCGCGACCGGGTTGGCTGTCCGCCCGCACGCGACCGCCGTGAGCCTCGACGAGGTGCCGCACGATGGCGAGGCCCAGACCGGTGCCCCCGCCGCCCGCGTCGCGGGCGCGCGCCCGGTCGACCCGGTAGAACCGCTCGAAGATGCGGGGCAGGTGCTCGCGCGCGATGCCGACGCCGGTGTCGCGGACCGAGATCCACACGCCCGGCCCGGCCGCCGACCCGGGAGCGCCGGCCGGCGGCGGACCGGCCGACGGGTCGGAGCCGCTCGCCCCGCCCGAGGGGGTGACGGGCCGGGCCGGCTCACGCCGCGCCGCGACGGTCACCGTGCCCTCGGCCGTGTGGCGAACGGCATTCTCGATCAAGTTCGCGAGCACCTGGCGCAGCGCCGTCGGATCGACGGTGGCCGTCCGCGCGTCGTCGGAGACGCACACCTCGATCGCGACGCCCTTCGCGTCCGCCACCGGCCGCGACGGCGCCGCCGCGTCGGCGGCGACCGCGCGCACATCGGTCGCGACGGGTTGCGGCACCCACCCGCCCGACTCGATCCGACTCAGGTCGAGGAGATCGTCCACGATCCGCTGCATACGCCGCGTGTTCGCGAGAATGGTCTCGGCGAACTGGCGCCGGCGGTCCGCCGGGAGCGCGTCATCGGTCAGGGTCTCGGCGAACCCGCCGACGACGGTGAGCGGTGTCTTGAGCTCGTGCGAGACGTTGGCGACGAAGTCCTGCCGCACGGCCTCGAGCCGTCGGGTGGCGGTCAGATCGAGCAGCGCGACGACGGCGCCGCCGCCCGCGAGCGGCCGGGCGGTCAGGGCCAGCGTCCGTCCATCGATGTGCACCTCGGCCCCGTCGGTCACCTGGCCGGCGAGCGCGCCGGCGACCGACTCGCGGAATATGCGCTCACGCGAGAGCTGATCGAGCGGGAACGGTACCGGCAGACGGGCGCGCAGCAACTGCCGGCCGGTCGCGTTGATCCGCACCACCCGCTGGCGCACGTCGACCGCGAGCACACCTTCGTTCAGGGATTCGAACAGGGCCGAGAGCAAGGAGTCTTCCTCCTCGAGCGCGAGCAGGCGGGAGCCGAGTTGCTCGGCGAGGCGGTGGAGCGCGATCGCGAGGTCGCCGACCTCGCCCGGCGCCGTGAGTGAGGGGCGTCGCGTCAGGTCGCCCGCGGCGAGCGCCCGGGCGACGTCGCGCAGCTCCACGATGGGGCGGGAGACGGCGCGGGCGAACAGGAAGGCGACAACGGACGAGAGCCCGAGCGCGATGCCACCGGCCACGTAGACGTCGTGCTTGGCGAGCCGGGCGAGGTCCGGGCTCGCAGCGCCGACCGCGGCCGTGTCGAGTCGGTGGTCGATGACGACGACGACGCAAACGACGAGCACGCTCACGACCAGGAGTGAGCCGAGGAGGAGCCGCTCGGTGAGCTTCACGCGTCGGGTCCAGCCGCCGGTGCGTCAGCCGGTCGGCGGTCGACGCTCAGGGGTGGCGCGGGTGTCCGGCGCGCAGGCGGTATCCGAATCCGCGGACGGTCTCGATGAGATCCCCCGCGGGCCCCAGCTTGGTGCGGAGCCGCTGGATGTGCATGTCGACGGTGCGGGTCTGAATGTCCGGTGCGGCTTCCCATACCGTTTCCAGCAGGTGGCCTCGTGCCTGCACCCGGCCCCGGCGCTCGGCGAGCGTGAGGAGCAGCTTGAATTCCGTCGGCGTGAGCTCGACGGCCGTGTCGTCGACGCTCACCCGGTGCGCCCCCCGCTCGATCCGGATCGGGCCGATCGTGAGCGAGTCGTGCGAAGTGTGCCCTGCGGCCCCGACCCGTCGCAAGATGGCACCGACGCGCAGGACCAGCTCCTGCGGGCTGAAAGGCTTGGTCAGGTAGTCGTCGGCGCCGAGGGACAGCCCGCGAATGCGATCGGGCTCGTCGCGGCGAGCCGTGAGCATCAGCACGGCGACATCGCGCGTCTGCTCGTCGGCCCGCAACTGCTCGAGGACGTCGAACCCCGACAGGCCCGGCAACATCAGGTCGAGCACGACCAGCGAGGGGCGGTCCTGTCGGGCCAGCCCCAGCGCGTCGTGTCCCGACGCGGCAGTCGACACCCGATAGCCCGCCTTGGCCAGGTGGTACGCGACCAGGGCGACGATGTCGGGCTCGTCGTCGACGACCAGCACACGCTCCGAGCTGACCGGCAGTGTCATTGGCCCGACGGCGGGTGCCCGGGGGGCAGGGGCGGTCGTGAAGGTCCCAGCGGCCACGCGGACAATATGCGCCGCCGGGCGCGCGTGAGGAAAGCGGCTCCCGGGGTGAGCCGGTCACGATTTGGTATCGGCGCGACGCGCGGCGGCTGTAGTTTCCCGCATGGTCGATGATGCCCTGATCCGTCGGCTGCCGAAGGCCGAGCTGCACTGCCACCTCGACGGGTCACTCCGCCCCGAGACGCTGCTCGAGCTGGCGCAGGCGGCCGGCCAACCGCTTCCGGCGGGCGACGTGCCCGGCCTCCTGCGCGCCATGCGCGTCCCCGACAACTGCTCGCTCGAGACGTACCTCTCCTGCTTCGCGATCACCCTCGGCGTCCTCCAATCGGCGGACGCGCTGGAGCGGGCGGCATTCGAGTTGGCGGAAGATATGGCCGCCGAGGGGGCGTGGTACCTGGAGGTGCGCTTCGCCCCGATCCTCAGCACGCAGGGCGGCCTCTCGCCCGATGACGCGATCGTGGCCGTGCGCGCCGGACTGGCGCGCGCCGAGGGGGCCCACGGCATCGCGACCGGCATCATCGTCTGCGCGCTGCGGCATCTGAGCCCCGAGGCGTCGCTCGCGGCGGCGCGGCTCGCCGTCGCCCACCGGGCCGACGGCGTCGTGGGCTTCGACCTCGCGGGGCCCGAGGCCGGCCACCCACCGCAGACGCACGCGTCGGCGTTCCTGTTCGCGCGCGAGCACGACCTGGCGTGCACGTGCCACGCGGGGGAGGGCGACGGCGCCGACTCCGTGCGGGCGGCGATCCACCGGTGCGGGGCGGACCGGATCGGACATGGCACGCGGCTCCTCCTCGATCCCGCACTCACCGCGTACGCAGTCGATCGGCGGATCCCGGTCGAGATCTGCCTCACCAGCAACGTCCAGACGTCGGCCACGCCCGACTACGCGAGCCACCCGCTCCGGGCATACTTCGACCGCGGCCTGCCCGTCGTGCTGTGCACCGACAATCGCCTCATGAGCGGCACGACGCTCGTCGCCGAATACGCACACGCGGCACGCGCACTCCATTTCTCCTTCGAGGAGCTGGCGGCGATCGCGCGCACCGGACTGGCGTCGGCCTTTCAGCCGTGGGCCGAGCGCCAGGCGTGGCTCCGGCGCTTCGACGCCGCGCTCGCGGCCATACGTTCGGCGGCGCCGATCCCGCCGGTCACCGCCCGGGCCTGACGGCGGCGCCCGCGTGGACACTGCTCGGAGCGGGACGCCGGAGACCGTGGCTCCGGCGATCGCGGCGGCGCTGGCGGCGCGCGGGGACGGCTGGCCCGGCTCCGAATCGGCCGGCGCGCGCCCGGCGATCGGCGTCGTGCTCGGCTCGGGGCTCCATGGGTTCACGCGGCACATCGACCGGGCCCGGCGGATCCCGTTCACGGCGCTCCCGGGCCTCGCGGCCGCGACCGCGCCCGGGCACGCGGGCGAGCTTCTCCTCGGCACGGTCGCGGATCGCGATGTCATCGTGCAGGTGGGGCGGCTGCACCTGTACGAGGGGCTCTCCGCCGAGCGGGTGGCGCTTCCCATCCGTGTGCTCCACGCGCTGGGCGTCCGGTCGGTGCTCATCTCCAACGCAGCCGGCGGGATCCGGGCCGGCCTCGTCGCCGGGACGCTGATGGTGGTTCGCGACCACATCAACCTGACCTGGCGCAACCCGCTCCTCGGGCCGGTACACCCGGGCGAGCCGCGGTTCCCGGACATGTCGGCGCCGTACGATGCGGCCTGCGCCGCATCCTTCCGCCGCGCGGCGTCGGCGGAAGGACTGACGGTCGCGGAAGGCGTGTACGCGGGCGTGCTCGGTCCGTCGTACGAGACGCCGGCGGAGATCCGCATGCTCGCGTCACTCGGCGCCGACGCCGTCGGGATGTCGACCGTCCCCGAGGTGCTGGTCGCGCGTGCGCTCGGCATGCGCGTGCTCGCCGTCAGTTGCATCACGAACCGCGCCGCCGGGCTCACCGCCGACCGGCTCGATCACGCCGACGTGCTGGCCACCGGCGCCCGCATCGGTCCGGCGTTCGACCGCGCCGTCCGCGCGTGGGTGGCGGGCGAGCCGTGAGTCAGCCGACCGGCCCGTGGCCGGCGCCGACACCCGGGGGCCGGCGCAGCCCTCGGTGGACATACGCGGCGGCCGCGCGCACGGCGGCCAGGAGCGGCGCACCGCGCGCGAGGTGGGCCGCGATCGCCGCCGACAACGTGCAACCCGTGCCGTGCGTGTGCCGCGTCACCACGCGCCGGTGACGGAGCCGGCGGGGAGGCGCCGAGCCGTCGTAGAACACATCGACCGCGGTCGGGCCGTCCAGGTGCCCGCCGGTCACGAGCGCGGCCCGTGACCCTGCCCGATCGACGAGGAGACGGGCGGCCCGCTCCATCCCGGCGAGGTCGCCCACCGGCTCGCCGGTCAGCGCGGCCGCCTCGGCGATGTTGGGGGTCACGATCGCCGCCCCGGGCAGCAGCTCGCGCCGGAGCGCGGCCGCACCCTCCGCGTCGAGCAACGGAGTGCCGGTACTCGAGAAGAGCACCGGGTCGACGACGTACGGCGCCAGCGCGTGCTCGCCGAGGGCGACCACGACCGCACGCACGATCGCGCCGGTCGCCAACATGCCGGTCTTGACCGCTGCGGGACGGAGATCGGCTGCGACGGCGTCGATCTGGGCGCGCACGAGCGCCGGGGTCAGCGGGGCCGATGCCAGGATGGCGAGCGTGTTCTGGGCCGTGATGGCGGTGATCGCGGACGTCCCGAAGACGCCCAGGCGGGCGAAGACCCGAAGGTCCGCCTGAATGCCGGCGCCCCCGCCGGAGTCGGAGCCGGCGATCGTGAGCGCGATCGGAAGTCGGGCATCTTGCATCCGCCGGCATCCCTCGACAGAGTGACAGCTTGAGATTACTCACCTTAGCCCGGGACCTGCGACGCCGAAAGGCGCGGGAGCGCGCCCACCATTTCGTGGCCGAAGGAGTGCGGGCGGTCGACGCGCTGCTCCAGTCCCCGATCGTCGTGCGCGGGGCGCTCGTCGCGCCGCAGTTGGCGGGAACGGCACGCGGCGAGGCGTTGCGGGCGGCGCTCGCCGGCCGCGGTGTGGAGGTCCAGGAGGTGGGGGCGCGGGAGTTCGCGAGCGCCGCCGAGACCGACTCGCCGCAGGGCGTGCTGGCGATCGCCGAAGTGCCGCAGCACGGGTGGGACGAGGTCGTGGCCGGGTCCGGCACCCGCGTGCTCGCGCTCGACGCCGTGCAGGATCCCGGGAACGCCGGGACCATGGTGCGAACAGGCGCGGCGTTCGGTGCGGCGGCGGTGGTCGCCCTGCCCGGTACGGTTGACCTGTGGAACGCGAAAGTCGTCCGTAGCGCAATGGGCGCTCAGTTCACCCGCGCGGTCTTCGCGACGACCTGGGATGCACTCGACCGCTGGCGGTCGGCGAACGGGGTGACGCTCTGGGGCGCGGACGCGCAGGGTGTCCCGCTGCCGGCGCTCCGGTCCGAGATCCCGGGCCGGCTCGCGCTGGCGGTCGGAAACGAGGGCGCCGGTCTCACGGCCGAGGCCCGGCGTCGGGCCGACCGGCTCGTGAGCCTGCCGATCGAGGGTGTCGAGTCGTTGAACGTCGCCGTCGCCGCGGGGATCCTCCTGTACGAGCTGCGTGCATGATCGGCGATGGCGGCGCCATGGCGCGCGATCTCGGGCTCGTCCTCGTCGGGTCGGCGCCGGCGGGAGTGCCGGGCTGGTTCTGGTGGACGAGCGTCTCGGTCTGGGGCGCGCTCATCGGGTCGTTCCTCAATGTCTGCATCGCGCGCTGGCCGATGGAGCTGTCGGTCGTCGCCCCCCGCTCACACTGCCCCCGCTGCCAGCGTCCGATCACCTGGTACGAGAACGTGCCCGTCCTGAGCTGGGTCGCGCTGGGCGGCCGCTGCCGCGGGTGCCGACTCCGCATCTCGGTGCAGTATCCGGCCGTCGAGGTCGCGATCGCGCTCACCTGGTTGGCCGCGTTCGCGCTCAGCGACTCGAGGTTCACCGGGCTTCGCGTCGCCGTCTTCGTGACCATCCTGGCCGGTGTGGCGATCACCGACGCGCGCTACTACCTGATCCCGGACGGCTTCACCGTCTTCGGCCTGACGTGGGTCTGCGCGCTGTCGTTCATCGGGGTCTTCGTCGGTGAGTCGAGCGGGTTCGCGCTGCCGTACGACGCCCTGATCGGCGCCTGCGTCGGCGCGGGCGCGATCTCGATCGTCGGGTGGCTTGGCGAGGTGGTGCTCAAGAAGGAGGCGATGGGGTTCGGCGATGTCACGCTCATGGCCGTGGTCGGCGCAGCCCTCGGCCCGGCCCGGACGCTCCTGACGATCTTCCTGGGCGCGGCGGTCGGCGCGGTCCTGTTCGCGGTCGTCGTCCTGCCCGCGACCTGGGTCCGCGCCCGCCGGGCCGGCGTCGAGTTCGAGCCGCCGCTCGTCCCCTTCGGGGTCTTCCTTGCGCCCGCCGCGGTCGGGGCCTTGCTTTGGGGTAACCGCCTGATCGCGTGGTACTTGGCGCGTATCGGGCCGACCTGACCCCAACCCGACGGGATGGCGTGCTCCGCGACTCGGCCCTGCATCGATTCACGCGCGATCTGACCGATGACGCCCGGGCCGGCCGCCTCGACCCGGTGCGCTGCCGGGACGCCGAGATCGACCGGGTGATCGACATTCTCCTCCGGTACGGCAAGAACAACCCGGCCCTGGTCGGCGCCGCCGGGGTCGGCAAGACGGCGATCGTCGAGGGGCTCGCACAACGGGTGGTTGCGGGGGACGTGCCCCTCGTCCTGCGGGATGTCCGGATCCTGTCGCTCGATCACGTCGCACTGCTCGGCGGCACGACCTACCGCGGCCAGTACGAATCGCGGATCACCGCCCTGATCGATGAGGTGACGGCGGCGACCGATGTCATTCTCTTCGTCGACGAGCTGCACAATCTCATCGGACAGGGAAGCGCGATGGGCGCGGCGATGGATGCCGGCAACATGCTCAAGCCGGCGCTCGTGCGCGGGGAGTTCCGGGTGATCGGGGCGACGACGAGCGAGGAATATGACCGCTGGGTCTGTGGCGATCCGGCGCTCGAGCGACGGTTTCAGCGGGTGGATGTGCGCGAGCTGTCGGCAGCCGATACGCTCGACATCCTGCGCGCCCGGACACTCCGGCTGGAGCGGCACCACGGCGTGGTGATCGCTGACGATGCGATCGAGGCGGCCGTGCGGCTGACGGATGAGTACGTGCCGGAGCGCGCCCGCCCGGATCGCGCCATCGATGCGCTCGATGAGGCGTGTGCGCACACCCAGGCGCTCGCTCGCTACACTGGGCCGGCGGCGGCGTTGCTCGACGACCGGCGCGCGCTGCTGCGGGGCCGCGCCCCGCGAGCCGCCGCCGAGCCGGCCGCGGCGCCGGCGGATGCCGATGCCCTGGAGCGCTTCGCGCGCACGGGCTTCGACGCCCTCGAGCGGTTCGGGGCCGAGATCGAGGCGGTGTTCGCCGGACGCTTCGGTGACGGGACGGGAGGTGCGGCGCGCGGCGCGACGGAAAGCCGCGCCGGCGACCGGCGCGACGTGCCCACCAGCGGCGCGACCGCGGGGGCCGGCGGATCGCCGGCGACGCCGCCGGCATCGGGCGCGGCACCGGGCGCGGCACCGGGCGCGGCATCGGGCGCGGCATCGGGCCCGCGGGCGCGGTCGCTCGGCGAGCTGGACGAGCTGCTGCGGATCCGGCTGGCGGAGGACGGTGTGGTCGTCCGGGCGCACGACGTCGCACGCGCGGTGGCGGTGGCGACCGGGCGCTCGGTCGTGTGGCACTCCCCGTGAGCGGACCCACGCACGTCGCACGGGGCGTTGCATGGGGGGTGGCGGGCGTCGCGGGCGTGATGATCGGCCTGTCCGCCTGTGGCCGAGACACGCCGGCGGTGCAGGGTGGGGGCCGGTACGCCCAGGATGTGGCGCAGGCGATCCCGCGCGTCGAGCGCGCCGTCGGAATACGCTTCAAGCGGCCGCCCCGAGTCGAGTCGCGCTCCAAGGCCGACGTCCGGGCCTTTCTCGAGCGGCAGTTCGCGACCAGCCACGCGGTGCGCGACCTCGCGGGCGAGGAGGCCGTGTACAAGCTGCTCGGCATGATCCCGGACACGATGCACCTGCGCCCCGAGCTGGAGAATCTGCTGACGGAGCAGATCGCGGCGTACTACGATCCCAAGACCAAGGTGCTCTACGTGGTCGATGGCGCCCCGCAGGTGGAGCTGAGCGTGATCATCATGCACGAGCTGGTGCATGCCCTCCAGGACCAGTACATCAACCTCGACTCGATCCAGTCCGCCGAGGGTGACAACGACCGCGCCTCGGCGGCCGACGCGATCATCGAAGGTCAGGCGGTCTTCGATCAGTTGGTGGCAATGGCCGGGAACCGGAACTTCGTCGCCATGATCCCGGGCGGCTGGGATGCCATGCGCCAGCAGATCCGGCAGAACCAGGCGTCGATGCCCGCGCTCGCAGGAGCGCCGATGGCGCTCCAGGAGACGCTCATCTTCCCGTACCTGAGCGGGACGGAGTTCATGCGCGATTTCGACGCGCGCGAGCCTGGGACGCAGCCGTATGGACCGAATATGCCGACGTCGACCCGCCAGGTGCTGCATCCCGTCGACGACTTCCTCACGCGTCGGCAGGAACCACTGCGGGTGACGCTGCCGGCGCTGCCCCGTGGGCTTCAGCCGGCCTACGTCAACGATCTCGGCGAGTTCGAGACGCGGCTCTTCCTCTACCAGCATCTCGACGACCAGGCCGCCGCGATCCGCGGTGCGACGGGGTGGGAGGGGGACCGCTACGAGGTGGTCCAACTGCCGCAGGGGCCGGCCCTGGGATGGGTGACGGTCTGGGAGTCGGCCGTGAGCGCGGCGCAGTTCCGCGACCTGCTCCAGCAGGCGATCGCGCGCCGCTACGGCGCGCATCCCGTCCGCAGCGTCTCGATCGTCGCCGCGGAGATCGGCGGCCGTCCGGCGGTCGTGTACGAGGACAAGCCGGCGGGCGCCCGTACCCTGCGGATGATCGATCCGGCGCAGGTACGCATCGAGCCGGAATAGAGGGCGCGCCGCCCGTCCCGCTCGGCGACTCGGCGCGCGGCGAGACCCCGCCGAGCCCGTCGTGGCCAGGCCCCGACCACCCGTGACCCGAGCCCGCGCGGAGCCCGAACCGGCTCGGGCGACCTCAGATGCCGATCAGCTTCGAGAGGCCGAAGAGGACGACGGCGATCAGGCCGCCCAGGACGTAGCCGGTGCGGATGATGAGGCGGAGCTCGCGGTCGATCACGCCGCGGATGAGCTCCTCGATCCGCTCCTGGCTGAAGGCCAGCACCTTGCGCTCGACCATCTCCTGCACGCGGAAGCGCTCGACCAGGGCGGGGATCTTCTGCTCGATCCAGGACCAGATCGCCGGCGACAGCGCTCGGGCGAGCCGTTCGGCGGTGTCGGGCGGCAGCCAGCGGCCGGGACGTCCGATCGGGCGCTCGAGCGCCTCGACGATCTTGTCGACAGTGCGGTCGGTGAGAACGAGCCGCGCGACCATCCGCTCACGAAAGGGGAGGTCGTTCACGAACCGGGTCAGGAACTCCTGAATCGCCTGCTCCACCGCGGGGAGCAGCTCGGTCGGGAGGATCGCGGCCAACGAGCCGTGCTCGGAATCGAGTGTATTGGTGAGCACGGCGGCGAGCTGCCGCTCGAGCGCGTCCCGCAGCCCGGAGTGCGCGATCTCCTCCATGAGATCGTGCGGGGTGAGCAGTCGCTCGCCGACGGTACGCCCGATGCTCTTCGCGAGGCGCGGCTGGTTCTTCGGGATCGCCCCCTGAAAGCCGAACCGCCGCTGGCGTGGGCGGAAGAGCATCCACACGGCGACCGTGTCGGAGAACCCGCCGGCGATGGTCCCGATCGCGACCTGCACCGCGAACTCCAACCAGGGGTTACGGAGCGCCACGACGGAGTGACGGGAGACGCCGCGCGCGTGAGGCGGTGGCGACCGAGGCCGGCGCGGGACGACAGCGGATCACGAGCGTGAGACCCGGGGTCGCCGCGGTCAGTGGAGCGTGTCGACGGGCACCGGCGCGGACGGAACGGGCGCGACGGGATGCACCGGGGCGAAGGGAGAGGGGGAGGGGGAGGGGGGGGAGGGGGAGGAGACGGACGGCGCCGGGGCGGGCGAGCCGGGCATTGGGCGGCCACCACCGTTGGGGCTCGGCGGGCCGAGTGGGGCCGACTCGACCAGGTCCTCCTGCGGCGGGTGGTCGGCGAGGACCGCGCTCGTCGCGACGCCGGTGCTCGGCAACAGCGCGACGCGGAACACGTCGTCCATCGTGCCGACGAACGTGAAAGTCATGTTCGCCCGCACCTCGTCGGGCACGTCACGGAGGTCCTTCTCGTTCGAGCGCGGCAGAACGACCTCGCGCAGCCCGGCGCGATAGGCGGCGAGCACTTTCTCCTTGACCCCACCGATCTCGAGCGCCTTCCCGCGCAGCGTGACTTCTCCGGTCATCGCGACGTCGCGCCGCACGGCCCGCCGCGACAATACGCTGCCGATCGCCAGTGTGACGGCGATCCCCGCGCTCGGTCCGTCCTTGGGGACGGCGCCGGCCGGGAAGTGGATGTGGAGGTCCGTCTCCTTGAACTCGCGGTCGTCGATGCCCAGCATCGCCGCGCGTGACCGGATGTAGGAGTAGGCCGCGTCGACCGATTCGCGCATCACGTCGCCGAGCTGGCCGGTGACCGTGAGCCGACCCGTGCCCGGCATGCGCAGCGCCTCGATGACCATGAGGTCGCCGCCGGTCGAGGTCCACGCGAGCCCGGTCACGGCGCCGATCTCGGGCTCCTTCTCCGCTTCCTCGAACGGGTAGCGGGGGACGCCCAGGATCTCCTCGACCCGCGCCAGGTCGATGACCCAGGCCCCTTCCTCACCTTCGGCCTTGCGGCGCGCGCGCTTACGCATGATGGCGGCGAGGTTGCGCTCGAAGTTGCGGAGCCCTGCCTCGCGCGAGTAGCGGCTCGAGATGAAGCCCAGCACCTCGTCCGTGAACTGGAGATCCTTGTCCGTGATGCCGTGCTCCTCGAACAGGCGCGGCAACAGGTAGCGCCACGCGATCTCGACCTTCTCCTCCACCGTGTATCCGGCGATCCGGATGACCTCCATGCGGTCACGCAGCGGTGCCGGGATGTCGAAGAGGTTGTTCGCCGTGCAGATGAACAGGCAGGACGAGAGGTCGAAGGGCAGGTTGAGGTAGTGATCGACGAACGCGTTGTTCTGTGACGGGTCGAGCACCTCGAGCATGGCCGCCGTCGGATCGCCCGAGGGCCCGCCGCCGGTCATCTTGTCGATCTCGTCGATCATGAGCACCGGGTCCTTCACCTGCACGCGCCGCAGCGCCTGGAGGATGAGACCCGGCATCGAGCCGACGTAGGTCCGGCGGTGCCCACGGATCTCGGCTTCGTCCCGCACGCCGCCGACCGAGATCCGGTAGAACTCGCGGCCGATCGCGCTCGCGATCGCTTCGCCCAGTGACGTCTTGCCCGTGCCCGGCGGCCCGACGAAGCAGAGGATCGGGCCGTGCGGATCGCCACCGCGAAGCTTGCGGACGGCGAGGAACTCGAGGATCCGCTCCTTGGCCTCGCGCAACCCGTAGTGGCGGCTGTCGAGCGCGCCCTCGACCTTGCTGAGCGCGATCTCCTCGTCGCCCGAGCGCTTGTGCCAGGGGAGCGAGAGGATCCAGTCGAGGTACGTGCGGATCACCTGGTACTCACTCGACGCCGGCGAGAGCATGCGCATGCGCTCCGTCTCGCGCCGCGCCTCCTGCGCCACCTTCTCGGGCAGGTTGGCGTCGTCGATCTTCTTGAGCGTGTCGATCGTCTCCTTCTCCCCCGGATCGGCTTCCCCGAGCTCCGTCTGGATCGCACGCAACTGCTGCCGCAGGTAGAACTCGCGCTGGTGCTGCTCGATCTTGATCTCCGTCTGCCGCTTGACGTCCTCCATGACGCGGGCGCGCGCGACCTCGCGCTCCAGGCGGGTCAGGATGAAGCGCAGCCGCTGCCCGACGTCGAGCCGCTGGAGGACCTCGTCCTTGTCGGAGATGCGGAAGTTCATGTTCGTCGACGCCAGGTCGGCGAAGCGGCCCGGGTCGGAGACGTTCATCTTGAGGATCGCCGGCACTTCGTCCGGGATCCGGTCGATCAGGTCGGCCAGCGTCTCGGCGGCGGCGGCGACGCGGGCGACGAGATCCTCGATCTCCTTGGCGTCGGCGATCGTCTCCTTGGCCGGCCGGACCGCCGCGACCACGAACGGCTGCGTCTGGCGGATCTCCTCGATCACGATGCGGCGCAATCCCTGAAGCGTGATCTGGACCGTGTCGCCGGGAAGATTGATGCGCTCGTGGACCCGCGCGGCGACACCCACCCGGCCAATGAACTGCTTCGAGTCGATCGGCTCGTCGTGATCGCCGCTGGCGACCACGAGGGCGACGATCAGCCCCGGCTCCTCATTCGCGCGGAGGAGCGCGAGATTCTCCGGCGCGCCCATCTGGACCGCGATCGTGCCCAGCGGGTAGACGATCGTCGACCGGAGCGCCATGAGGGGCAGCGCCGGGGGCAACTCCGACTTGAGAATGTCGTCCTTACGCTGTGGCTTGGCCATACGGGCGGCGGGTGAAGGGTGAGCGCGGAGGAGGCGGAGCGACAGGGGACGGGCCCGGTGCGCGGATGCCGCCCGCGCATCGGGCCCGTCCGACCTCCCCCGGCCGCCGTGATCCGTCTCGGGTCGGCTTGTCGTAAATCATAATCTGGTCTACGTTTCTGGGCTATGTTCGATGAGCTGAGCGAGAAGCTCGAGGCGACGTTCGCCCGCCTCCGCGGGCACGGCGTGCTCACACCCGCCGACATCAAGGAGGGACTGCGCGAGGTGCGGCGCGTCCTCCTCGAGGCGGACGTCAACTTCCAATTGACGCGCGAGTTCCTGGAGCGTGTCGAGAAAGCGGCGGCCGGAGTCACCGCCCTCAAGTCGGTCGCTCCCGCCCAGCAACTGGTCAAGATCGTCTACGACGAGCTCGTCGCGATGCTCGGCGAGCGCCGCGAGGGGCTCAAGCTCAGCTCTGTCCCCCCGACGGTGGTGATGCTGGTCGGCCTCCAGGGGTCCGGGAAGACGACGACCGCCGCCAAGCTGGCGCGGAAGCTGACCGCCGAGGGCCGCCCGACACGGCTGGTCGCCGCCGACGTATACCGCCCCGCCGCAATCGACCAGTTGGAGACGCTCGGCGCCCAGCTCGGAGTCCCGGTCCACGCCGACCGCACGACGGACGACGTCGCGCGGATCGCCAGGCAGGGGATCGAGCAGTCGCGCCGGGCGCGCGAGCGGGTCACGGTCATCGACACGGCCGGCCGGCTCCAGATCGACGACGAGATGATGCACGAGCTGGTGCACCTCAAGGAGGCGATCCACCCCGACGAGATCCTGCTCGTGGCTGACGGGATGACGGGGCAGGATGCGGTGCGCATTGCCCAGGGGTTCGATCAGGCGCTCGGCGTGACCGGGGTCATTCTCACGAAGATGGACGGCGACGCCCGTGGGGGCGCGGCGCTGTCGATCTACGGTGTCCTCAAGAAGCCGATCAAGTACATCGGCGTCGGCGAGAAGCCGGATGCGCTCGAGGACTTCCATCCCGATCGCATGGCCGGGCGCATTCTCCAGATGGGCGACGTCCTGACGCTGGTCGAGAAAGCACAGTCTGCGCTGGACGAGGCCGAGGCGCGGAAGCTCGAGAAGAAGGTGCGCAAGGAGGGGCTCGACCTCCAGGACTTCCTGTCGGCGATGCGGCAGATGCAGAAGCTCGGCCCGCTCGAGGGCATCCTGAAGATGCTCCCGGGCGTGAACGCGAAGATGCTGCGACAGGCCAACCTCGACCCCAAGCGCCTCAAGCACATCGAGGCGATCGTGCTGTCGATGACCCCCGCGGAACGACAGAATCCGGGCCTCCTCAACGGATCCCGCCGCGCCCGTGTGGCCAAGGGGTCGGGGCGGCCGATCAGTGAGGTGAATCGGCTGCTCGAGCAGTTCCGGGACATGCAGAAGATGATGAAAAAGGTGGGGAGCGGCGGCGCGGGCGGGTTGCGCGGCATGCGCGGCCTCCCACCCGGCATGATGGGTATGCGGTAGCATGCGGTAGCATGCGGTAACACGGGGCACCATGCGGTAGCACACGCCGCTGCACGAGGCCCGGGTGCGGCTCGGAGCGACCGAGTCCGCGAAGAGCCCGGGATGACACCGCGCGCACGAGCGCGCATCAGACAGGGAGCGATCAGTGGTTCGCATTCGACTGCGCCGCGTGGGGCGCAAGAACGCGCCGGTGTTCCGGATCGTCGTCGCCGACTCGGAGAGCCCGCGCGACGGGCGATTCATCGAGGTGATCGGCCAGTACGCGCCGCGCGAGAAGGCGGCGGATGGCAGCGACAAGGGACGGCTCACGATTGAGACCGAGCGGGCGGAGCACTGGCTCGACCGGGGCGCGCAGCCGAGCGACACCGTGCGGTCGCTCCTCCGGCGGGCGGGTCTCCTCAAGGCGCGGCACGAGCTGCGCGTGGCGAAGCGGCGGCAGGCGTCGGCCGTGCCGCTGCGCGAGGAGCAGGCCGGGGCGTGACCGTGGCGGCGCCCGAGTACGTGATCGTCGGGCGCGTTCGACGAGCACACGGCATCCGCGGTGAGGTGGTCGTCGAGGCGCTGACGGACGACCCGGAGCGGCTGTTGGCGGTCGGTGCTCGGCTCCTCGCCGGCACGGTCGAGGGCCTGGTGGAGACCGGGGCGGGCGGCGAACCGCGCGAGCTGACGATCCGCCGCTCGACCCCGTTCAAGGGCGGACGGATCCTCCGCTTCCAGGAGATCCCGGACCGAACCGCCGCCGAGCTGTGGCGCGAGCGCTATCTGCTGGTGCCCCGGACGGACGTCGCGCCGCCGGCCCAGGACGAAGTGTACCTGCACGACCTCGTGGGGCTGCAGGTGGAGAGTACCGGTGGCGTCGACCTGGGGCGGGTCGAAGGTTTGTATGAGGTGCCGCAGGGTGTCCTCGTCGAGGTGCGCACGCCGCGGGGGTCGCTGGTCCTCGTGCCCTATCAGCCGCCCATGATCGCTCGGACAGACCTCGCGCGCGGGACGATCGTCGTCGACCCGCCGCCGGGACTGTTCGAGGAGCCGCACTGAGGCGCCACGCACGGCCGTTCGCCGCCGACCCCGAAACCGACCGCGCCCACCCCTCGGCTCCCACAGCGCTCACGCGCCTCGCGCGACATCCCACCCCGGATGGTTCGGCATGCTGCGCATCGCCGTTGTCACGATCTTCCCGGACTTCTTCCATGGACCGCTCGCGCTCAGCATCCCGGCGCGAGCCGCGGCCTGCGGCGCCGTGAGCTACCGGATCGTGGACCTGCGCGAGTTCACACACGATCGGCACCGGACGGTCGATGACTACCCATACGGCGGCGGGTCCGGCATGGTGATGAAGCCCGAGCCGTTCTTCGAGGCGGCGGAGTCGATCGGCGCGCGTGCGCCGATCGTGCTGCTCTCCGCGCGCGGGCGGCACCTCGCGCATGCCGACGTCGCACGCTACGCGGCCGGGGAGGAGCTGACGCTGCTTTGCGGCCACTACAAGGATGTGGATCAGCGCGTCGCGGACCATCTCGCGACCGAGGAACGATCCCTTGGCGATTTCGTCCTCAGCGGCGGCGAGTCGGCCGCGCTGGCCGTGATCGATGCCACGGTGCGGCTGCTGCCGGGGGCCATGTCCGATCCGGACAGCGCCCGTGGGGACTCCTTCTTCGACCGCGGCGTGAGTGCACCCAGCTACACCCGCCCGCCGGAGTATCGCGGGATGGCCGTCCCTGACGTGCTCCTGTCGGGCGATCACCGCCGGATCGCCGAGTGGCGCCGCACCGAGTCGGAGCGCCGCACCCGCGAGCGCGCCGACCGTGAGTGCTTGGAGCGAAACCGCGCCGAGGAGGAGCGCGGCGGCGCGGGCGAGGCCGACTCCTAGCGTCTGCCGCCCGCCGGCGCTACTTTCAGCAGTCTGCCGTCCAATACCGAGAGCGTCCTATGCACGAGTTCAGCGAAACCGAGAAGACGTGGCTCCGCGCCGACATCCCGGCATTCCGGGCCGGTGATACGCTGCGGGTCAACGTGCGTGTCGTCGAGGGAGAGAAGGAGCGCCTTCAGGCATTCGAGGGCGTGTGCATTGCGCGCCGGGGCGCGGGTGTGAGCGAGACCTTCACCGTCCGCAAAGTGTCCAACGGTGTCGGGGTCGAGCGGATCTTCCCCGTCCACAGCCCGATGATCAGCGACATCACCGTCGTCCGGCGCGGGCGGGTCCGGCGGGCGAAGCTCTACTACCTCCGCCACCTGACGGGTAAGGCGACGCGGATCCGCGAGAAGAAGGTCAAGGTCGCCGTGCCGACGACCGGCTCGGCCGACTGACGCGGCGCGCGGGCGGCCAGCGGCGGGCGCACGGGGAGCGGGGCTGAGGCCGCGAGGATGCCCTCGGGGGTCAGCCGGTCCGGGCGCGGTCGCGGGCGCGCGGTGCCTCAGCGCTGGAGCGGGATCGAACGGGCGCTGCGCCAGGAGTTCGGGCCGCTGCTCGCCGGTGTCGATGAGGTTGGGCGGGGCCCCCTGGCGGGCCCCGTTGTCGCGTGTGCCGTCGTCATGCCGCCCGAGGCGCGGGCGATCCGAGGGGTGGACGACTCCAAGCAACTCACGCGCGAGGAGCGCGAGCGGCTCGCCGCGCTGATCCGCTCGCGGGCGCTCGCCGTCGCGCTCGGCGCGGCCTCGGCGCGCGAGATCGACCGGCTCAACATCTACCATGCGACCGTGCTCGCGATGCGCCGAGCGCTCCGGCGGCTGCCGATCACGCCGCACCACGTCGTCGTCGATGGCAACGCCGTCCGCACCCTCGGGGTGCCGCACCGGGCCGTGGTCGGCGGCGACGCCCGGTGCTACACTGTCGCCTGCGCCTCGATCGTCGCCAAGGTGACCCGCGACCGGTTGATGCGTGCGCTCGCCCCCCGGTACCCGGCCTACGGCTGGGGCCAGAATGTCGGCTACGCGACCGAGACGCACCTCCTCGGGATCGAGCGACACGGTATCTCCCCGCATCACCGTCGGCGCTTCTGGAGTGTCGCCCAGACGCTGCTCGACCTGGGGTCGCCCGAGGAGCGCGTTCCGCCCGTGCATCTGGCCGAGTGCGCGCTCGGGCGCGCACTTGCCGGGGACGCCGCGCACGGTGCCTGACCATGACGCCTGATCAGGTGTCTGGCGCCGCCGGCAGCGAGGGCGAGGCCGTCTTCCGGCCGGGGCTCCTCGACGGCCAGGTGGTGATCGTGACGGGCGGGGGCTCCGGGATCGGGCTCGGGATCGCCGAGCTGCTCGGCCACCTTGGCGCACACGTCGTATTGGCGAGCCGGAAGGCCGAGCGCCTGGCGGCGGCGGCGACGCACCTGGGCTCGGCCGGCATCGCGGCGAGCACGACGGCCGTGGATGTGCGGGATCCGGAGGCGGTGCGGGCGATGGTCGACCAGGTGGCGCAGCGCCACGGCCGGCTCGACGCGCTCGTCAACAACGCGGCCGGCAACTTCTACGCGCCATCGGCGACGCTCAGCGCCAACGGGTGGCGCGCGGTGCTCGAGATCGATCTCTTCGGCACATTCTACTGCTCACAGGCCGTCGCGCCGATCATGCGCGAACGGGGCGGTGGGCGCATCGTCAACATCTCGATGACCCTGCACTACCGCGGGTGGCCGCAGATGGCGCACGCGACCGCGGCCAAGGCCGGGGTCGACGCCCTGACGCGCACCCTGGCCATGGAATGGGCGCCGTGGAAGATCCGCGTCAACGCCGTCGCGCCCGGGCCGGTACCGACCGACGGTGTTCGGAAGGCGTTCTCGGCGCCGCGGGCCGGACCTCCGGACGCGGCATCGGCAGGAGCGGATGCGGGTGGGACGGGGCAGAGGGGCGTGAGGGGTGCGGCTGCCGCCGCCGGGACCGACGCAGCCGCGGCACCCGTCGACCTCTTCGCCCAGGAGCGCGCGCTGGCGGCCTATGCGGCGCGCGCGATTCCGCTCGGCCGGTGGGGGACCCCGCGAGACGTCGCGAACGGCGTCGCCTTTCTCCTCTCGCCGGCCGGTGATTGGATCACGGGCGCAATTTTTGTTATCGATGGGGGCGAGTGGCTCCAGCGTCCGACGTCCTGAGCCGTGCGAGCCCTGTCGACATCGTGGCAGCCTCCGCTCGGCGCAGCGATCCTGGCGCGCGAGCCCTGTGACCGGGATCACACGAAAGAGACGGCAACGCGTAATGTGATATCCGTCACACTGTTAGCTCGCGATTACCTGTACATTTTTTTCTGTCGTGACCGGTTAGAATTTCGTGGCGGCCGTCACGAGGCGCGGCCGTATCGTCACTGTGTGTCACACGGGGGAGCTCTGTCATGAAGATCTCGGTCAAGCAGGTTGTCACACTCGGAGTCGTCGCGCCACTGATGGCGGCGTGTGTCAAGGCGAGTAGCTATCACCGCGAGCTGGCGCAGACGCGCGCGCAGATCTCGCAGGAGAAGCAGGAGCGTCTCGCCGCGGACAGCGCGCAGAACGCGGACATCGCCGGCGTCAAGACGGACGTGCAGGGATTGCGGAACGATCTCCAGAATCTGCGCACCGAGTTCGGTGCGAAGATCACCGCTCTCGAGTCCGGGATCCAGTTCGACATCCCGGTGAACTTCGCGTTCGACGACGCGTCGGTGCGCGATCAGGATCACGCGTCGCTCGACCGGTTTGCGAGCGTGGTGGAGAAGTACTATCCGGGCGCGAAGATCACGATCGAAGGGTTCGCCGACCCGTCGGGCAGCAACCGCTACAATGTCGCCCTGTCGCAGCGTCGCGCCGACGCCGTCCGGGACTATCTCGTGGGCAAGGGCGTCGCCACGACCGATCTGCGTACGATCGGCTACGGCAAGACGCGGCTGCTCGTTCCCAACGCGTCGCACGATGACCCGGGCGCCGAGCAGAACCGCCGGGTGACATTCGTGATCGAGACCAAGAGCGAGAACGCGCCCACCCCCGGCAAGACGACCGCCAGCGCGGCGAACGGCAGCACGATCGCCGGCCAGTAGTCGTCGCGACCGAGTTCCCCGGGCAGACCCGGGCGTCCCCCGTCGGGGCGCCAGGGTGCGGAGCGAACGCAGGCCGGGTGCATGGACGCACCCGGCCTGCGTGCATCCGGGGCGGCGATCATGGTGATGGGCGACGGGACCCGATACCTTTGAGACCGAGGGGCCGGTAGCTCAACGGGTAGAGCAACGGACTTCGTGAAACCATGGAGCACCGCATCGGAAACGGTGCGCGTGAATGCGCTCAACATCGGCGAACGGTGTGAGATCCCAACGCCGAGCCAAGCCGTGCTCCTCGGGGCGCGGAAGGTGTAGAGACTCGACGGGCGCCACCTGACCGCCGCGGGGAGCCGGCACGATCCGCGGGCGCAGGTGAAGACAGAGTCCAGACCACGAACGTGTGGCGCGCAGGTGGCGCGGCGCGGCGGCGAAAGCCGAAGTGGGAGAGTTAATCCGTAGGTAGTGGGTTCGAGCCCCACCCGGCCTGTTCCGACGTGCCACCCCCGGGCGTGCGACCATCGCGCGCCTGATGCTACGGGAGCGATGCAGCCGCGGCCCAGCTGCCCCGCACGTGCCGCGTGCGTACCCTGCGCGCAGCCCACTTGCATCGCGACTCGCGCCGCACTCGCTGACCCGTGGCGCCACCGTCGCGTTGCATCGCGCGCACACGCCGCCGACGCCCGTGCGCCGGCCGAAACATTGGGGCTGGCGCACTCAGCCGCACCGCTGTACGTTGCCCGCCGTCAGCGTGACGGGCTCGACCATCCTCGCGTCATCACGACGTCGTGTGGTGTGCGACCGACGCGCACTGACGATCGATTCCGGCGCGGTCCACACGAAGGTGGATCGCCGTGAGTAACCCGGCGCGATCGCTCCCCTGCTGAGGGGCTGCGACAAAGGCAAACCCGGCGAAAGCCGGCGACGCAAAGCTTCGAGGCTACGGTCTGCGCGCGAGCTGCGCGGGCTACGCCAGTCGGGCCGCCGAACAGACGCAGGAGGAGTCATGTCGCGGTCCCATCGTGGTCCCGCGCAGGGCTGGACGCGCCACGTCCAGTGCTGCGGAATCATCCTCACGCTCCTGTCGGTAGCGTGCTCGGATCCCACCGCGCCGCCCGCCGGCGCCCGCCCGGCGCCCGGCGCCGGTGCCAACACGACGATCATCGTTGCCCCGACCGGCATCGCGTCGGCCCCGGGGACCATGCGCGCGCCGACGTCGCTCGAGCGCGCCGTCGCCACCGCCCCCGAGGGCGCCACGATCCGGCTCCAGCCCGGTGAGTACGCGACCGGCGGGCTCGTCGTCACCCGGCCGATGACGATCATCGGACCGGCGAGCGGCGGCGTCATCCTCCGTGGGAGCGCGACGATGGCCGCGACCCGGTGGGAGGCGGTCGGTACGCGCTGGCGCACACCGTTCATCGCCCCGGAGCCGCTGCCGGTCCGTGCGGCGGCACTTTCGCTGCACCCCGCGGCACTCACCGCGGCGGCGCTCGCCGACGGCGATCTCACGCCGGCCGCGGGTGGCGCGACCCACGCCGAGGCCGTCGTGGCGCCGGTCGACGCCGGGCACCTGGTCGCCGTCGATGGTCGGTCGCTCACGCCGGCGGCGAGCCTCGAGGATGTGCACGCCGGGACGTACTTCATCGATCCGGTCGGGAAGTGGCTCTACGTCGGCGAGAACCCGGCCGTGCACACCGTCACCTCGTCGGCCATGTCGACCGGGATGTCGATCTACTCGTCGGGAGTGCGGGTCAGCGGTCTCCGCTTCGACCACTTCTCCTACATCGGGCTCTTCGTCTCGGGCTCGAACGTCATGATCGACCACAACGACATCTCATACAACGGCCTGATCGGGCTGGACATCAACGGCAACTCGAACGTGACCGTCAGCAACAACACCATCCAGGGCAACGCCCAGGTGGGCATCGAGGGGAGTCACACGAGTCACGTCACGATCGCCAACAACAACATCAGCAACAACAACACCGGGAACTTCGATGTGAGCGCCGCGGCGGGCGGGCTCAAGTTCACCGACGCCTCGTACATCACGGTGTCCCAGAACTGGGTCTCTGGGAACCAGTCCAACGCGGTGTGGTTCGACGTCAACTCGTCCAACATCACGGTCGTGCGCAACACGGTACTCCACAACAAGTGCTACGGGATCTACTTCGAGCTCGCCAACTCGGAGATCATCGCCGGGAATGTGGTTCACGACAACGCCTCGGGCATCGGCGTGCATTTCTCCGCGAACGCCAAGGTGTACAACAACACCGTCGTCAATAACGGCACCAATCTCGACATCAGCGCGTCGTACAACCGCTCGCCGTGGGACACGTACCACGCGGTGATCGTGAACAACATTCTCTGGAACGCGAACCGCGTGCTGTCGAACCTGTACCGCTACAACGGGTGCAACAGCTGGGTGTACAGCGAGGTCGATTACAACGCGTACTACTGGCCGTCCGGCAGCCCGGCGCGCTACATGGTGAACTGGTGCAACTCCTGGTACAGCTGGATCGGCAGCTTCCACAGCGGCACCGGGAACGAGGTCCACGGGCTCCAGTACTCGGGCGGAAGCGACCCGTTCTTCGTGAACGTCTGGGGCGGCGACTACCGTCTCCACTCGGGCAGTCCGGCGATCCGCCGCGGGCAGCCGCTGCCCTCCGACGTGGCCGCGGCGCTCGGCTGGTCGGCGTGGACCCCGGTGAGCATGGGGGCGATGCAGTAGCATCGCAGGAGCCCTCGCAGGAGCCCTCGCAGGAGCTTTCGCAGGGGCCCTCCGGCACCATCGCACCGGCTCCGACGGCCACGGTGACCACCGCCCACGCGCGTCGCGCGTGGGCGGTGGTCATCGCTCGAGGTCAGGCCGGAGCGCTACGGCTTGCCATACGGCGCGCGCTACGACGTGGCGGTGGCGCGCGGTGTCCGGCGGTCGACGAAGGGCGCGGGGTCGGTCGAGAGCAGGGGATGGTCCACCTCGGTGGCCTGGGCGGCGCGGAGGGGAAGCCAGACGGTGAAGGTCGTGCCGACCCCGAACTCGCTCTCGACGTCGATGCGACCGCCGAGCTGGTCGACGAGGCGCCGCGTGATGCTGAGGCCCAGGCCCGTGCCGCCGAACTCGCGCGTGCGCGACTGGTCGAGCTGGCGGAAATCCTCCCAGATGGACCCGAGGTCCTGCGGGCGGATGCCGATCCCGGTGTCGGCCACCCGGAACGAGACGCCGTCGGCGGTCGCCGCCGTCGTGAGCGTGATCCTGCCCGCCGGTGTGAACTTGACGGCGTTGGAGAGGAGGTTGAGGAGCACCTGGCGGACTTTGGTCCTGTCCGTGTACATGATCGGTTCGATGCCGAGCATGACAGTCTCGAACACGAGCCCCTTGCGGCGGACCATCGGCTCGATCTGGCGCGCCACCTCCCCCACGACGTCGCTCGCCGACAGCTCGCCCAGGTGGATCGGCATCTTCCCGGCCTCGATCCGGGCCAGGTCGAGGATATCGCTGATGAGATCCAGCAGGTGTCGAGCCGAGGCGCGAATGCGGTTGAGGCCATCCTCCTGCTCGGGGGTCAGCTCGCCGTAGATGCGGTCGAGCATGAGCGAGGTGTAGCCGATGAGGGCGTTGATCGGCGTCCGAAGCTCGTGCGACATGCTGGCGAGGAAGTCCGACTTGAGCTTGTTGGCCTTCTCCAGCTCCTGCGACTGCCACTGGAGCCGGGCGTTCTGCGCCGCCAGGTCCGCGGTGGCGGCCGCCACACGCTGCTCCAGCTCACTGTTGAGCTGCTTGAGCGCGTCGTACAGCCGCTCATTCTCCGCCTGCTTCGTCAGATCATGGAGCACGGAGACGATCGCCAACGACTCGCCACGCTCGTTGAGAATCTTCCCGGACACGACCTCCATCGGGACTTCGACGCCGGTCTCCGGATGCAGAAGGCGCATCTGCGCCCGCAGTGACCGGGCGGGGTCGATCGTGAAGTCGGAGATGAAGGTGGTGAACTTGGTGTCGTTCTCGCGCACGGCGAGCCGGTCGGCACTGTCGAGCGGGGCCCGATCGTCGATCGCGAACAACTTCTCGGCCTGATCGTTCATCAGAATGATGTTCGACTGGTCGTCGGTCACCAGAATCGGATCGGCGACGTTCTCCAGGATCAGGTTCAGCCGGTCCCGCTCCCCCGTCGCGTCGATCTCCGCGAGCCGCACGCGCTGCATCTGCCGCTCCAGCTCGTGGGCCGCGCGCCGCAGGTCGGTCACGTTTCGGAGCACGGAGAGCACGCGGCCGCTGTTGACGCCGACGTCAGGCAGCGGGTGCGCGAGCACCTCGAACAGCAGGTCGGTCCCCTCGTCGGGATCGACCAGGTTGAGCTCACGGGCGGTCGCCGAGACGCCGCCGGCCATCACGGAGCGGGCGAGAAACGAGGTGAAGAGCAGGTTGTTGATCTCCACCGCCCGCCGCCGGCCGCCCGAGTCGGAGTCCCGCGCCAACAGCAGATGCTCGGCCTGGTGGTTCTGCACGACGATGTCGTTGGCCGGGTCGGTGATGGCGATCGGGTCCGGCAACGAGTCGACGATCGTCTCGAGCAACTGCATGCGCGTGTCGAGCCGCTCGGCCACCGATCGATACGCCTGCTCGGAGGCGAGCCGGGCGAGCACGGTTCCCGAGAGCATCACCACGCGATCGAGCACCTCGATCGCCTCGGCTGCGGGTCGCATCGCCTCGACCACGACCACACCCCCCGGCGCCCGGCCGAGTCGCCGCGCCCGATCGCCGTCGGGGATGTGCACGCCGCACCCGGGCGGCAGCTCCCGGCTCATGTGCTCGGGGAGGAACGCCACACCCCCGCGACGTTGCACCTGCGCATAGGGGATGGCGACCCAGGTGTCGAACGGCAGCCCGAGATCGGTCGGGCACTGCCCGTCGCAGCTGACCGGGCGGAGCGACATGGCGCACATGACGATCGGATGCCCGATGTCGTCGAGTCCCAGGGAGAACGTGGACCCGGCGGGCCGCTCGAAGCCGATACGCGCCACTTCCACGAGCTGGTCGCCCTCGATCGCGAGCAGGGCCGCCCGGTCGGTGTGCGCCGAATGTACCAACTGCTCCAGGAGAAACCCGGCCCCGCTCGCGAGATCGGGTGCCTCCGCGAGCGATGACAGCAGCTCCGGCAGCGTCTCGGTTGCTGTCAGCCCGTCCGAAGAAGAGGGCACGCTCGCCGGCTCCGGAGGCTCGCCTGCCTAGGTCGCCATCTGCTCGATCCGGCGGCGCAACTCGTAGTTCTCGCGCTGCACACGCTCGAGCTCCGTCTCTCCCACGCCCAGCTCCCGTGGCCGCGCCGAGGGCGCCGTGATGCCGACGGCCTCGGAGTACTTGAGGTACGTGTCGATGGAGGCCACGACGACCCGCGCCTCCACGGTGACCAGGTCAATGCCCACGAGCGAGACCCGCACCCAGGCGTCGATCACGATCCCTTTGTCGAGGACTCGGTCGAGGACGTCGATGAGCGAACTGCCGCTCGGCGTACGTTCTACCGCCATTGCTCGTTCTCCGCGAAAGGCGCCTAGGGACGCCGGTGAGAGTGGGGGGCAGGGGTCGATCCCGACGGTGGTGACGGCGACGATGCCGCTGGCGCGGTCGCGGCGGCGCTGCCCGAGCGGGCGATGAGTTGCTCGAGCTGCCGCTCGATCCGCGCCAGTCGACCTTCGACGTCGACATCCGCGCTCGGCAACGTGCCGGCGCGTGACGCACCCACCGAACCAGGTCCGATCGTGAGCCGCGGATCGGTGCGCCACCAGTTGAGGCCGATCTGTTCGGCCTTGTCGATCGAACACACGAGGAGCCGTACCTGCACGGTCAACAGCTCCACGTTGGCGAGGTTGATCTTGATGTCGCCGGCGATCACGAGGCCCTTGTCGAGGACCCGATCGAGCACGTCGACCAGACCATGCGTTCGCGTCGGTGAAACGAGTTCTGGCACGCTCACGACCCCCGGGTGAATGGGCCGGCGGGCGCCCGACGCCCGTGTCCGATGTGAACCGGCGTGCGCAGTCGCGGGCGAGCCGGCGACGGGCCCGCGACGACGAGGGTCTGGCCGCGGCGACGACAACCGCGATTCATGCGAGGCGGCCCAGCGGGCCCAAGTCGATGTCGAGGTCGTCGTCGCTGAGCCCGAACAATTGCTTCATCTCGCCCATCTTATCATTCAGCCTCAGCAGCGCCAGCCCCAGTCGCTCGACTTCGGCGTCAGTGAGCTGGCCCCCGTCCATCCGGCGGATCGCCTGGTGCTCGAGTACCTTGCGGATCACATCGATCAACGCCAACACCAGCTTGGCCAGCCCCTGCTCCACCCGCTCCGGGTCGGCATTGACGCGCTCCGGGAGCACGCGCGACAGCGCCTGCACGGCCCCGTCGAGCGACTCGATCTCCGTCCCTGGTCCGGCACGCTCGCCACTCACGACCGCGTTGCCACGTCGCAGCCCGAGCGCGCGGTCGCCGCGCCCGTCGCGGCCGCAGCCGGCGGCCCCTCTGACGGTGCCGGCGCCGCGAGCGGCGTCGCGACAAAGGAATACGGCGCGTGCGGTCCGGAGACAAGCGCCCGACGCGCGAGGCCCTGATCGGGCAACCGCGCGACGCCCGCCACGTAGTCGCGCACGGCCGCCCGGTCCACGAGGTGCGCGAACGAAACGCTCCGGGCCTCCACCTGCGTTCGCACCAACTCCTCCCGAATGGCATCGCCCAGGAGCGTCCGAAGCGCCCTGCGCACGGGCTCGGCGAGGCTCAGCAAACGCTGCTGGGCCCGAACGGGCTCGGCGATCCGTTCCAGATACGCACGTCCCGTGCCGGCAGAGGCCGCTACGGTTCGGTTCGGCGACTTGTCTCCAACGGCAGGCGCGTGCGCAAACTGGATGATGACTTCCATCTCGACCGCGCCCCCGATGCGATGCCAGAGGGGGGCGAGGTCGTGGCCCCGGCGCCCGAGGTCGATCCGGAGGGCGTCGTCGTCGACGAATGTCTGACCGAACCGCGCGGGCAGGACGTCCCAGCCGCCACGGACGGCCGCGTCACAGACGCGGTCGTGTTGCACGGCTCGCTCGACGGTGACCCCAGGACCTCCGGCCACCGACCCGACCCACGCCGCTGCTGACCCCAGGGCGGGGCCGGCCCCGGACACGGTCAGGCATCGGACGGGGCTGCCGTCGATCCCCAGGAGGCGGCCCGCGAGATCCGGGGCCGCGTCCTCCCCTGGCGTGCCGGGAGGACCCGCGGCGAGGCAGTACAGGTAGCCGAGACCGGACGGGGCCCGCACGTCAGGTCGCCCCGCGGCCAGCCGCTCCCCGCGCCGAGCGCTCCACGGCGGTGAGCACGAGGTTGAGGTCGAGTCGGACGAGATCGATGTCCGCGACGGCGATCGTCACCGACCCGGTCACGACGAGGCCGCGATCGAGGACACGGTTCAGCAGGTCGCTGAGCACCAGCCTCTGACCGGCGGCATCGGTCGGCTCACCCACTGCGGGCAGACTCACGGCCGCGCCCGCGCTCCCGCCGCCGTCCCCTCCGGAGCCGGAGACGGCCCGGGCGGCTCGACGGTGCCGGCCGACCCGCGAACGAAATGATAGGGCGGCCAGGGGCCCGTGAACTCGAAGCGAAATCCGCCTCCCCGCCCGGCCGACCCGCTGTCCGCGGTCCCCGCACCGTGCCGTTGACGCGCCTGGGTCAGTACCGCGCGAAAGGCGTCGGTGGCACGGGTGTCGACCAGGAACGAGGCGTTGAGCACGGCGCGCCCCTGCGCCTCCCCGCCCGCCGACCCGGTGGCCACCCCCGCATCCCCCGGTCCGCCGATCGGATCGCGCTCGGCCCGGCGCGCCAGCGCGGACAGTTTCTCGAAGACCGTCGACGCCACTTCGTCGGCCACCCGGTCGATCTCGGTCCGCCGGACCTGCTCCAGCTTGCGGTCGAGCAAATAGCGCTGTCCTGGTGTCGCGGCCGCGACCCGACGGGCGAGCTCAGCCAGTTCCGGGCTGTGTGCCGCGACGACCGCGGCGAGCTCCGCATCGATCCGATAGACGCGGACGGTGTACTCGTGCGCGCCGGCGACCGCGTCCAGCATTCGCTGGAGCTCCGCGCCGCGCCGCTCGAGCATCGCGCGCACCCCGGCCGCGTCCCGAAAGAGGGAGAAGAGGGGAAGCGGAACCACGGCCCCCCGATCGCTCGCCCAGGTGATCACACGATCGTGTTCGGCCGCGCGCGCGCCGAGCCATTCCACATCTCGGCTCCGCTCATCGATCGCGGACGGGTCACAGTCGGTCCCGTCGAGCGGCGAGACGAGTGCCGCCAGGGGCCCCCCACGCTCCACCGTGACGCGCGCGCCGGCGACGCCCGGCGGGGGGTGAGCCTCCGAGGCGTCCAGCGTCCCCGGGGCGACCGCGTAGACGTAGAGGGCGCTCACTCCGCGCCGCTCGGCCCGCGCCCCGATCGGTCGGTCGTGTGCTCCGCGGGCGGTGGCGCGACCCCATCTGCCACCGAGACCTCGGCCTCGGGCGCGGCGACCCGAACCGGACCCGCGGTCGAGCCCCGGCCGAGCCGCTCGCGCCACTCGCGGACGGCGCGGAGTCGGTCCATGAGATCGCGCTCGCGCTCCACGTACTCGGCGTCGTCGATGTCGCCCATCTCGAGCCGCATCTGGAGCTGCATGAGCTCCTCCTTGATCGGCGTGTCGTCGGTCAGCTCTTCGTCGACCACGCGCTGGACCTGACGCAGCGACCACCGGATCCCCGCGACGGGACCGGAGACCGGGAAGGTCAGGAGAGAGGAGAGGAGGCCCACGAAAGGGGTGGCAGCCGGTCACCACACGGGGCGCCGCACGGCGCCCCGTGCCGACTCAGTTTGCCCGCTCGAGCTTCAGTTTGATGTTCACGAAGTTGTAGGGCGGCCAGGGGCCGGTGTACTTGAAGGTCAGCAGGTTCTCGTAGCGGTGGCTGACCTCGCGGACCCGGTCGTCGAAATCCTTCTCCCGGTCACGCTCGACGAGAAAGGCGGCGTTCATGATCATACGGTCGCCGATCGGCTTGTTGCTCCGGCTCGCGACGCAGAGCGGCTTGAGGGCGTCGTGCACGTCGGCCAGGTAGCGGTTCCCCATCTCCTCGAGCGCCGCCTCGAGCAGGCGGCCGAGCTGCATCCGGGCGAAGTAGGTCGACGACGCGGCGTTGCGGGTGATCTCATCCTTGAGCCGCCGGATCTCGTCGTTCTCACGCTCGATCGTCGCCACCACCTTGTCCCGCTCCCAGAGCACCTTGAGGCCGAACTCGATCTTGTCCTGCATCTTGTCGAGCACGTCGCTGAATGCCTGGTAGGTCGAGCGAAGCAGCTCGGTGACGTCGCTCTCGGACCGAAAGACCGTGCCGAAGGACATCGGGATGACCGTGAACTCCCGCATCACCGTCTCGTTCACGAACTCGTGCGCCAGGACGTTGTCGCGCGTCGGGTCATAGATGACGATCGGCGTGTCGCTGACGACGGCCGACAGATCCCCGTGGTGGACCGTGTACACGCGCATCCCGCCGCCGATGCCGATCTGGCCGAACTCCTTCGGGCGCTCGTGCCGGATGATGCAGTAGACGTACTTGCCTTCCTCGGTCGCGGTCGCGGGGACAGCCGGAAGGGGTTCCGCAGCCGGCATGGTCATGCTGGGAGATCCTCGAAATGGGCCATGTGCCGCTAGCGCGTCGGGGTGCTGGCCGGCGCGGTTTCCTGATATTCGGGTCCGCTCCGGGATGCCGCAAGTCCCGGTCCAGTCTGCTCCTCCTCGATCTGCTCATCATGGTCGAGGAGATCCCGAATACGGTGGGCGGCGCCCAGGTGGAAGGGCACGCTCGTGACGACGATCCGGGGGCGGAAGAGAAACGCGGTTCGGATGTACAACGCCGTCTTGTTGTGGAGCAGATGTTCCCACCAGTGCTTGGGCACGATCTCCGGCACGACCACGGTCACCAGGTCCCCCGGCCCGGCGCGCTCCAACTGGGCGACGTAGTCGACGAGGGGCCGGATCAGCGACCGGTAGGGGGAGGGAAGCACGAAGAGGTCCACGCCCGTGTCCCAGTCATTCCACTCGCGCCTCAGGGCGGCCGTCTTGTCAGGCTCGACCTCGACGTAGAGGGCGCGGACGTCGTCCGAGATGGCGGTCGCGTAAATCAGGGCGTTCGCGACCGCTTTGTGCACACCCGAGACCGGGACGACGACGAGGTGCCGCAGCGGGACCATCTCCGTCCGCCCGTCCAGTTGGATCTCGGAGGCGAAGTGGAGGTAGTGGCGCTTGATCGCCCGCAGCAGGAGGATGAACAACGGGATGATGACGACGACGATCCACGCGCCGTGCGTGAACTTGGTCCAGACCTGGATCACGGCGACGACGCCGGTCGCCACCGCCCCGACGCCGTTGAGGAGCGCCTTCCACCGCCACCCCTCGGCCCGTGAGCGAACCCACCGCCGCACCATGCCGGCCTGGGAGAGCGTGAAGCAGACGAAGACCCCGATCGCGTAGAGCGGGATCAGCGAGGTCGTGTCACCGTGAAAGAGCCAGACGAGGAGGATGGCGACCAGCGCGAGCGCGACGATCCCATTGGAGAACGCCAGGCGGTCGCCGCGCGCGGAGAGCTGGCGCGGGAGATAGCGCTGGTTGGCGAGGATGCTCCCGAGCCGCGGGAAGTCGGCGAACGAGGTGTTCGCGGCGAGCACGAGGACGGCAAAGGTCGAGTACTGCAACGCGTAGTACAGGACGCCGCTCCCGAACACGTGGTGCCCCAACTGCGAGAGCACGGTCTGGTCGGTGCTCGGGACGACGTGGAGGTGTTGGGCGAGAAAGCTGCTGCCGAGGAAGAAGACGCCGAGAATGGTCGCCATCCAGCCGAGGGTCACGGCGGCATTGCGGGAGGCCGGGTTCTTGAACGCGCCCACGCCGTTGGAGATCGCCTCGGTGCCGGTCATGGCGACGCAGCCGCCCGAGAACGCGCGCAGCATGAGGAACGTGAAGGCGAAGCCGGTCGGGATGTCGACGTGCGTGGCGGGGAGTCGGGGAGGCGTCGCGGCGGCGGAGCCGTGGCCGAGCGCCAGCTGGACGAGGCCGGTCCCGATCAGCGCCAGCATCGCGGCGATGAAGGCGTAGGTCGGAAAACTGAACGCGGCACCCGATTCCCGGACGCCGCGCAGGTTGACGAGCATGAGGACGATGATCGCCCCGACACAGAGCGGGACCGCTTTCGGGGCCATCGAGGGGTAAGCCGACGTGATCGCGGCGACACCGCTCGAGATCGAGACCGAGACCGTCAGGATATAGTCGGTGAGCAGGGCGGCGGCGGCCACGAGTCCGGGGAGGACACCGAGATTCTCGTAGGCGACGGTGAAGGATCCACCGCCGTGCGGGTAGGCGAAGATCGTCTGGCGGTACGAGAGGGCAACGAGCGCGAGCAGCGCGACGATGACCGCTGAGATCGGAAAGACGTACGACAGGGCGGCCGCGCCGAGTGGCGCGAGGACGTAGAGCACCTCGTCCGTGGCGTACGCGACCGAGGAGATCGCGTCCGAGGAGAGGACGGCAAGTGCCGTGGTTTTGGTGAGGCGCTCGGTCTCGAGCCGCTCGGTCGCCAAGGGTCGCCCGACGAGCAGGCGCTTGGCGCGAGAGAGGGGATTTGCCATCGAGTGTGGACGTAAGATGGCGGGTCGGCGGAGGTTAGGGGAGGCTGTCCTGCTCGGATCGAGGGCGGAGCGGGCCGCGGCGCTCTGCGCGGCGCTACATTAGTCGCGTCATGCCTCGATCGCGTCTGCCCGGTCACGAGGCGGCCTCTGGGCCGGAAGCCACTCGCTCGCCAACCAGCCCCGCGCCGGCCCCCACCCCCACCCCCACCCCCACCCCCGGTCCCGCCCACGCCTCACCCTCCCCCGTGCGGGCGGCGGACGCGGCACGGCCGGCGCGGGCCGAGCCTCCGGAGACGCTCGAGGGGTGGTACGCGCTGCACCAGGCCTGGCGGGTGGATCGGCGGGCGGTGCGACGCCTCTCCGAGGGCGAGCGCCATGCGGTGGCTCGGGAGGCGATCGAGACCCTCGAGGGGCTGTCGACGCCCCGGGCACTCCCGGGTGTCGACGACGGGACCGACGGCCCAGGCTGGACCGCGGTGGCCGAGCTGACTGGCTCGGCGGCCGACGTCCTGGTTGTCCAGTTCCGGCCGACACTCGACCGGCTCGGCGCGGCTCAGCGAGCGCTCGGCGCTGCGCAGCTCGCGGAGTACCTCGTGCCCGTCCGCTCCTTCCTCAGCGTGACCGAGGCCGGGCTGTACCACATCACCGCCGCCGTGGCGGCCGCGCGCGAGGCGGCTGGTGGGGTCGTGGGCGACGCCGAGTACCGGTCCGCGATCGGCGAGCGCGCGGCGGCGGAACGGGGGAGCCCGCACGTGCGGCGGCGCCTCTACCCGCCGCGGCCGGCGGACATGCCCTACATCTGCTTCTATCCCATGTCGAAGCGGCGCGCCCCGGGGCAGAACTGGTACGCGCTCACGCTTGGCGAGCGGAGTCGGTTGATGCAGGCCCACGGGGAGACGGGGCGCCGATACGCGGGGCGCGTCCAGCAGGTGATCACGGGCGCGATCGGACTGGACGCGTGGGAGTGGGGGGTCACCCTCTTCGCCCGGGAGCCGTTGGAGTTCAAACGGCTGGTGACCGACATGCGCTTCGACGAAGTGAGCGCGCAGTACGCGGAGTTCGGCGAGTTCTACGTCGGGCGGATCATGGAGCCGGCCGACTGGGTGCGGCGGCTCCTGGGGCTCGATCAGGGACCCCAGGCGGGAGCGGAGGACGGACGCGCCCCGCGGACCGCCCGGGGGTAAGCCGTCCGGTTGACGACGCCAGGGAGGGACTCGGACGACGCGGGGGCGAGCGCGAGCGCCGGGGACCGCACACCCGGGCGCATCGGCCGCGCGATCCTGACCCTGGGCATCATCGGGGCCCTGATCGTGGCGGGGGTGACGCTGTTCACGCACTGGCTCGCGCCGCGGCTCTTCACCCACTACGAGCACAACCCTGCCCTGGCGGGCGTGCCCAAGCGGACGCAGACGCGATCGGGGGTCGCGGGGGACCCGGTCAACGTCGCGCTCGTCGGCACGGCGGCCGAAGTCGACACGGCCTTCGCGCGGGCCGGGTGGGCGCGCGCGGACTCGTTGAGCCGGACGAGCGATCTCGCGATCGCGCGGAGCGTGCTGCTCCGCCGGCCGGACTCGACCGCGCCGGTGAGCTCTCTCTATCTGTACGGCCGGCGCCAGGACGTCGCGTTCGAGCACGAGGTCGGGCGCAGCGCGAGCCGGCGGCACCATGTCCGACTCTGGCTGGCGCCCGGGATCACGGACCACGGGCGTCCGGTGTGGGTCGGTGATGCGGCGTACGACCTGCGCGCGGGGCTCAGCCACCGCCGACTGGCGCCCACGCACCACATCGAGGCCGACGTGGACCGGGAGCGGGACACGGTGCTCGCCGACCTGGCGGCGGCCGGGCAGCTCACCGAGCGGTACGACGTGACCGGTCTCGGCCCTCGCGTCGATGCCCACAACGCCGAGGGGGACCGGTTCGACACCGACGGCGAGCTCGCCGTCGGGGTCATCTCACCGACCAACGCGCGCCACGGGCCGCCCGCGGTGCTGCCGGACCCGGTGCTCGTGCAGTGGAAAGACCAGGTCTGGCGCCTCGTCCATCGGCTGCTCGCGCGGCGCGCGCGGCGCTGAGGCCCGCGACATCGTACCGCGCTACTTTATATCGCAGAGTACTTGACGGAGCGGTGTACTCTGTGACATCCTGTCGCCTCCAGCGGAGGGATGTTCGTGGGCGCACAACGGGCGTGGGAGACGGCGGGAGGACGGGTCGTGTGGGCGGGTGCGACAGTGCTCGCCGGGGTCGGGACGGCGATCGCGTACGCCGCCGAGCCGGGGGCCAACTGGGGGATCTGGACGACGCTGGCCGCGGCCGGGCTCCTCGCGCTGGCGCGGCGCCGACGCGCGAGCCCCTGGCCGCCCGGCGAGCGGATCGACGGGGTGGCCGGCGCGGCGGCGGCGTTGGCGGTGATCGTCGCCTGGGGCGCGGCGCTCACGGCCGACGAGCTGTTCCAGCTCCTCGTCCTCGTCACGGTGGTGCTGGCGCTGGCGGTCGCGGCACGTGTGCTGGGTGGGCTCCCGGGCCGGTCGGTCGGCGCGGCGACGATGGCGGCGGCGCCCGTCACGGGGCTCGGGTACGCGCTGCTCGAGGCGGGGCGCCGCTCCGCGGAGGGCGCGACACGGCTCCACGGACAACGCACGGCGCCGGTCGTGCGCGGGCTGACACTCGCGCTCCCCATCGCGGGGGTCTTCGCGCTGGTGCTGGCCGGCGCCGACCCGACGCTCACGATCTGGCGGGACGCGACTCTGCACGCGATCGGACGGCTCGACGGCCTGCCACGCCTGGTGTTCTTCCTGAGCCTCGGCGCGCTCACGCTCGGCGCCTATGGGCTCGCCGACCGCGGGTCCGGGGCGGAAGGGGTCGACCGCGGCACGAGGCGCCCGCCGGCCATCCGACTCGGCGCCGTCGAGCAGCAGGTGATCACGTACGCCATCGTCGTGATCGTCGGAGTGTTCCTGGCGGTGCAGGCGTCGTATCTCTTCCGCGACGTCGGGACGCTCCGGCTGAGCGGGATGAGCTACGCCGAGTACGCGCATCGAGGGTTCACGGAGCTGACGATCGCCGCGACCATGACCGTCCTGCTCATCGTCGGGCTCGAGTACGCGCGGGCGCCCGGCCGGGAGACGGAGCGGCGGTCAGCCACGCCGACGCTGGTGCTCATCGGCGAGGTGCTGGTGGTCCTCGCGTCGGCCTTTCATCGTCTGACGCTGTACGAGGCGGCCCACGGCTACACGACGCTGCGGGTCCAGGTTCAGGCGTACATCGTCGGCGTCGGGCTCGCGCTGGTGCTGGTCGCGAGCGAGGTGGCGGGGCTGGGCGGGGCGCTCCGGCGGGACGTGCAGCGCGGGCGCTCACCGTTCGACCCGCGGCGGCTGGCGCGGCGCACGGCGGCGGCGGCGGCGCTCCTCGTCGCCGGGTTTTCCTACGCCAACACCGAGGCGTGGGTGGTCAGCCAAAACATCGCACGGTATCGGGAGACCGGGTCCCTCGACGCGCGGTACCTGACGGACGCGCTGTCACTCGATGCGGCGCCGGCGACGGTCGCCGCCCTCGCCGAGCTGCCACCGCCGTGCGCCGCATGGATGCGGGAACGGCTCGACCGGCGGTACGGACGAGCGGTGCTCCGCCGGGCGGACCGCGTGCCGCGGTGGTTCGAGTGGAACCTGCGGCGCGAGCGCGGCCTCGCGGCGCTGCGCGGCGCGGGCATCGTCACCCGCGCCGGAGACCGGGGGGAAGGTCCCGATCCCTGTGAGGCCCCGCCGACGTCGTCGAACGCCGGACGCCGTTCGTCCGGGCGGTGAGACGGGCGCCCTCAGCGGCTGGCGACGGCGGTAACAGCCCTGGTCGCACGGTCCGGCGAGTCGTGGCGTGCACCCACTAGGCCGGGGTCGGCCCGGCTCGGCCCGGCTCGGCCCGGCTCGGCCCGGACGGGCCGCACCTAGAGCCGGGCGCGCAGGGTCACCGTGACGCGTCGCGGGAAGGAGGGGGTGTAGAAGGGGACGACCGGCGGGGTCGCGGGCGGAGTGCGGGCGCCGTACGGGCCGAGGGTGTTCACCGCCTCCACGCCAAAGGTGTAATACCGCCGGTCGAGGAGATTCTCGACCTCGACCTCGACGCCGTAGCGCCTGTACTCCACGTGGCCGCGAAGGCCGACGACCGCGTACCCCGGGATCGGCGGGCGTTGGTTCGACTCGTCACCCCGGAGATACTGCGACGAGTAGGCGTTCGCGCCGAGCTCGCCGTCGACCAGCACCGGCCCAAGCAGGCGGCCGACGCCGACGCTCACGTGCGCACGATGGAGCGGCGAGGCCGGGAACAGGGCGCCGGGACGCGCGGGCCGCGGCGCGGTGTCGGCGGTCGCGATCTGGATCGTCGTCTGGTAGGTCGCCGCGACGTAACTGTACGATGCGGCGATCCGCAGCCCGGCAGGCAGCCCGACGGCGGCCGACGCTTCGACCCCGGCTCGCCGGGTCGCGGCGGCGTTCACGAAGTACACGCGCGTCAGACTCGGCGCCGCCAGCAGGATGTCGTCGGCGACGTCCGTCCAGAACGCGTCGATGTCCAGACTCGTTCGCGGTGTGGCGTCGACGTCGAGCCCAGCCTCGTAGTCGCGCGACGACACCGGGCGGAGCGTCGGATCGGCGCCGAGCGCGGACGGGAGCGCGCACGGCGCCCCGGGACTGGCGCAGGCCAGCTCGAGCGGCGCGGGGGCGCGGAAGCCGCTCTTGTAGGCGACGTATCCCTTGAGCGCGTCGGAGAACCGGTAGGTGAGGCCCACCTCGGGCGAGAGACGGTCGTAGCGGCTCGTGCCATTGTTGGCCGGGTCGAGATCGTCGCGGAACGGGATCCGGATGTAGTCCCCACGCAGCCCGGCCGTCGCGTCGAGGCGCGAGGTGACGCTCACGATCGCCTGGCCGTAGAGCGCCGCGTTGGCCTGGCGCACATCGGCCAGCGTCCCGACCGCGCCGGGCGCCGCGGCGGCGCTGTCCTCGAGGAGTCGGAAATGCACGTTGTCGCGCTCGATCTCGCCGCCCACGGTGAGGCCGACCGGGACGCCCCCGACCCGCACCGGCCGCGTCCACTCGAGCGTCACCCCTCCCGAGAGATTGCCGATGAACTCGTCCGTGTTCGGCGGAGGTACGTTGACATTGAACTGCCGGTAATTGTTCCGCCGCTCCCACAGGATCCCGCGGAGCAGCCCGCCGCCGGCTGGCTGCGTGCCGCGCAGGGTGGCGTCGAAGGCCTCGGGGTAGAAGAAGTCGCCGGGGGTGTAGTTGATCCGCGGATCGATCCGCAGATAACTCGACGGCAGCGACCCGGCCTCGTGAATCCGGTCGTGCGCATAGAGGAGGTCGAGCGCGACATCGCCGCTGTCGTGCGACGGGCCCCACTGATGGCCGATGGTGGTGAAGATGCTGCGCGTGTTCGAGGGCGTGGCGGTGCGCCATCCACGCTCGTTGAGACCGGCGGCCGCCAGAAACGCATCGACGCCGTGAACCATCCCGCCCGCGGTGACCGTCGCCACCTGCTCACCGAACGACCCGGCGCCCACCTCGACGGTGGCCCGCGGCACCTCGCCGCCCCGCCGGGTCGTCAGGAGAAGCGTACCGCCCAGCGAGTTCCGCCCGAAGAGCACGTTCGAGCCGCGGACGAGCGACGCGTCGCTCACGGCCGCCATCGGGAGCAGGTCGAAGTTCACCTCCTGCGCGTCGGGCTCGTTCACCCGGACTCCATCGAGGAAGACGCTCACCCCCTGCGGAATGCCGACGATCGGTGACACGACGAACCCGCGCACCTGGAGCTCCGGCTGAAGCCAGGCGCCGACCTCATCGAAGCTGCTGATACCGGGCAGACGTTCGAGCGCCCCCGGGATGGCGTCCGGTCCCGGGATGATCCGCGCGAGATCGACGTGCTCGACCTGCGCGGGTGTGCGCTCGTCGACAGCCGAGAGGCGGGTTCCCGTGATGACCACCGGTCGGAGCCTGGCCTCGGTGCGGCGGAGGGAGTCGGCGCGGACGCTGTCCGCGTGCGCGGCCGAATCCTGCGCGCCCCGGGTCGGCTCCTGCGCGCGGAGGGGGGTGGCGACAGCGGCGCCCACCGCTCCACCCAGGTACAGCGCGACCGACAGTCTCGTCAGTCGTCCGCGAGCTGACGCCAGCGCGGACCGGAGTCGTGCGGCACGCGGCGATGCCACCGGCATGAGCTGCCGGCGCTACATCGGGGTGTAGCCATGGACCTTCAGTTGCTTCGCGGTCATCGGAATGACGTCGATGTGTAGCGTGATCGGCGTGAACGGCTTGTTGGTGGAATCCTTCGGCACGGAGACGATGCGCTCGACGACGTCCATCCCTTTGACGACCTGGCCGTACACGGTGTAGTGCCCGTCGAGGCGAGGCAGCCCCTGCTTGTTCGCCACGATGTAGAACTGGCAGCCCGCCGAGAGCTGGCCGGGATTGTCGTCGCGGCCCGCTCCGACGGCTCCGTAGACGTGCTTGAGCCGATCGTTGAACTCGGGCGCCAGCAGGTAGGGCGACCCGCCGAAGCCTTCCGGCGTGTCGGGACACCCGCCCTGGGCCACGTAGTTCTTGATCACGCGGTTGAAGGTGAGCGAGTCCCAGTAGTGGCTCGCCGCGAGCTTGATGAAGCTCGCCTTGTGGCGCGGCGTCCGATCGTCCAGCACGAAGAGGATCTCACCGAGCGGCGTCCGGATGCGGCCCACCTGGTAGGTCTTCGCCGACTGAGCAGGCAGCGTGGCAGTCGAGAGCGGGAGGGCGACGAGCAAGGCGAGCAGGATGCGGCGCATGGCGGAGGGCGCGGGGGGCGCGGGGGGCGCGGGGGGAATGGGGCGACGTCTGTCCGGAATAACGTGCAAGAGCCCAGGCCTCGCAAGCTCGCCGGCGTCTGCGCGGCCATCGGTGACAGTAGTCCGGCGGCGGTGGTCCGGCGGCGGCGACGATCCGGAGCGCGAGGGTCGGAGCAGTGACGGAGGTGTCGGGCCTCCGGGTCCGATTCGGTGGGTACCAATACATATAACGTAGTAACGTAGTACCCCCGTAACGTAGTAACGTAGTACCCCCGTAACGTAGTAACGTAGTACCCCCGTCGGACCGTTGACGGATGAAATCGTCGCGCGCGGGCGGTGCGACCGGTATCAGAAGGGCATGCGCGCGGACACTATCAAGGCGTGATCGTACTGGTGGTAAGTGGTGGCGGCGATCTGGACCCCGCCACCGACGGTCACGCCGAGGCGGTCGCGGATCGGAAAACGCCCGAAGACCACGCCCGGAGTGATGAACAGTTGGGTCCGGCCACGGTTCGTCCCATCGCGCCAGGAGGTCCCATTCGCCTCGACCTGGGGCCAGAGGAAGCGCGCGACGTGGTACTGGGCGGCGATGTTGTACAGGATCGGATGCCCCAGCCCGGCGGTGTTGCCGCTCGGGATGTTCACGCCGACCGTCGTCTGCACATCGACGGCGCCCCACCCCTTGCCGCCGGCGAGCGCCGGCGTGAGGATCGCGTGGCGACTGCCATTGGCCTTCCCACCCGTGGGAACCGTCAGCCCGAGGAATCCGGTGAGAATGTCGTTGCCGTGCGTCTCGTTGCCGGCGAGGAAGCGGTACTTGAGGAGGAGCGGCCAGTCGCCCCAGCCATCGGGCGAGCGTGGCGTACGGTGCACGGTATAGGACGGTACGCCCACGATCAGCTCCACGGGGGCGACCGGGATCAGCTCCAATCCCTTGCCATTCCCGATCACAGTGGTCTCGGTCCCCGCCGGCACGGTGCGCCACACACCGTCGTAACGGAACTCCTGCTCGAGCCGCGGTGTCGTCGTCACGAGCGGCGTGATCCAGCGCGGCTGGTCGGCCTGCGCCGCCGATGCCCGACGCGCCCACTGAGCGCCGACGCCACCGCCGGCGACACCGACGCCGGAGGTGTCCTGCGCGCGGGCGCGCACGGGCAGGGTTGCGCCGGCCAGTCCGGCGGCGAACAGGAACCAACCAACTGTCGAACGTCGCACGTGTCGCGATATCCCGTCAGTATCGGGTGGACGGCCCGCCGAGGGGTCCGGCGGCGCGCACGGTCGAAGCTAGCGGGCGAGGAAATATGGGGCAAAGTGCCCCAACGTTGCCTCGGCAGGGGTACCGGGGGCGGGTGCCGCCGCCGGGTCCGTGGGATCAGCGGCGGCGGGCCCCGCTCCCGCTTCCGGCGCGAGCACGCCGGCGCCGTGAGCACGGTCCTGGATCACTGGTCGCCGTAGTAGCGCTTCCCTTGCGCGGTCGCCGGAGAGGCCGGCGGGAGGGACCACGCCGGGAGGCTGTCGGGGTCGATCTGCTTCCAGATGAGATCCTCCCACTGCTTCATGATCGCGTCCCCGCCGGGCTGGTGGGTGACGACCCGGATCAGCAGCGGCAGCGGGTTCAACGCATGCCCGATGACGTCGGTCGCGATGGTGTAGCCATCGATGTAGGTCGGAGTGCCGAAGCGCACGCCCAGCGGACCATCCTCCGCCACACCGCGGGTGCCCGCCGCCATGCGCCCCTCCTCGGCGGTTCGGAACGAGAGCCGGAAATCGTACGGGCCGGGGAGGTAGTACGGCCGGAACTTCCCAGCCAGAAACTTCTGCATGGCGGTCCGCGCCGCTGTCTCGATCCGCTGATCGGCCTCGGGCCGGGGGACGGCATCGGCCGCGCTCACCCCCTTCGCCTCCTTCACGACCGCGTACTCCAACTCGGGGAAGTCGGCGGTCAACTGGTCCTTCAGCACGTTGTCTCCCGACACCATGATGACCGGAATCCCCCACCGGGCCGCCGAGAGGGCGACGATGTGGGTCTCGGTGAGATCGACGCCGTTGACGTTCCATGCCACGTCGAACGTGAAGGTGTGCGCCATGAACCCGCGCGTCCGGGCGCGGGCGTGCATCCCGATGCACACGATGGCGTCGATCGAGCCGTCGATCCCGGTGGAGTATGGATCGTAGCGACGCGTGCGGAACTCGAAGCTCGCGTTCCGGTCCATTTTGTCGACGAGGATGTCGGGCTCGTTGCTGTTGCCGGACCCGTGTCCATCCTCGACCCAGATCGGCCCCGCGCCGCCCGCCTTGAGTCCGCGGATCGCCGCATTGACGTCGGCGGTCAGCGCCTCACGGCCCATCGGGTACTCGGGGGCTCCGTAGCGCTCGTACGGCGGACGGATGACGCCCGAGATGCCCTCCATGTCGTAGATGACGAGAACCTTGGGGTGCTGCGCCTCGACGTGGGCGAACGGCGCGAGCGGCGCGAGCGGGGCCGCCAGCGCGGCCAGCGCGAGGATCTCGATCGGGCGTCGTGCCTTGCTCACCAGGCTCTCCTCGCGTCCCGCGGACGCCAAAGGAATAGGGGGTATTGGATGGTGATCACGCCGGTCGCTTCGCGATCGGCGTGATCACCGGGAACGGCAATGGTAATGGGGCAGGAGCGTGATCACCGGCGGCAATGGCAATCGGGCAGGAGCGTGATCAACAGCAACACTCGGGCGGTCGCGCTCACTGGGTCGTCGGCCCGGTCTCGACGGGGAAGTCGAGGTAGGATGCGTACGGGCCGCTCCGATAGATCCGCTGGCGAGCGCTCCGGAAGTCGGCGTCGGTCGCGGCGAAGATGCTGGGCACGAACGTCTGCGGGTTCCGGTCGATGATGGGGAACCAGGTGCTCTGGACCTGCACCATGATCCGGTGCCCCGTCCGGAAGCGATAGTCCTGCGTGTGCAGGTCGATCCGGTACTCCTCGACCTGGTTGGGCGTGATCGGGTGGGGCGTCGTGAAACTCTGCCGAAAGCGGCCCCGAAAGACGTCGTTCGCGACCATGAGCTCGTATCCGCCGAACGACGCCGGCTGGCCGGTCGGCATCGTGTCGGGGTAGACGTCGATCAGCTTGACGACCCAGTCGGCATCGGATCCGGTCGTGGCGGCGAACAGGTGGGCGGTGATCGCGCCGGCGAGCGTCACATCGTGGTCGAGTGGTGCCGTCTCGTAGGTCAGGACGTCGGGCCGGCCGTCGACGAAGCGCTGGTCCTGCACCAGCCAGGTGGGCCAGCCGGAGCCGCCGGGATAGTACGTGGGCGGGATCGGGCGCCGGCGGTACGGCACCGGGTGCCGAGGATCCGAGACGTAGCTGTCGAACCCACTGTCGTGTGCCGCCGTCGCCGCCGCGGGTCGCTCGAACGCCGCGCCCCCGCCCGGCTGAAAGTAGAGGCGCTCCTGCGTGACGCCCGCTCTGGGCGGCCAGCTATCGAAGTGCCGCCACGTGTTGCTCCCGGCCTCGAAGGTGACCGCCTCCGGGAAATGTCCCGGGCCGCGGTCCTTGAGGTAGTAGGCGAAGAAGGGGACCATGATGTCCTTCCGGAACTCGGCGGCGGTGGGCACGCCAAAGTCGATGTCCCCGAGCTTCGCTCCCTCGCGCTCGAACCCCCACCCGCCGTGGTACCATGGTCCGACGACGAGAAAGTTCTTGTGCGCGGTGTCGTACTTCTCGAGCGCCTCGTAGATGGTGATCGGGCCGTAGAAGTCCTCCTGGTCCCACCAGCCGGCGACGTTCAGCGTCGGAACGTTCACGTGATCGAGGTACGGGAGCGCCGTCTGCCGCTGCCAGAACGCGTCGTAGTTCGGGTGCGCGACGAAGTCGTTCCAGGTCGGGATCGTGCCGTGGAGATACGTCCGATTGACGTTGCTGAGGGCACCCAGACGGAGGTACCAGTCGTAGGTGTCGTAGCGGTCGAACTCGAATGGCTTCTGTTGCTTGTTGGTCTCCATGCGCACCGCGTACTCGAAGCCGTAGCTGAGCCGGAACGCGCCGTTGTGATGGAAATCGTCGCCGAGGAACATGTCGATGGGGGATGCCTGCGGCGAGACGGCCTTGAGCGCGGGATGCGGGTCCAGCATCGCCATCACCGTCGTCCAGCCGTCGTAGGAGATGCCGAGCATCCCGACGCGCCCGTTGTTGTTGGGCACATGCTTGACCAGCCAGTCGATCGTATCGTAGGCGTCGGTGCTCTCGTCGATCGCGCCGGGGTCCTTGCGGTCGCGCGGCGCGCGCATCATGACGAACTGGCCTTCCGACTTGTAGCGGCCGCGGATGTCCTCGAAGACGAAGATGTATCTGTCATCGGCCAGCTCCCGAAGGTAGTTCGCGAACCATCGGGTGCCGCCGTCGGCACTGTATGGCGTGCGCAGGAACATGATCGGCAGGGGCGCCTGGGCGTCGCTCGGCGCATAGATCACGATGTGGAGGCGGACGCCGTCCCGCATCGCGATCATCGAGTCCTGCCTGACGTACCCGGCCGGCGGGCCCGGCGGCTGCTGGGCACGGACCGCCGCGGGCGCGGCGAGGCTGGCCACGAGCGCCAGCCTCGCCACGCCGCGCGCCGCCGCGGTCACGGGCACTGCGGGACGTACGCGCCGCCCCGCGCGGTGTACTCGTTGACGGGGATCGGTGACACCGTCGTGTGATAATCGGTCACGACGCTCGGACCACCCAACCCGGCCACGACCACCGCGTCCGGCCCCGACCGTGCCTGCCAGGTCGTGTCGGCGACCGCCTCCAGGTGGTACATCCGCAGGGCGATCATCCGGTCGCCGCTCGCCTCCTCGACCGTCGAGATCCGCTGCTCCTTGAGGAGCGAGTCACGGACGGCGGTGTACGTCTGTGGGATCGTGAGCGGGGTCGTGAACCCGCCGGCCTGCTGGTGCACCAGGTTGATGAGCGCCGTCGCCCCGGCCAGATCACCCAGCCCGAGCCGGATCTGCGCCCGCACGAGCGCGAGCTCCTCGGCCCGGACGATCGGGATCGGGCTCGAGACGGTCGAGTAGGGGAGGTAGTTCCTGGCATCGGAGACGCCGGCGTACTGCGCGACCTGCACCGGGTTGAGATCGGGGACGAACTTGTTCTTCCACCGCAGATCGTTCAGCGTGTCGACATCGTTCTGAAGGTCCCAGAGCGCGTCGAAGTTGAAGTAGGCGGTGAACACGCCGTTCTGCTGGTCGCCCGCCTGGCCGCTGAAGTTGTGGTAGACCCCGAACGCGTCGAGCGGGAAGGGCCCGGCGACCGGAGGCGCGATGACCGCCGGGTTGTACAGCGCCGAGTGGGTGAGGGCGCTGTCGGCGCGGGTGAGGGCATTGACGTCCGGATTGCCGGGCGACGTCGGTGTGGGGTGGGTGCTCACACTGTTGCGCGCGATCGCATACGCCAGCTCGAGCCCCGCCTTGCCGGCCAGCGCGCGATTGAACGCGGCGAACGATCCCTGCGCCGTGCTCGGGCTGGCGGTCTGCCCCACCGCCGCAAAGCCGGGGGGCAGGACGACCGGGAGTGGGATCGGCCCGGCCGCGTTGAGGCTGGTATTCGCGGAGTCGAGCAGGGCGACGATGTAGGCCCAGACGTCCTTGTTGCAGTAGGGCGCGGCCGCCGGATTGTTCACGATCGTGTACAGGGGGATGCCCAGCGTGTCGCGCGTCTCGGCCAGCATCATGAACATGAGTGCCTTGACCGTCTGCACGACCCCCGTGATCGCCGCCGCCTGGGCCGGCGAATAGGCCGGCACCTTCGCCAGGCTGGCGACGATCGTATTGGCCTCCTTGGCCTGCCGATACTCGTTGTCCCAGGCATTGTTGAAGGCGAAGTTGCCGGGGCTCACGGGAGTCAGTCCCCCGGCGATGGTCACCTCGACCGGGGCCGCCGAGATGAACCAGAGCATGTCTCGGCCGTAGGATCCGGCCAGCCGAACGTACTCGGTCACGTCGGTGCGGGCACCGGAGAAGAGACCGGTGACCGCGTTCTGCACGCCGGTCGTGGAGGTCGGGACCGTCGTCGGGGCGTCGAAGAACGGAACCGCGGTATCCGAACATGCCGCCGTGGTGGCGATCGCGGCGACGCTCAGGGCGGCCCTGGCATGCCAGCGGCGCGATAGCCGGCCGGACCGGCCGGGGAGCGCGTGCGCGGTTGCAAGTGTCCGGTTCATCAGAGGCCCAGGTCCAGGGAGAGGAAGTAGCTGCGCGCCGGCGGGTAGGGCGTCGTCTGAATGGCGCGCACGATGTTCTGGTTGCCGACGACACTGGACTCCGGATCGAGGCCGTTGTAGCGCGTGGAGTACCACTGCGCCAGGTTCCGGCCGACGAGCGACAGGCGGGCGCTCGTCACCCGACCGCCGGCCACTCGGTTGAGCCACCGGCCGGGGATCGTGTAGCTCAGCGACAGCGTGCGCAGCTTCACGAACCCGGCGGGCTCGATCCAGTTGTTCTGGTTGGCGTTGAAGCCCTTGGCGAACGCCGCCGCCTGGGCGGAGTCGGCCCAGAGCGTGCCGAAATCGTAGTAGATGTCGTTCTGGTTCTCGAGGTTGCCCCCCCGGTTCCACTGGACGGACCCGGATACGCGGAACGGCCCCCAATTGAGCTCCTCGGTCCCGTTCACCACGAACGACGGCAAGACGTCGCCCTGTTGATGCGGCTGCCCGTTGGGGTCGCTCTGGGCGAAGTTCACGATGTCGGTGATCGAGCGGCCGACCGCGATGTAGTTGACCCCGGACACCGGGAAATTGGGCACGGGGAGCGCGTTGACGACGCTGTAGTTCCGGAAGAAGCTGATCGTGCTCACCCAGGTGAGCCCGTTGCGGAGCTGGACCGGCGTGGCGGCGAGCGAGAGCTCGACCCCCTGGTTCGTGAACTCACCGCCGTTCAGCCACTGCGTCGAGTAGCCGCGCGACGAGCTGACGCCGGCCTGGAGCAGCAGGTTGGTGATGCGCTTCTGGTAGATCGTCGCCGTGAGCTGCGCGCGGGAGTGGAAGAGCGTGGCATCGAACCCCGTCTCGATCTCCGTCTCCGACTCGGGCTTGACGTTCGCGAAGCCGACGCTGGAGGAGTCCATGAGACCGGGGCGCCCGCCGTCGACGGTCGTGGTCAGCGGCGTATAGCGCACGCCGTAGAGGGGCTGGGTCCCCGAGGACCCGACCGCGGCTCGCACCTTGAGCTCGTCGAGGAAGCCCACGAACTGCGGGATGCGGTAGGCGGCCGCGTAGCGCGGATAGGCGTAAAACTTCTTGATGTCGCCGTCGTTGGTCGTGCGCTCGGCGGTGACCCCGGCGGTGAACGACAGGCGTTCCTTGAGCGTCAGGATCTGCTCCTGGAAGTACAGGGACTGGTCGCGCTGCGCCGAGCGGGTGTAGAAGTTCGTCTGCACCGTGCCGGTCGATGGGTTGTTGAGACCGGCCAGCAGATTCTGGGACACCGTCTCCGGGTTGACGAAGTCCCGGCGCTCGCGCACGAAGCCGGCCGACGTCGTGGCGTCGAGCCAACCGAGCCCGGTGTAGTGGTGGATCAGGTTGATCGAGTAGTTGATGTACTGGTTGTCGGTCGTCTGCGTCGTCGAGACACCCGGAAGCGCCTGCGCCAGCTCGAACTGGATGTTCGAGGGCGCAAAGAGGTCATCGCGGACGTGGGCGATGTCCGCGCCACCGACGAGATTGAGCTGGAGCGACTGGTGCTCGGTCTTGAAGGCCGTCCAGTTGATGTTGCCGCCCCCGACGAACCGCTGAGTGGTCTCCGGGGTCGCGATCTCCAGGGCGTCGGCAAAGGGATTCGCGTTGCCGAAGTAGTTCTTCGCCCACGAGCCATCGGGGTTCCGATGGTTCAGGTTCATGAATTGCGGCGTGTAGGAGAACACGTCGTACGGGCTGATGCCGTTGTTGTCGTTGCCCGTGATCCCCCGGCGCGCGAGCGAGTGCGCGTAGAAGAGGTTCGCGGTCGCCGACAGCGCGCTCGAGAACTGCTGGGTCGTGTTGGAGCGCACCGACTGCTTGTTGTAGCCGGTATTGAGCAGCGTGCCATTGTCGTACTTCGAGAGCCCCGACAGGTAGTACTGCGTCTGGCCCTGTGTGCCGCTGACGCTCACGTCCGTCTCGTACGAGGCCTCCCGGTTGCCGAAGAGCTGGGACTGGTAGTCCTGCGGGCCGGCGTAGATCCCCTGGATGAAGGCGTTGTCGGCGGCCAGCGCCGGCCCGGTGTCGGCCCCGCCCTTGACGTCGTTCGCGTACCAGAGCTGGGCGCTCTGCAACGTCGGAAAGGTCCGGATCGGGAGCGTCTTCGAGTCGCTGAAGTGGCCGACCTTCTGCGAGATGTTCCAGGCGGCTCGGCCGGCTTTCCCCCGCTTCGACGTGATGATCACGACCCCGGCGGAGGCCTTCGACCCATAGATGGCCGACGCGGACGCGCCCTTCAGCACCTCGATCGACTCGATGTCGTCCGGGTTGAAGTCCGCGATCCGGTTCACCCCGAGGTCGGAGACGTCCGGCTGGACGCCGCCGGCGGTCGAGAAGGTGAGGGCGTTGTTCCCCGGCAGCTGCACGTCGTTGTCCACGATCACGCCGTCGATCACGTAGAGCGGCGATGCATTGGCGTTGATCGAGGTGACGCCACGGATCTGGATCTGCATCCCGCCGCCCGGCGAGCCGCCGTTGTTCTGCTCGATGAGCGCGCCCGGGATCTCTCCCTGGATCGCGTTCTCGATCGTCGGCGCGGGGACTTCGTTCACCTGCTGCGAGGTCACGACCGCGACGGCGTTCCCGGAGCTCCGCGAGGACACGGTCGTCGCCACGCCGGTGACGACCTGCGCTTCCAGCCGGAGCACGTCCTTCTGAAGGGCGATCGTGTAGGTCGTCTGGCCGGCGACCAGCGGGACGGTCTGCGCGAGATACCCGATCCGCCGCACGGTGAGGGTCCTGGCGTCGGCCGGCGGCCGCAGCGAGAAGGTCCCGCTGTCGGTGGTGTTCTGCCCGACGGTGGTCCCGGTCACGAGCACGGCGGCGGCCGCGATCGGTGCGCGCTCCTGGGCGTCCACGACCCGGCCCGAGATGCGGCCCTCCTGCTGAGTCGGTGCCTGGGCAGCACCCGGTCGGGCTCCGATCGGAGCGGCCACCAGCGGCAACACGACCAGCCAGCGGAGGCCACGTCCGCGCCGGATCCGGGCTCCCTGGCGCGGACTCACTGGCATCAAATGTGAGTGCACCTGATCGTCCTCCCCGCAACGTGAGACATTGGTGAAGTGCTCCTGTGGTTCAGCAGTGGCTCGGGCCGGCCGGTCCACGGCCCCGAGACAGGCCCACGCGATGGAACGGCCGGCGGTATACGCTAGCGGTATACCAGGTGAGCGCAAGCGCCCACCCGGGATGCCCGGCGGCGGCGTCCCGCGTGGCGCTGCTCTGTCCCGGAATCCGGGACGCGCCCGCGACCCCTAGCGCAGGCGCGTGGGGTCGAACCAGGCGTCGGGGAGCGGCACGTTGGCCTTCACATTCGAGTAGATCTCGTGCAGCCGGACGACGCCCTTGTCCGCGACGCCGACCTCGACCGCGATCCACCCGCCGGCGAGCGGCCGGTACCGATCGAACCACGCGTCGCTCGCCCCACCGAGCCCGGGGCTCGGCGGCTCGAGCAACCGCACGAAGACATCGCGCCCGCGGTCGATCCAGAACTGCTTGGAGGTGCTGTCCCCGGCGGCGGCCCCGACGATCTCCACCGGGCGCCCGTGCCAGACTCCCTCGTGGACGCGCGACAGGTCGAACCCTTCGGCCGTGAGCTGGGCGATGGTGCGCTCCACCGGCTGACGGTAGACGTCGAACCCGAGCACGAGCAGCAGATTCAGGCTCTTCGCCCGGTGAACGACACCGGCCGAGTCCTTCACGTACACGCTGTCGCCGGCGTACACGATGGTCCGCCGGGGGTGCACGGTGTCCGATGCCGGCACGCCGACGTCGATTCGCAGGCGCCCGGGCAGCTTGGCTTCCTCCCACCAGGTCGCGGTGGTGAGGGTCCCGTCCGGCGCACGCTGCTCGGCGCGCTCGGTGAAGGACAGGGTCGAGTACCAGCTCGACGCGTACCGGTCGTGCATCCGGCGGATGACGGCCGCTCCCGGTGTGTCCGGTCCCGTCGTCCCGCCCGACGCTGCCGAGGAGACCGACGGCCCGGTCGGGCCCGGCGGAACGCGATCGAAGGTGATGTCGAAGAAGCGGAGGGCGCGGACGCCGCCGGTGCCGTCGGGGAGGAAGGTCACGGCCGCCGAGTCGAGATACTTGCGCGTGGCCTCGTGGGCACGGAAGATGTCGGAGCGCTCGTGCGCGAGCGCGGCCTCACTCGACAGGTACGCCAGGTGCAGGGCGCCCGAGGCGAGGGTGATCCGCACGTCGCCGAAGGTCGAGTCGACGTACGTGCCGGCGTACCGCTCGAGCGGGAGCGACGCCGGCGCCGAATCGCGCCCCGCGCGCGCCGCGCGCCCCGGGCGCTCGCCAGCCGCGCGCGACGCGCGGCGGCCGGGCGCGGCCGAGGCGGTCCGGGCCGTCAGGAGCCCCCGAAGCTCGGCGCTCCAGTCCCGCGTGCCGGTGCCCAGCCACGTATCGATCGCGCGGTACATGAGCGCGTGCCGGAGCTCGGCGTGGTCGACGTTCTCGAGCACGTAGAACCCGAGATGCCGCTCCGGAACGAGCGCGATGAGCGCGCAGAGCCCGTCGATGCTCCCGGTGTGCATCGCGAGCTCGTAGCCGGCGTAGTCCTGGAGAAAGAAGCCGAGCCCGTAGGTGAAGAAGTGCGGTCGGGAGAGCTCGAGCGCCGGGTACAGCTCCCGCGGCGCACGGATCTCGGGCGTGAAGATCTCGCGAAAGACCGAGTCGCTCACGAGCCGCCGACCGCCGACGCGTCCGCTGTCGAGGAGGAACTGGACCCACCGGGTCATGTCGGCGATGCTCGAGTACACGGAGCCCGCGGCCTTGACCTGGTCGGTGCTCTGCACCGGGATCACGCGCACCGAATCGTGCACCAGATCGTGGGGCGAGACGACGTTGGGCTGTCCGATCGCGCGGGCGACGGTCGGAATCGTCTCGCGCATGCCGAGCGGGATCCAGATCCGCTCGGTCAGGAATTGCTCCCACGGCATCCCGGACACGGCCGCCACCACATCGCCCGCGACCTGGTACATGATGTTGTTGTAGATGAACTGCGAGCGAAACGGCACATCGGGCTTGAGGTAGCGCATGCGGCGCACGATCTCCGCCTCCGAGAGATCGGGCATGATCCAGAGGAGGTCACCCTCGCCACCCAGTCCCGTGCGGTGGGTGAGGAGGTCGCGGATCCTGACATCGCGGGTGACATACGGGTCGGAGAGCCGGAACGACGGCAGATGATCGATGACCCGGTCGTCCCAGTGCAGCTTCCCCTCGTCGACGAGCATACCGAGCGCCATCACGGTCATGGCCTTGGTCGTCGAGCCAATGGCGAACCGCGTGTGGATGTCGACGGGCGCGCCGGTCGTGATGTTCTGCACGCCGTACGCCTTCTGGAAGACGACCGAGTCGTCCTTGACCACGGCGACGGCGAGCCCCGGCACGTGCCAGTCGTGCATCCCCCGTTGGACATAGGCGTCGAAGGCCGTGGCCGGTGCCGGCGCGGCGGCGGGCGCGGTGGCCGCCGGCCCGGCCGTCGCCTGCGCGCCGAGGGACGGGGGCAGGGGCAGGGCCGTCGCGCCGATCCCGGCCGCCACCGCCCACACGATCGATCGCATCGACATCGTCCTAGCCCTGGCGAAGACGCTGCACGAGCCAGTCGACGACGATGCCGACGACCGCCGGCTCCATCCTGACCGGCTTCGGCAGCCGTGTGTAGTTGCCGGGATACCCGTCGGCATCGCGCACGAAGAGGTGGTTCACGCCCGGCACGACGTGGGCCGTGACGTCCCGGTTCCCCGCCGCCCGGAAGTTGGCCGCCATCGCCTCGACCTGCTTGGGATCCGCCTGCTGGTCGTTGGCCCCGGTCAGGATCAGCACCGCCGGCGTGGCGACGCGCCGCTGGTCGGCGCCGAAGTCGTGCGTCAGGAGGAAGGTCATCCACGGATCCCCCGCCTGGAGCGAGTCGACCGTCTTCGGCACGGTCGCGAGCGCCGAATCCTTCTGGTGCGGCGTGAGCTTGGCGTTGTGCTGGATCTCGTTCGAGATCTGATAGGTCAGCGTCTCGCGCAGCGACCGGGCGACGCCGGCCAGGAGCACGATCGCCCGGAGCGCCGGCTCCTGCTCCGCCACCATCGGGGCGGTGATCGCCCCCTCGCTGTGGCCGATCAGCCCCAGCCGGGTGGCGTCGATCTCCGGGCGGGTCCGCAGGTAGGCGAGCCCGGCGCGGATGTCGGCCGCGAAGCCTTCGTCCGTGGTTCCCTTGAACGTGCCCTTGGACTGGCCGACGCCCCGGTCATCCATGCGCAGCACGGCGATCCCGCGGCGGCCCAGAGAGTCGGCGAGCTGCCGGAACGGCCGATAGCCCTCGAGGCCGAGGTACTCATCGCGGTCCTGCGGTCCGGTCCCGGTGATCGTGACGATCGCCGGGACGGGGTGGGCGCGCCCGGCGCCGGCCGGCAGGGTGAGCGTCCCGGCGAGGGTGTGACCCATGGGCGTGGGAACGGTCACGTTCTCCGCCGTGTAGGGCGCGCCGGGCGGCGCGGAGTAGTCGTGCAGCGTGGCCGCGGGGGTCCGCGCGCGCGCCCCCTGGGCGCCGGCGAGGGGAGCAACCACCGCCAGGCTGGCGATGACCAGCACGGACATCCACTCGCGCATGACCCCTTCCCCTCGGTCGAAGATGTGGGCGACCAGAGCGGTGTACCACTCCAGTATCCCGCCGATGATGCGTCTCTATTTACGGGTCGGAGGCTGGCGCTGTCAACGGCTACCCACCCGCGACGCGCGCCCGATCGGGCGACCCCTTGCCCGGGCGGAGCCGGCGCGTGCACCCTTCCGCGTCGCCCCGCGGCCGTGCGCCGCGTGATCGATCGACCCCAGTCTTCGGAGACGATGCGTTTCCTGCGTTCGCGGCTATCGGTTCGGGTGATGTCACGGCTCGCACTCGCGGCCGCCAGTGTCTGCGCGGTTCCACTCGCGAGCGTCGCGGCCCAGGATTCGGTCGCATCACGCATTGGCCAGTACATGCAGGCGCTGACGACGTTCGGTCGCTTCAGCGGCTCGGTCCTGGTGGCCCGTGACGGGCATGCCATCGTCCAGGCGGGGTACGGGCAGGCGGACGTCGAGTGGGACATCCCGAGTGGACCGGAGACGGAGTTCCGGATCGGCTCGATGACCAAGCAGTTCACGGCCATGGCGATCCTGATCCTTCAGGACCGGGGCAAGCTCCGGCTGTCGGACCCGATCTGCCGCTACGTCCCGCGCTGCCCGCCCGCCTGGGGTCCGGTCACGATCCAGGAACTGTTGCTCCACACGGCGGGGATCCCGGACTACACGGACGTCCCGGGCTTCGAGCGGACCCAGAGCGTGCCGGCGACCCCGGAGCAACTGGTCGCCCGCTTTCGCGACCGCCCGTTGCGCTTTCGGCCAGGATCGCGCTTCGAGTACAGCAACGCGGGCTACGTGCTCCTCGGCATCATCATCGAGCGGGCGTCCGGGCTGTCGTACGAGCGCTTCCTGCACGACGCGATCCTCGCACCGCTCGGGCTCACGCACACCGGGGTCGACCACCAGGCGCTGATCCTGCCGCGTCGCGCGCGGGGCTACGCCAGGGAGGGGGCGACCCTCCGCAATGCGCCACCCATCGACCCGTCGGTGGCGTACTCCGCCGGTGCCCTCTACTCGACGGTCGGTGACCTCCTGGTGTGGGATGAGGCGTTGTACGCCGGACATCTCGTCTCGCGCGCGGCGCTCGAGGAGATGTTCACCGCCCATCACGGCCCGATCGGGTACGGGTGGGCGATCGACAGTCTCTTCGGCCGGCGGATGGCGCACCACAACGGGGAAATCAGCGGGTTCGTGAGCAACATCGCCCGCTTCCCGGACCAGCATGTGCTGGTGGTGGTGCTGAGCAACCGCGAGGGGACGGCGGTCGACAACATCACCCGGGACCTGGCGGCGATCGTCTTCGGCGAGCGGTACGAGATGCCGCACGAGCGCCGGATCGTGACCCTGACCCCCGCCACGCTCGACCGATATGTCGGCACCTACCGGATCACGTCCGATATCCGGCTCTCGCTGCGACGGGACGGCGATCGGCTCAGGGGCCGCCTCTCCGGCGGGGACACCACGAGTTTCATCCTGGCGCCGGAGTCGGAGACGCACTTCACGAGCGACACTCCGCCCGTCGATCTGGTCTTCG
>Ga0070738_10000889_pt1 | contig 72904 bp, 74 predicted proteins | sample Coa_R2_2_FD_66446 | JGI IMG/M metagenome (GOLD analysis project Ga0070738, IMG submission 66446) | Surface soil microbial communities from Centralia Pennsylvania, which are recovering from an underground coalmine fire - Coalmine... | ecosystem: Environmental > Terrestrial > Soil > Unclassified ...
AATCGCCAACGCTCCCATAGCGCTCTGAACTACCTTTCGCCCGTTGACTTCGAACTCCAAAACAACTAACTAAATGACCCGCTTTCTCTGTCCGTTTTATCGAAGCAATCCCATACCTTTCTGCTGATCACCGGAATAATTCTGCTCACACTCGTGGTGTCATCTCTCATATCCCTAATCGGGGGCTGGATTTTCCTCGCTCGTAAATACCCCGACCAGCCGTTCAAACCTGAGCAGTCATTTTCCTTAAACTCAGCTTACTTGGGGCGCATCATCGGAGGTTACAGGTCCTGCATTTCTGTCGGCATAAACTCATTCGAATTACGACTCTCAATATTGCCGGTGTTCCGCTTAATGCACCCTCCGATCGTTATCCCATGGTCTGAGGTCCGTAGTTGCGGCCAATCCCGTCTTTTTGGATTTCGCTCCGGCCTCCGCCTGGATGTAGCGCAATGGCCGCGGCCAATCTACCTTTACTCCTTCCTTGGCAAATACGGCGATGCTCGTGCCACAATCCTGCGTAACTGGGAGGCAAGCAAACTCAGACCCACCTCAACTTCCTCTGTGTCACCGCCCGCCCCTTAGTCGCCAACAGGTACCTGAGACAATCCGCCGCGTCATCCCCGCCAACGCCCCCTCGTCGCAGTCCACCTTCAACACATCCTCCGGCCGATGCGTGGCCGGGAACGTCCAAAATCTCAGCCTAACCGTTCACACGGTCAGTATTCGCAGGCCGCAGCTTGATTCCTTCGCGCAAATACTGCTTAGCGATAGTCGTGCCATCCGCCTGTCGGCTAAACACATCCGCGCCGGCTACAAAACGCCGAAGCTGACTCAACTCCAGCCCACGCCCCAGCATCGCTTTCACCGCGGATTCGTGCCGCTTCACACAGAGCGGCCCCCACCATTCCGCGCCGCTCGCCACACTCAAAGCCAGGTCCAGGGAAGCGCCTTTCGTCGCCCCAGCCATAAAGGCCATGTTGAAAGACCGAAAGACCCGAACGAAAACGTTCGTGCCGCTGCTACCAACGCGCTGGAACGAATCGCCCCCGAACTCCTCACCAACACACCTCCGCAATAACTTCCTGCGCTCTCTGCGTTCTCTCGCGGCAACTCCCATCCGTGTAATCCGTTTCATCTGGTGTTTCTTAGTGCCAATTCGTGTCTCACTCCCTGAGCCAAACCAACCTCTGCAGCCACCCCTCGCTCCACGCCTCCGGCACCCCCACCGGCTGCGAGTAAGTAAACACCTTAGGGTCACAACGAAAAGCCACCAGCCCGGCCTTGAGTCGGTCGGTTCTCAAAAACCTTGCTTCGCAGCGCATCGAACCACGCGTGGAGCGATTTCCCCCTTCGCGTTGATTGGCAATCCCGGTATTGGGTCTTACATTCGTTCAAAACACGGTATAGTCGGCCTAAACAGGACGGCCGCCGTCGAATATCTTAGAACGGCATTCGGGTCAATGCGGTCAACCCGGCTTGAAAGAAACGCGGATCGGCCATGATGTCTTTACGGGGGACGAACGAGTGTATGCGGAAGCGGCAAAGAGCGTTTCCGATTTCGGCGCCTGGCAGGCCCAGGAGCTTGCCAGGGTTGTCCGTGGCTGTGTAGCCCGGGTGCCAGTTACGTCGTCGGGCATGGCCTCACCACGGAAGGTGCAATGACGGCCGTGTGAGCAGACGAGTCAACGTCACGACGAACAAAATTGGGAAAGAATAAAGTATGGAAATCAAAAGAGCAGGTTCACAACCATCCACCAAAGGCCCTGCCGACTGGTTCACCGGCACAGTGCGCATCGACGCGCCATTCAAGGGCACCGACCCCGCCCGTGTAACCGGCGCAACCGTATCCTTCGAGCCCGGCGCCCGTACAGCCTGGCACACCCACCCACTCGGCCAGACCTTGCTTGTTATCTCCGGCAGCGGCCGGGCTCAGCGCTGGGGTGGACCCGTCGAAGAGATCCGGCCTGGCGATATCGTCTGGTTTGCCCCAGGCGAGAAACACTGGCACGGCGCGACTCCGACAGCGGCCATGACCCACATTGCCATTCAGGAACAGCTTGAGGGCAAAGCAGTCGACTGGCTGGAGCAAGTCACCGACGAACAATACAACTCACGTCAGTGACTGTGAACTCCATTCCGTTTACGGATGTGTTGATGCGAGAGACTCCGCTGCTTTCGCCTCCAGTTCCAAATCGCCGAGCGGGTAACCGGGGTTGATGGACTCCTCAAGGTACTGTTTCAAGAACCCGCGGATTCCGCCGAGGCGCTCGTATTGAGCCACGTGCGCCAACTCGTGGGTGAGCAAACGGCGGTCACCCCAATGCTCCTCGCGGACGAATATGCCGTAGCGCAAAGTCATCCCGATTGTCTGGCCCGACACGACACCCAGCTTCTCGCCCGCGAATCGAAGCAGCCAATTCAACGGCGGCACCTTCGAGACGACCCGTAAGCGGATGCGCTCCGGATACAGAATGCCCAACCGTGTCGCGAGCTGGATTTGACCAGGCGAAAGCGGCACGCCCCTCTTGAGAATAGTCGATTCCTGGTACCGCACCCAGGCGCAAGCAAATGGCAGAATCAGTCTGACGACAATTGACATGGCGGTGGTGCGACTTTGTTTCTTTGGCGACGAAGGTAGACGAGCGCAACCATCAGTCCGATAAGCCCGCCAAGGTAGCTCGCGTTATGGACGACGCTATTTCCGTGTGACCTCATCAAGTTCAGTTTTCATCGCGAATTTCAGTAGCTGCAAAAAACGAACGCCAGCCTCCGAGACTAATAGCTCGTCAGCCGATCAAAAGACCAGCGCCTTGTTCGATCATTCACATGTGCCCCACCATGAGCGGATCGAAGCGGCCGGCATAAACACCCGACTTTTCCTTCCGCGGTTGATTTCGCGTGGACGGAGCATAGCAGCACAGCCTTGAGCTGTCACAGAGTGTCTGACGGTCCAATCGTGCGCGAGACAGGGTGATCCCACGGCACAGAGTTGGTGGATTCGCCCAAACGATGCCCCTCTCAGGAGGGAACCCGTTTTAGGTGGCGAACCTCGGTGTGGGCAGATTGACAACCAGGGTACCAGGGGTAAAAGTGTCTCAGCGCAAAGGGCGCATCCAGTCCGCGGAAAGGGCCGTGCCCACCTTAAACAGTAAAACGAAGGTTACGAACCTTCTTTCAGCCTGATTAGGGCGGACTCCAGGCACAGCAACGAAAGAAAGTTCGCTATGGATTCCAAAAAACTGCCTGCTCGCCCCAGCCTGGAGCAGTATAAAAAACAGGCGAAAGACCTCCTCAAAAGCGCCAAGTCGGGCCGGCGCGAGACCCTCCAAATAACGCTGCAACGTATCAAGAAGGACCATCCGCGACTCGGCAGACTTACAGACCTGGAGTTGCAAGGCGCACAACTTGCCCTGAGCGACGCTCAACTCGTGATCGCCCGGGAGCATGGGTTCGAAAGCTGGCCCAGATTTGCGAAACACATCGACGGCCTGACTCGCCAAAACTCCTCTGTCTCAAAATTCGAATCAGCGGTGGACGCGGTCGTCGCGGGTGATGTGGCCAAACTCGAACAGTTGCTGAGAGAAAATCCCGAACTGGTTCGGGAGCGGTCCACGTTCCTGCATCACGCAACGCTTTTGCATTACGTGGGAGCTAATGGCGTGGAAAACTATCGCCAAAAGACCCCGAAGAACGCCGTGCAAATTGCGGAGGTCCTGCTGCGGGCTGGTGCTGACATCCACGCGGTGGCGGACATCTATGGCGGATCGGACACTCTGGGACTGGCTGCCACGAGCGTCCATCCATTCCTGGCGGGCGTGCAGGACGCGCTGATTGATCTCTTGCTGCAATACGGCGCCAGTCTAAACAGTGAAAGACTCGTTAACGCCTGCCTGGCAAACGGTCGCGGCGCAGCAGCGGAGCATCTCGCCAAACGAGGGGCTCCCCTTGATCTTGAAGGAGCCGCCGGCGTCGGACGACTCGATCTGGTCGAGACCTTCCTCAAGGAGGACGGAAGTTGGAGAACGAGAGCCGGGCAAATGGAGCGCGGCTTTGCGTGGGCTTGCCAGTATGGCCGAACCAAGGTCGTCGAGTTTCTGCTGGGGCATGGTTTGAAGATGGACGCGATGCCTCAAGGGATTACAGGCCTGCACTGGGCAGCGCACACGGCTCGCGTCGATATCGTCAAACTGCTCCTGGAGAGAAAAGCGCCTGTGGAATTGAGGGACGGACGTCATGGGGGCACGCCTTTAGGATGGGCTTTGCACGGATGGGCCGAGTGTCCCCAAGAACCTGGTCCCTACTACGAGGTCGTTGCGCTCCTGGTTGCTGCGGGCGCGACGGTAACTTCCGCGTTGCCCGCCGATCCGCGTTGCAAGAACCATTTGCTTCAAAAAATCGGGACCGATGCCAGGATGGCAGCAGCCCTGAGGGGTGAGTGCCGATCACAATGAATTCATAATTGGCCGCGCCGCGACGAGCACCAAATGCGCTTGCTGGACAGCGACGGCTAATCCTCGACCATGACCCTGCAGCAACTTTTCGGGATCGAACTGCCAATCATCCAGGCACCCATGGCTGGGGTGCAAGGCAGCGCGTTGGCGGTGGCGGTGAGCAATGCCGGCGGATTGGGCTCTTTGCCCTGTGCCATGCTCACCCCGGAGACCATGCGCAAGGAATTGGCCGTCATTGCCAGCCAAACCCGTGGTCCCTTCAATGTGAACTTTTTCTGCCATTCCCCGCCCAAACCAGATCCGGAGCGGGAAGCAGCCTGGCGGCGTCTGCTGGCACCCTATTATAAAGAGTTTGGCGTGGATCCGGAGAGCGTCGCCGCCGGTCCAGGCCGCGCGCCATTCAGTCACGAAGCCGCCGATGTCTTGAGTGAATTCAAGCCCCCGGTCGTGAGCTTCCATTTTGGACTGCCGTCACCCGAGTTGCTCGCGCGGTTGCGAGCCTGGAATCCTGTCATTCTTTCGTCTGCCACAACGGTTGAAGAAGCGGGGTGGCTGGAAGCGCACGGAGCCGATGCGATTATCGCCCAGGGCCTCGAGGCCGGTGGTCATCGCGGACATTTCCTTTCCGGCGACCTGACCCTGCAGATGGGAACTTTCGCGCTGCTGCGACAAATTGTCCGGGAAGTGAAAGTCCCGGTCATTGCCGCCGGCGGGATTGCTGACGCGCAGGGCGTCGCAGCCGCGCTGGCTCTGGGCGCAGCCGGTGTGCAAATCGGCACCGCATACATGCTCTGTCCAGAGGCTACAACTGCACGTGTCCACCGCGCCGCGCTGAAGAGCGAGGCTGCGCGCCATACCGCTCTCACCAACCTGTTCAGTGGCGGCCCCGCTCGCGGCATCATGAACCGAGCGATGCGAGAACTTGGCCCGATCAACAGTACGGCGCCGCCTTTTCCACTCGCGGCTGCGGCCATGGCCCCTCTTCGAGCCAAGGCAGAAGCTGCGGATTCCGGCGATTTCTCGCCACTTTGGTCCGGCGAGAACGCAACCGGATGCAAAGAAGCGCCGGCGGCTCAGCTCACGTGCGAGTTGGCAGATGGCTTCAGACGGTTATAAAGGTCTGCGTGACGGATCGCGGCCTGAGCTGTCGAAACCAGCATGATGGCACCTCGAATTCTTGGATTTGTTGCGCTAGCCGCTCTCTTGGCCGCCTGCACCATTGGGCGCCGGGCGTTGCGAACAGACGCGGGTCTACGGAAGGCAATCGGCGCACTGCTGTTCTGCGCGGTTGCGGGACTCACAACCTCATTTGTGCGTCAGCCGCTGGTCGTGTGGCCGCTCGCAATCTCCATGCTCGCGGCGATGCTCTTCCTGGTTTGGACCCTGCAGGGTGAGACCAAGCGGAAGCGGGACTTGAATTCGCCCCTTTCGGAATAGCGGCAACGTTTTTTTGTTACCATGGCTACGATCCAGGACAGGCTCGGCTGCCTTGCGCCGTGCAACGTGCAGCCATGCGCTGCATCCACTGCTTCTGGTGTCCCCATGTTGATATCATCACCCTTTCCGGATTGCGTCAATGTGTAGCCAAGCCTCGGCCGGAGTCTCTAGAGCCGTTTGCGAGACTGCGCCTAAACCCTGCCCCCTATTGCCTTGAGATACCTCGCAGCTGAGTCTTCCACCGCCGCCTTCGCATCATTTTCCACCATCGCGTCCCACCAGGCTCCGTAAAGGCGTTTAAACCCAAACGGTCGAACAGACTGGACGATGCGGTTTACGGCTGAGGCGGGGAGCGGAATATAATTCGGGTAGCTCCACATAAAGCTCACAAAACGGCGATCCTGCACCACTTGAATGATGTCGCCCGTTAGCAATGCTCCAGCCCCGTTTTCGCCGTCGGCCCAGTGCAGAACCGTGCCACCCTCAAAATGGCCGCCGCACCGGATTAGCGTCAGGTTTCCAAACAGCTTCTTCTGTTCACCTTCCCAGAAGATGATGTTGCGAGATGAAGGCATCACCCAGGCTCGGTCATCAGCATGAAGGTAGATGGGCACGCTCCCAAACGTCTCGCTCCACTCCACCATCGAGGAGTAATAGTGCGGGTGCGAGATGGCGATCGCGGAAATCCCGCCCGCGTCGCGGACAGCTTTGGTGGTCGCCTCATCGATGAGCGAGATGCAGTCCCAAAGCAGGTTGCCCCGGGCGGTTTGAACCAGTAATGCGCGCTGGCCAATGGCGAATTTGGGTGTTGTGCCGATGCCGGTGATGCCCGGTCCTTGAGGCTTCAAGAGATTATGATGGGAGTGCTGTAACTCGGCGAGGGTCGTCCACTCCTGGCCATTCCAGTTCACGAATTGGCGTTCGTCCTCACAAATGGGACAATCCTCCGGGGGTTCAATTGCCGCGGCGTATTGAGTGCCACAGGTCTTGCAAATCCAGGATTTCACCGCGTGGCTTGTCATTTCGCCTCAATATATGGCCTTCCGCGCGGAGATCTTCAAATCGAAGGTCAGCCAGTTGCCTCATCTAATGACAGAGAAGCTATGAAGACTATGGAAGCGCTCTTCCCGTTTCCTCTGGACCGGACTGCTTTCTATTATTTTCCTTCAGGAGATCCTCGAGATCGAGCGGGCGGGTGAACATGTTCAGGTTGCCGTCCGCCGTTCGTGGCCACTGCTCCTTGGGTCGGTCCCAGTATAGCTCTACTCCATTTCCGTCCGGATCGCGCAGATATAACGCTTCACTCACGCCATGATCAGACGCCCCTTCCAGCGGGATCTTCGCTTTCAGGAGTCGGCGCAGCGCATCCCCTAATTCCGCGCGGGTCGGATACACAATCGCCACATGATAAAGGCCGGTACTGCCTGGAGGCGGCGGGGTTCCTCCCTCGCTTTCCCACGTATTCAGTCCGATGTGGTGGTGGTAGCCGCCGGCTGACAAGAATGCCGCCTGCCGCCCGTAGCGTTGCGTGAGCTCAAAACCGAGCACGTCGTGGTAAAACGCGATCGCCCGATCGAGGTCAGCCACTTTCAAATGGACATGACCGATCCGGACATCCGGGTGAAGTCGTTTGGGCTCTGTTTTCATCGCCGTTCCTTCAGGCCGCGTGTGACCCGTCGCAAAACGGCTTGTTGCTTGATTGCCCACACCGGCATAGCGTCACCCGGTTGCGCACCTCGTAGGTCTGCCCATCCGAGGAAACCACCGGAATGCCGCCCCGCACCCAGATCGGTCCGCCGACCCGTTTCTCGGTATCCTCAATCAGCCCGAGGGACGGCTCGAAATTCGGTTCAATGGCCTTTCCTGTTTGCCGGTCCCACACTACCAGGCGGCCCGCCGGGCAGTGCGCGGCTTCGTATTCCACGATTTTCCGCACTTCCGGGTCATCGGTTTTCTCGATCAGGTTCCAGATGCGGCCTTTGGGGTCACAGAACCGCGCAAACGCGCACAAGCTTTCCGCATCCGTGAGCTTCACTTTTGGCCCATCGACGGTTTCCGCCTGGTTGAGGTAAGGCTCTCGACTGGCTGTCTCGGTCCCATCGAACCCGACCTTTTTGTGCGTGCCGTCGCAGAATGGTTTGTTGGCCGATTGCCCGCAGCGGCAAAGCGCGTATTGCGCCTGTGGCGGATAAGTTTTGCCCTCCCGGTAATCCAATGATTCGCCTTCGGCGTTCGTAACGATGTGCTGGTCGCTCAGCGGCAACGGGCCGTTGACGAGGTAAGGTCCATCTTTTTTGATTTGAATGTTCGCGGCGGCTTGTTTGGGTTTCATGTTGTCAGGGGAAGATAACACGCCAAGCGCCACGATCATAGCGATACGCGCGACAACCGCTCTTCCGCGCACGTCTGCCGACACTGATTTCAACGGTGGTCAATGCGAATTGACATACATCGCAGTGCAATGTATTGTTTCTGTTGATGAAACTTGAAAAGGAACTTGTGGCTGCTTCTTCTGTGCCGCTCATTCTTTCCATTCTCTGCGAAGGGGATAGCTATGGGTACGCCATCATTCAACGCGTGAAGGCGCTCTCTTGCGGAAAGATCGAATGGACTGACGGCATGCTGTATCCGGTACTGCACTGGCTCGAAGAGGGGCGCCTGGTGCGTAGCCGCTGGGAAAAGGCCGAGTCCGGCCGTAAACGGAAATACTATTCCATTCAACCAGCCGGCCGTCAGACTTTGCGCGAACAAAAGCAGCAATGGATGGCGGTAACCTCAACCTTCGACCAAATCTGGAAACCTCATCATGCATGACCTGGAAAAGCTGATCACAGTATGGCGCAAATCCGCGGGGAAAAGGGTAAAGGCCGAAACTCTGGATGAACTCGAGACGCATTTGCGCGAGGCTACCGAGCAACTGGTTCGTTCGGGAATGAATCTGCCCGATGCGTTTCACCGAGCCTTGGCCGATCTCGGCAACCTGCCGAAGATAGCCTCAGAATTCCGCAAACTCGACGAGCCACTGTGGTTGCCTGTCAAATTGGCCATCACCGTGACTGCATTGTTGGCGCTGATCCTCGTAATCTTGTTCATAGCGCGTTTGGATTCGAGCCGGTCGAGTGTGTTGCTTGCCGCTCACACCTTCGCCGTGACGCTGGGATACACGCTCACACTGCTCATCGGCGGCCTGGGAATCTGTTTCGTCAGCCAGCGATGCCTGGAGGATTTTTCGACCCCTCGGTTGCAGTCCATTGCCCGCGTCAGTCTGGTTCTGGGCAGCGTTGCGCTGTTCCTAACGACCGTCGGCGTCTTGTTGGGGATGGTCTGGGCCAAAATCGAGTGGGGCCGCTATTGGGCTTGGAATTCCAAGGAGATCGGCGGTCTGAGCGTGGTGGTTTGGCTGGCTTGCTATTTGGTCGCGCACCGGTTCTTCAAAAGCAGCGAGCGCGGAGTTCTCGCCATCAGCATGCTCGGAAACATTGTGGCAAGCCTGGCATGGTTTGGACCACAGGTGAAGAGTTCGCATCAATCTGGGACTTCCGGCGCCTCCTTCCTGCTGACAATAATGGTCCTGGTCAACCTGGCTTTCTTCGCCATTGGCTTCGTCCCCGCAGGCCGTTTGCGATTAAGAAACGACGCATAAACCATACCTGGGATTACATGCTCCGCCCTTGGCACTTCGGCATCCGCTTGACAGCTTCTGTTCGATGTGGTATTTCTGAAGTAACAGAAATAAAAGAAAATGACGACGCCAAAACGGAATTCCGCAACTGCTGCTCAAGAGTATGAAATCGGCCGTGAGAGCGTTTTTTTTTGAAAGTATATTTCTGTGAATTCAGAAATCACAGATGTGATGAGATTGATTGCCGCCACTTTCGTTTTCGACCTGGAGCCCTATCTGACAAATGTCCCCAGGCGCATCGGTTATCACGCCATCAATCTGGTTTTCGTTTACCTGCCACTCATCTATCTGCTGACGGCCGGGCAAGGAGCGAAATGAAAATCGCAATTACCGGCGGGACTGGATTTGTCGGACGAAATATCGCTCGTGCCTTGGCAGCAGAGGGCCATCAGCTCATCCTCGTTGCCCGCGGAATGGATCGGACCGACCCGAATACCCGGAGCCTGGCTCAGTTCGTTTCACTGGGTTTGGAAAACGAAAATCAACTGGCCGCAGCGATGGTTGGGTGTGATGCCGTGGTCCATTGTTCCGGAATCAACCGCGAACGTGGGGGCGAGACGTACAGAAAGGTGCATGTCGACGGGACAGGGCACGTAGTGGAGGCGGCACGAAAAGTTGGCGCTCGGAAAATCGTGCTGATCAGTTTCCTGAGAGCCAGGCCAAACTGCGGCTCAGCGTATCACGAATCGAAATGGGCTGCCGAAGAGATCGTCCGGCGTAGCGGCCTGGATTATACCGTGCTCAAATGCGGTGTCATTTACGGACTCGGCGACCACATGCTCAACCACCTCAGCCGTGCATTTTACACTTTTCCGGTGTTTGGGTTCGTTGGCTTTCGCGATAGGCCAATTCGTCCGAACGCGGTGGAGGACATTGCGCGAATTGTCAAAGCCAGCGTGCTGGACGGCGCGCTGGCCCGGAAAACCGTCGCCGTGCTCGGGCCTGATGAATTGACGCTGCGCCAAGCAGTCCGTCGCGTTGCGAGTGTCGCCGGTCTCCATCCGCTCATGTTTCCGATGCCGGTCTGGTTTCACCGGGTCCTGGGCTGGTGTCTCGAAAGGATGATGAAGGTGCCGATGGTTTCGACTGCGCAGGTCCGAATGCTTCAGGAAGGTCTGGCGGAGCCGGCCCTTACGTGCGACCCGATGCCGGCCGAGCTTGCTCCGCGCATACGATTCACCCCCGAGCAGATCCGTAAAGGTTTGCCCAGGCCGGGTCCGTTCACCTGGCGGGACCTGCAGTGTTTCTCACGCCAACCCGCAGGTCTGGGGCACAAGCATTCGAACCGAGTCTTTTTCGAAATGCCATGAAAACCGAAATCAAATTAAACCAACTCTGGGGCTGCAGCGGAACTATCTCGCGAAAACCATTCGTCATCTGGGCAGCTCTGCTGTTCGGGATAGCCGAAGGAGAAAGGATCACGCATGAACAAGGCGAGCGGTAAAATCATTCTGGCCGGCGGCTCCGGTTTCCTCGGCCAGGCACTGGCACGTCATTTCCTGAACGGCAAATGGGACGTCGTCATTCTGACCCGGTCGCCTGGCCAAAGCGGCCTGCCGGGACGGCAAGTCCGTTGGGGTGCCGACACGCTTGGCGACTGGACCAGCGAGCTGGAGGGCGCTGCCGCCGTGATGAACCTTACGGGCAAATCGGTCAACTGCCGGTACACCGCGCGTAACCGAGAGGAGATTCTGGAATCGCGCGTGAATTCGACTCATGTCCTCGCCGAGGCCATGGCCCGGTGTGCCCAACCACCGCCGGTTTGGCTCAACGCCAGCACGGCCACGTTTTACCGACACACGTTTGGCGAGCCGTGGGATGAAACGGGCCAAACCGAGGCATCGGCCGAGGCGAAGGACCGGTTCTCGATTGAAGTCGCCCGGGCTTGGGAACGAGCGCTCAACGAAGCCTCCACTCTGCACACGCGGAAGGTCGCGATGCGTATGGCAATGGTGCTGGGATTGGGGAAGAACAGCGTCTTTCCGGTGCTTCGTAGCCTCGCCAGGCTGGGGCTGGGCGGACGCATGGGCAGCGGCCGGCAGTTCGTCTCCTGGATTCACCAAAATGACTTTTGCCGGGCGGTGGAATGGCTGATCTCCCACAATGATTTGGAGGGTCCCGCTAATTTGGCCGCTCCGAATCCTCTCCCGAATACAGAGATGATGCGGATTCTGCGGCAGGTTTGCGGTGTTCCATTTGGTCTTCCGGCGACCGATTGGATGCTCGAGGTCGGTGCGTTTGTTCTGCGTACCGAAACGGAGTTGCTCATCAAAAGCAGGCGCGTGGTTCCAGGGAAATTGGTGAAATCCGGTTTTGTCTTCCAGTTCCCCACCATTCGAGAGGCATTTGAGGACCTGAACAATAGCACATAGGAACCCATGCCATGGGCCGGTCGTATCCGAGTCCGAGCTCGCGGATTGCTCGGATGGCCGGGAAGCCGCCAACCAACTCGGGACCGGAACTGTGTTGCAAAGATGCAAGTACTGAGCAAATGTAAATCAACGAAGAAAACCTATGGAACAGACAAATCGTATGGAAAATGAAGCTGGAGAGGCGCGAGCCAAACTCGAAGGTGTGATTGAAAAGGCCAAAGAAGCTGGCAAACGGTTGCAGGAACAAACTACCGCCGCCGCCAAGGCCACCGACAAAATGATCCGTGAGAACCCGTATCAGGCACTGGGTGTTGCGTTCGGCGCGGGATTGCTCGTCGGCGTGTTGGTCATGTGGAGTCGGCGAGACTAGGAATCGCGAACGGGGTGGCCTGGTTTGGTGGCTCGCGGACTTCGGCCAAGAGTCCACGCTGTAGTATATTTTGCAGCGGGCCTCAAGATCGGTTGATGCCCGCGGAGGCTCGTTTTGTTTCTTGATAGCGCGCTTTATGGGCTCGTTCCAGCGCGCAACAGGCTAACGTGATTGCTCGGCGCGTGACTGAGGCCCAACAAAAACTGAAAAGCTGGGCCTCTAGCCACGTCAACCTGGCTGTTAGAGGGAACTCTCTTTAAACAACGAGCGAACAAATGCCGCAAGCGCTCTGCGATCAGGTTCGGGAATTTGGTCCTTCCATGCGGGCATACCGGTGCCCGGAATGCCGTTGCTCAGAACCTGCAGGATATATTCAAAGTCGGGCTGTTTCAGCCTGAAGTCTGCCGGCGCAGGCATTAGCGCAGTGGCAGCAGTTCCTTTTCCGTCGCCCGCAATCCCATGACACGGCGCGCAATTTTGCATGAAGACCTGGGTTCCGCGCTGAAGGCCTTCGGCTGATAGCGCAGGCTGGTCGACTTGCTGATGCAGGCTTTGGATAAAAGCGGCGAGGGCGCTTAAGTCCTCTTGCGGCAGAGAGCGCCAAGACGGCATTGCAGTGCCACGTTTCCCATTCCAGAGGACCTGGCTCAAAAGGACCAGAGAATAACGCGTCGACGCCAGGTCCTTTGGCTTCCGCAGCAGCACTGGGGCGACAAAACCATCGCCTCGCCCGGTCATCCCGTGGCAGCCGGCACAATCTTTCTTAAACAATTCTGCTCCCTGTTCAATTTGCTTGGTATGCTGTGCGCCTTCTGAAGGGACGATGAGCGGTGGAGCGGTCTCGGTGAGCGCACTTGGCTTGACCACAGGGCCAAAGTCAGAATCCTCATCCTGAACAGCAGCACGCTTCGAATCGGGACCGTGAGTAACAACCAGGTACTGGACGATGGCGGTCCTCTGCTCCTGGTCCATTTGCGCACCGTAGACCTTGGTCATTTTGTCCACCGTCTCCTCCCACTTCCGTTGTGGGAAGAAGGGCTGCATCATTACGTATCGGGGCGAATGGCAACTGACGCACACGACGAGATACTCGTCACGGCCAGCGGCCAGGGGTACGTCCGGTTCGAAATGCGGCAGCGTTATCGAGTGTACGTTCTGAGCCGCCCGCGCCGAGTCGGGTCCGGGGCCGTTCGACTGGGACTCGGATGCACCGCAATGACCGACCAGAACTAAGAGGGAGCACAAGCCCCAAGATGCGAGGTGATCTTTACAGGTCAGTCGCTTCACAGAACCTCCACCTCGGTATGCTCGATCACGTTCCGCATGTAACCGCCGCGATTCCACAGGCTGGTGGTCTGTTGCTGTCCGGCCCGGTTCAACGCGCGGACCTGGAGTTGGTACTTTCCGCGCGAGGGCGGGTTCCAGCGAAAACGCCAGCGGCGCCACGAATACTTGCCCAATTCCCGATCGAGTTGCGCGTTGAGCCAGGTGCGGCCGGCATCCGTCGAGACTTCCAGGCCTTGAATACCGATGCCGCTGTCGAAGGCGAGACCCTGAATCTCAAACGGACCGTTCGCAGGTATTTGCTCGCCCGGTTCGGGCCGGACAAACAAGGAGCGCAGGCTCATGCGGTTGATCGGGGTTGTTTCGGCAGCCAGATGTTCAGGCGTTTCGTTCCCATCCGGTGAAGTCGGAATCCGGTAAGCCTTGTCCATCCAGAAACCATGGAACTTCTCCGGGAGCACTTGGATATGGCTCAAGGCCTTCACCCAATACGTGGCGTACCAACCCGGAACCACAAGCCGCAAAGGAAAACCATTGAGCATCGGCAATTCTGACCCATTCATCTGGTAGGCGACCATCACTTCGCCGTCTCTGGCATGGTCGACGTCGAGCGCTTTAACAAAATTGGGCGTGCCCGGCATGGCGGCACGATCCAAGCCGTTAAAGGCCACTTCAATGGCGCCTCCTTTCAACCCGGCCCGGTCCAGCAGGTCGCGGAGTCGAACCCCGGTCCAACGCGCATTGCCCATGGCACCGTTCTTCCATTGGCCGCCCGGCACCCGGGGTTCGAAGAAACTGCGGGAGTTTCCTGAACACTGGTTTACCGCCACAACAGAGACCGTTTCAAAATTGCGGCGCAATTCAGCCAGCGAGAGCGACAATGGCTTTTCCACGTGCCCCTCAATCCGCAGCCGAAAGGCTTCAACATCGATGGACGTAGGAATGCCCTCCAAATGCCAGCGAACGTAAAAAGCTTCGTTGGGGGTTAGGTCCTCGCGGAAATATTTCAAGGGCGTCTCCAACTGTGGAGGGCGATCCGTTCGAAGAATGAGGTCAGTTTTTTCGGGAAATCGAACGAGTTGTTCCGCTCCGGTCGGCATTTCGGGGATCGCTGCCGTAACCTTGGGCAGGATCAGCCCCCCAGCCCCTGCCGCGGCAAGCGCGCGCATAAACTTGCGGCGATTCATGGCATTCCGTGCCGGCGAAAAAGCGGTTTTCATCGTTTCCGGCCTATCCTAACGAAGCTTTGGATTTGCATCAACAAAGCCCCGGTGATGAATCGGGTGGCCCCTTCGCCGACACGCTCCAAAAGAGACCCGTACACTTGCCGTCAGCCCAAACTTTCGCAGAGGCGGCTATACGCCAGTGTCTCTCATGAAAAATGCGAAAAACGTGCCCTCCTTCTACCCGAACAAATTTGTACCCCGGTGCCTGGGCCACTCCGATGATTGCGGAGTCGCGCGCACACGCTACCCGATCACATTTGTCCCTTCTGCCCCGAGTCCACCTGCCACTGGCATCGCCGGGGGGAAGGCGACGCATCAGGGAAGTCTTTTGCCGGGGAGTTTATTCATGAAAGAACAAGTCAGGTGAAATGCCTGTCGCATCCATCGCGGCTTGAAGGTGAAACCCGGAGTACCGGTAACCGACCAGAATGGTCCAGATTTGGTAATCCAAGGTTTGGGCGTGCTTTATCAATTTCAATCCGTTGATAAAGCCCCCGCTAATATAGTAGTCGGTGACCAACCCGTCGGGCTTGATTCCTGGTTGGTCTAAACTGCTCCACGCGATTGCCGGGTCAGTAAAAGAAAGGTAATCGCAAGGGCGTTTGAATCGTGTTGATGCCATCTCCTCGGCGTATGCTCGGAGTATACCCAAGCAGTTTGAATCACCGACTAGATAAACCACTGCCGCGCGCCCGGCGACTTGTTCCGACTGTTGATTTAGTCGGCTCGTGGCGGCCCTTGCTGGCAGCGCGACGGGGTCGCATGATAACCGGATTTGCTTGGTGTGGTGCAGACTTGGGCATGTGTGCACCTCCTCGATTGCGCTTAGCAGGTCTCGATGGAAGCTCTCGATGCCTTTTTGCAGCAGGTAGTCCGGTTGCGCCGGCCAGTCAGCTACAGCACCGCGGAGATGCTCCAGCGGGAACCCGCTGATTACAATGGCGGGAATTGTTGGGGCGACTTTGCGAAGCTCCTGGACGATCCTCAGGCCGCTAATGGGCCCGCCATCAAAATAGAACGCTGTCACTAAAATATCCGGAAGCTGCTCTTTGTCCTTCAGCGCTACCAATACTCCCGTGGGTGAAAACGTCCTAACAGTAAAGCCGGTTTGATGGGCAAAACACAGGCTCAGGAATTCAGCGGAGCACGGACGTTCGACAATCCAGAGAACGCGCTGCCTTTGGGGAATTGGGGCCGCTCCTTGGATGCTCATGTCTGATTGCTTGTGAATCCGTTTCATTTCACTTATCCGGCAATTCAGTGCGCGGTGGCTGCAGGTGTTTGCGGATTTCCAAGCGCACTCCCTCGACTGCCGCTTTGCATTTCTGGAGGAGCGGTCCGAACTCGAATTCGAGCTCAGGATGCTGTTGGATTAATTCTTCCAAGTGATTCGCTGAACGCTCGTCGCTGGCGTTGGCCTGTGTGGCGATCACAAAGCAACGAGCCGCTTCGGCATATTTTCCCTGGCCCTGCAGGGCGAGCCCAAGATTCTTGTGGGCGTTCTGTGGCTTGGCCGTAATCTCAATGGCGCGTCGACAGTAACGTTCACCTTCTTCAAAACGTCCCAGTTGGTTCAGCGAGTATCCGAGATTGTTGTGGAGATAGTACCACGTGAACTGGGCACAGGGTTCCATGCTGACGCCTTGCAAATAAAAACGCACCGCCAGATCAAAATCCTTGCTCATCTCGGCTAGTTGGCCCAGGGACAGGATGAGGTATGCTTTGTTTTCGATGTCCGGGACTCTGGCAAGCAGGTCCCGGACAGCTTTCTCGGCCTTCTCCACTTGATAGGTGGCCTTGTAGAAATTGGCCAGGTCCCACATTGCCTTAATGGGGTTGCCTGCTTCGGCCCCTTTTTTGACCTCGGCCAGCAGGCGTTCTTCGGCTTGTCCCGCGGTCAAAGGGACTGCTCCAGGCGGCGGAGGGGTAGGCAACCGGTAGGATACTTCGAATCGTTCTTCTGAATTTTTGTGTTCTTCCGTACTCATAAATTTGACTGCTTCTCCGTTTCTTCGTTCTGACTATGGATCATGTCTTCGCCTGCTTGGCGTACGCATATTCTCAATTTGCATCAGGATAGCTTTTGGACTTCGAGGCATTTCATCAACTCATGCACAGCGAAAGGCTTCCAAAGGAAGCTGCAGCCGGAAAACCGGGCGGCTCTTTGGCGATACTCCTCTGACCGGCTGCCAGTGCAGAACACGATGTGGGTCTTTCCCAGCCACCCTGACGCGTTGGCGGCTTCTACCAGCTCAAAACCGGTTGTGTCCGTCAGCTCGATGTCGACCAGAGCGGCATCAAAAGAGCCGCTGCGCAGCAGCTGTAGCGCCTCCTTTCCAGTAGACGCAACTTGTGCCTCGATTTCCAGCGTCTCCAGGGTATGGACGAGGACATCCGCCAACTCTGCCATGTCCTCGACCACCAGTAGCCTCATCTTTTGTCGGCCAACAGTCATGCGAGCGGCGGGATTCTCGTTGTCTGCTTGCACCGGGCCAGGGTCTGTTACTTTCTGACGCGTTACGCCGCATCCCTTCACCGACGCCTCCGAATCCGTCATTAGGTCTGAACATCTATTCATATTTGAGTTCCATGTTTTCCATCCGAGGATCCCAATGCTTGTCGCAACAGGTATTGGGGACAAAAGCTGGACAAACCACCGCTTCCCGAGCGGGTTCCGCTCCGTGGGTACGTCATCCTGGACTGCGCCTTTCCTTTGCTTGGATGTTCGGGCCAGAGAATGCGCTGAGTTTGACGAGTTCCGACCTCCCGGGGATTGTTCATGTCTGATTGGGTTCCTGTTTGACTGCCAATCCCGAAATAGCAGATTCGGGACCACGGACGGATTCAGGCCGATTCCACAATTCCGGCGGTGCAGTGATGATCGCTCCGCGGGCGCCGCAACTTTGTCGAGGAGTGGTCTTTAACTGAACCAAATCAGGCGCTTTTGAACCGGCCGCGCTCATGCCTTGGATCTTGTCGAAAAAGATGACGACCTCCTCGGGTTGTGTCCATTTTTGACACGGGGTTTGGACACGTTATGTCCTAATTTCCCACAGCAGCACTCATGCACTGGCCAAATCCTCGCCGCACCGGGCCTGAATTGTCGACGGCATCGTCGTCGGCACGCCCCATGCGGAAAGGCTCGCATGAACAACGTGATGCCACATGAAGAATTCCGGGTAAACGGTGACGCCCTGGAACTAAAGCCGCTCGTGCTGGTAGTCGATGACGATGCGGATATGCAGGCTCTGATCATTGGGGCATTGAGACGCGCCGGGATGGCATGTGTCGGCGCCAGCTCGGTGGAGGAAGCTCTTACTGCAATGCAGACGCAAAAGATCAGTCTGACTGTGTTGGACTGGGGGCTGGACAGGAGCGGAGTTGAAGTCCTCACGGTAGCCAGAGAGCTTTACCCCTCGATGCCGGTCGTCGTAATCAGCGGAATGCCTTTGGAGGTTCGGACAGATGCGGTCGTGAACAAGGCCGACGCGTTCCTGAGCAAACCTTTCAGTGCGACTGTTTTAGCGGGCCAGGTGATGCAGTTGATCGAGAGAACCCGTCAGGCGCCCGCCATCTTCTTGCCGCAGAGGCCCGAGGACGTCCTCTCTTTGCAAGAGGTTCAATCGATTTACATTCGCCACGTCGTTCAGCTGCTTGGAGGCAATAAATCCAGGGCGGCAGAAGTTCTTGGAATCCACCGTCACACCGTTTCGACTGCGTACACGGCAACCTCCGAAACACAAAAGTCATGACCCTTTAGTTGGACTCCAAGATATGAAGCGTTCAAGGCGCGGGTGGGGTCGCAGCTGATTGACGGCCAGCAATCCGGGATTTGCAGAGAAAATGAAGGTTGCTGAAAAGCTCAGCCGAAGGTATCGGCACACCCTCAAAGAATTAGCTGATTATCCGCTCGCTAAGCGGGCCTGCAGTTAGGTCTCACGCGCGGTTCACTCTTCTTCGCTTTTCCCGCCAAACACTCCTCCGAGTGGGGAGCGTTCAGGGATAAACGACTGGCGTCAAAGTCGACCCTGTCATCCAGCGCCAGAGTAAGCGACTGAATCAGAACCAGTTGGGCCTGCATCCGACCCCGTTCCCTGCGGTTATGGGTGACCGGGCACACTGCTGGCTTCTCTTGCTGTTGGAAGATCATCCTGACGAAAGGATAGCGATCCCAGCCAGGAGCGCCAGCTATTTAAGGATCGATCTGTTTGGCGGTTTCAGTCCGCGTCTAGACGGAAGTATTTCACGCAAAGCCGCGAAGACGCAAAGAGGTCGGAGTTATTGGGCGGGGGCGTTGGTGAGGAGCTCGGGGGCGATACATCAAACTGTGTTGGAGGCTTGGAGTGGTATTCCTCGTTGTGCAAGGCGTTCAGGGCAAGCAGCAGTTGGTCCCTGCGTTTTCCCAGTTGGAAGGATGTGATCAGTAGTGAGGTAATCAAAACAACAGCTCTGGTTTGGCGGACTGTTCGACGTCTCGGTTGTTGTAAAAGGCAAGGCTCCGGGACCCAGGTGGTTGAGGTTCACAGCCGAACCCGCAGGGTTCGCAGCGAGTAGCCGTGGGTCAGGCGACTTGGTCGCTTGACCCACGGAATCGCGCCGAAAAAATCATTGCATCCCGCCAGGGATGCCAGCAGAAAAATCCCCGCCGCGGCCAAACTCGTCCTAGGGACACCCTCCTCCCGCAAAGAATTCGGTGACGTAGTACGCGCAGGTGCCGAAAAACCCGAGGGCGTCACGTGACTCGTCGGAAATTGCCAAGCCGCCTTCGTGTTCGGGCGGGGAACTGGCAGCGCTGGGCTTGAGGGAGGCGCACCCTCCGCAAAGAAGCAACCAGGCCAGTAACCAGGAGAATAGACCAAAATGGCAACGCTTTGTCGCAAACATAACGGCCCGCTATTTCCCGATCCTCGACCCGAGCACCGGAATAGTCAACCGATTTGAACGGACCCCGATTTGAATGAACCCGAAGATTTGAGCTGTGGTTGTTATGAACACTATCCGTGACCTGATTGTCAGCGGTGAAATGGAACTGGATCAAGACTGCGGGTCTGGAACTGGCTGTAGGCCATGTAGTAGAGCACGGGAACCGCCATGCGGCTGATCAGGAGCGATGCAATTTCGCCGGCCATCAGAGAGATCGCCAGGCCCTGGAAGATCGGATCCGCCAGAATGACACTGGCGCCGACCACGACCGCGAGCGCCGTTAGCAACATTGGCCGAAAACGAACCGCGCCGGCGTCCACGACCGCTTGGTCCAGGGGCATGCCCTCCGCCAGCCGTTGCTCGATGAAATCGACCAAAATGATCGAATTCCGCACAACGATGCCAGCGCCCGCCATGAACCCGATCATGGATGTGGCCGTAAAGAAAGCGCCCATGAGGCCGTGGGCCGGCAAAATGCCGACCAGTGAGAAAGGGATCGCCGCCATGACGACCAGGGGCGTGAGAAATGAGCGAAACCAGCCAACCATGAGGATGAAAATCAGCACACAAACCGCGGCGAACGCCGTGCCGAGATCACGAAACACCTCGATGGTGATATGCCATTCGCCGTCCCACTTTATCGATGGCTTGTCGTCGGTAAAGGGCTGGACGGCATTATAGATCTTGAGCGGGGCACCGGTTCCGCCGAACGCGCGGGTGTCAAGCGCGCGGAGCGCCTGATTCATTTTTAGAATCGCGTAAACCGGACTCTCGACCGCGTCGGCCACATCGCCGATGACGTAGGTAACCGGCATGAGATTCTTGTGGTAGATGCTCTTGTCCAAGGTGGTCGGTTCTGCCCTTACCAACTCGCGCAGCGGCACCAGCGGCGCCGAGGGATTGGCGGCCGAGCGCACTCGCAAGGCGAGCAACTCTTCCGGGGTAGTGCGACTGGCACGCGGCAGCCGCAGAACGATGTCTACATCTTCCTTGTCCCGTGGAACGTGAAGCAGGTCAACAGCCTCGCCGCCAACCGCGATGCGCAAGGTTTCTGAAATGGTTTCCGCGCTAATGCCGTTTAAGGCAGCCTTTTCTTTATCGACGATAAAGCGCGCCTCTGGCTGATCCGCTTCGATGTACCAATCGGTGTCCACCACGCCCTTGGTGTTGTGGAAAACGTCAATGACCTTGCGCGCCAGTGCGAGGCGGCTTTCCTCGTTCGGCCCATAGATTTCGGCCACCAGGGTTTGCAGCACGGGTGGACCAGGCGGAACCTCCGCCACGGCCACACGCGCGCCGTATTTGGCCGCGATAGCTGCGACCCGCGGACGCACCCTTTTGGCGATGTCATGGCTTTGAGCCTTGCGCTCGCCCTTCGGAACGAGGTTAACCTGCAGGTCAGCGATGCTGGCTCCGCGACGCATGAAATAGTGCCTCACCAGGCCGTTGAAGTTGAAAGGCGCGGCGACGCCGGCATAAACCTGGTAATCCGTCACTTCCGGCTCAGTCCGCACTGCGGCCGCGATCTCGCGAGCAGCCTGTGCTGTTTGCTCGAGCGCACTGCCTTCAGGCATGTTGAGAATAATTTGAAACTCGCTCTTGTTGTCGAACGGCAGCATTTTGACCTTCACCCAACCCATGCCGACCAGGGCCATGGCCACCAACAGCAACCCTACGATGCTGGCAAGAAATGCGTAGCGCCACAGTCTGCGGGCCAGCAGCGGGCTCATGAACCGGCGGTAAAACCGGGTGAAGAAGTCTTCCGGATGTTCGGAATGTACGTGAACCACGCCATTGGCCAAGGCGGCGCCTGCGGTCATCGAGGAATATTTTTTGCCCCAATGCAGAACCCGGATTGAGGCCCAGGGCGTCACGATGAAAGCGATAGCCAGGGAGAAAGCCATCGCGGCACTGGAGCCGATAGGGATGGGCCGCATATACGGTCCCATCAACCCGCCCACGAACGCCATGGGTAATACCGCCGCAATCACCGCGAAGGTGGCGAGGATGGTCGGATTACCCACCTCATTCAGCGCTTCCACAGCGATTGCCGACCAGTTTCGCTCCCTGTTCTGGGGCAGGTGGAAATGCCGGACGATATTCTCGACGACCACAATGGCGTCATCCACCAGAATGCCGATCGAGAAGATCAGAGCGAAGAGCGTGATTCGATTCAGCGTGTAGCCGTACAGGTAAAACACGAGCAACGTCAGCGCTAGTGTCGCCGGGATCGCGATGGCCACGATCACCGATTCGCGCCAACCGAGGGTGAGGAAGATCAGGACGGACACGCCAATCACTGCGATGCCCATATGCAGGAGGAGTTCGTTGGACTTTTCGGTCGCCGTTTCGCCGTAATTACGCGTGATGGAGATCTGCACATCAGCAGGAAGGATCCGTCCCTTGAGCGTATCGAGCTTCTTGAGAACTTGTTCCGCGACCGAAATGGCATTCGCGCCGGGGCGCTTGGCAACGGTCAGGGTAACGCCAGGTTGTTCTCCAGCGCTGGTCGGGTGGCTCGCACCCTCGCCGAAAAACACATACTGAGACGGCTCCTCTGCGCCATCCTTGATTTCAGCTACTTCGCGCAGGTAAACCGGCTTGCCGCCGAAAACACCCAGCACCACATTCCCGACCTCCTGCGCGTTGGCCAGGAAGCCTCCGGTTTTGACAACGGTTTCTCGGTTGTTGCTGGTCAGCTCGCCGGCGATGCTTTGCCGGTTTGCCTGGGTAAGCATCGGCACGATTTCCGCCATGCTAAGGTTCCGTGAGGCGAGCTTTGTCGGATCCAACAGCACTCGCAACTGTCGCCGGGCCCCGCCAATGATTGATGTCTCGGCCACCAGCGGCACCTGCTTCACCGCATCGTCCACCTGCGCGACCAACCTTCGGAGCGTCAGGTGATCGTAATGTGCGCTATGGAATGTGAGAGCCAGGATCGGAACGTCATCGATCGATTTGGGCTTAATGAGCGGAAACGAAACGCCGCGCGGAATCCTGTCGAAGTTCGACTGCAGCTTCTGGTTGAGCTTAACGAGGCTCTTCTCGACGTCCTCCCCAACCTTAAAGCGGACGATGGCGAGGCCTTCGCCGGGCCGTGAAGTGGAGTAGATGTATTCAACGCCAGGGATCTCCCACAACAACTTCTCCATCGGCCGGGTCGCGCGCTCCTCAACCTCTTTGGCGCTGAATCCCGGCATCGAGACCAGCACATCGATCATCGGGACTTTGATCTGTGGCTCTTCCTCCCGCGGTAGCATGATGACTGCGGCTGCGCCGAGGAGAATCGACGTTATGACAACGAGTGGCGTCAGTTTTGAATCGATGAATACCCGGGCAATGCGCCCGGCAAAGCCGATTTCCCCGCTCGGGCGGTTGGACGGTGCGTCAGACATCACCTGGCCTCCACGGGTTGCCCATCGGCCAGCAGGGCGGCTCCCCGGACCACGACGGGCTCACCGGCATTAACTCCGGCGAGAATCTCAACCTCGTCGCCAATCGTTCTGCCAGTTTTTACCAAGTGCAGTTGCGCTCGCTGGTTGGTGACCACAAACAGGATTTCCAGTTGTCCTCTCACGACTACTGCGGAGGCGGGCACTCGCACCGAATTGCTGTCTCCAACCGACACAATCAGTCGGGCAAACTGGCCGGACCTCAGGCCTGCGGCTTGGGGTAAGTCGAGTTTGACTCGAAACGTGCGGCTGGTCGGGTCGGCAGTTGGCGCTATCTCCATTACAGTGCCGGCCAACTCACCCTTTACGGAATCAACTTGAACGGGTAGGCGGGCACTCGGTTGAATCCGCGAGGCGATGGACTCAGGCACATCGGCCTCCAACTGAAGCATTGATGGGTCTTCGATGCCGATTAACGGTTTTCCAGGAACGGCGAGGTCGCCCACATCAGCCCATTTCTTTGTCACCATGCCATCAAAGGGAGCCCGGATTTCAACATAGCCCATCATCGCCTGAGCTTCGGCCATCGCTGCTTTGGCCCCGCGGTAACGTGCGTCGGCGGCGTCGTAATCCGATCTCGTGGCGGCCTGTTGGTCAAAGAGCGCAGCGGTGCGTTTCCAGTCGCGCTCGGCTTGTTGCAGGCCCGCTTCAGCCTGTTCCATGCGCGCTTTAATTTCTGCCGCGTCCAGGCGGGCAACCAACTGTCCGGCCTTGACGGGCTGGCCGAGCAGGACCGGCATTTTGTCGATCCTCCCGCTCAGCTTGGCTTCCAGCGTCGCACGCAGCTTTGCCTGCACGGTGCCGGGTACCTCCTCGGTTGTGGGTCGCTGCTTGTTTTCAGCGGTTTGAACCTGAACCTGCGCTTTTGCCAGGTCGGGCTGTGAGGCGGGATGTGGGTCGGGGGTGCGGCTGCATCCGGGTAAGAGAAGCGTCGCTAAAGCCAGTGCAAAGGGTGCTTTCATTTTGTTTCAGAGTTAGCCTTTGGAGTCCAATTGGGGCAAAGCGAGCGCCTTGCGCAGTGCCGCGACAGCGATTTGCTGGTCAGCTTCGGCCTGGGCACGGCGCACCCGCGCCGCAACTACCGCCGTCTCCGAATCGATTAGCTGCGTGGACAGGGCCGCCCCCTGCTCGAAACGGGCGCGGGTCAAACCGGCGCTTTCGGACGCTTGCGCCACCGCCTGTTCCGTCACGCTGAGCCGCTCGTTGGCCGCCTTCAAATCCAGCCGCGCCTGCTCAACCTCCAGGTCGAGAGCGAGTCGAACTTTGCGTTGTTCTTCGCGGGCAACTTCCAGGTTGGCGTTGGCCTCGTGAACCTTGGCCCGGGTCAGCCGGCCATCCCACAGATCCCATTGCAGGAGCGCGCCGGCGGTATAGCTGCGCCCCCCGTTCTCATACTTCCAGCCGTAGCTGTAATCGAAGCTGCCGAAGGCATCCACTCGCGGCAAGTAACCGCCCTTAGCGACGCGCACTTGCTGTTGTGCCGCGCGTTCTCGTTGCCCGGCCGCGGCCAGTTCGGCACGCCGGGAAAAGTCGCCCGAATCCGGAGCCGTCACTTTGGGCGCGCTATCAGCGACCGCGAAATCGCCGCCCTCGATGCCCAGCAGGTTGCGCAGCGCGCGCTCCGCCAGGGTGTTTGCGTTACGGGCCCGGATGAGGTCCTCGCGGGATTGAGCAAACCGAACCTCGATGTCAAGCAGGTCGCTTTTAAGCAGGGCGCCTCCATCGAACCGGTGCTGAGCGACTTTGAGGTTGCCTTCGAAGGAGCTGACCGCCGCTTCGGTTGCCCGGATGAATTGGCGCGTTTTGAGCACGGTGTAAAACGCACGCGAAACCTCAAACCCGAGGGCGTTCCGGATTGCTTCAGCTTCCTGGCGGGAAGCTTCCTTGTTGGCTTTCGCGGCTTCGTGTCCGGCTTTGCTCTTTCCGCCCGCGTAAAGTGGAACCGTGACCAGGCCCCTGGCGTTGAGGTTATCCACAGAAGGGAGGTCATTGAAATTGGGAGGCGAATTGTAGTTGTATGCCCGTTCGTTCAGGATGCTCCCAAAGGCCAGCATTGGGTTGTCGGTGCCAGTATAGCTGGACTGGAACTGCAGGCGGGGCCAGAACGCCGCATTGGCCTGCTCTAATACGCCCTGGGCCGCAGCGATGCGCAGTCGGGCCGACTGCGCATCCGGGTTGTGGGCCAAGGCATACTCGAGGCTACGTTCCAAGGTCCACGGCTCGGCGCCTCGCACAGTGCTGTCAACCAGCATGGCTCCAATAAGAGCGACAATCCACGTGTGGTATCTCATAGGTTCAGATTCTTTGGGCTGGGACTGGGCCTGGCTGCCCAGCCCTGTTTTGCCGTCCCCGGGTCTATTTTGCGCAGCAGGACTTGGCAGCCTTCTCTGCTGCACAACAAGATCCGCCCACTCCCAGTTTGCGCAGGATGATTTCCAAGGGGCAGAAGTTGGTGAAGGAGGACTGCAGCAGATTAAATCCGACGAAAGCCGTGAACCAAAGCCAATTGGGACTGTGATAACGCGCCAGCGCCAGGCTGAGGAGGATAAAAGTGCCGGCAAATCTACGAATGATCATTTCCATAAGCGTATCCTTCTGAGTTCAATGAAAACTGCCCGCCAAAAGCGCCCCCACCACCATTCCATAGAGGCTGCTGACAATCGGATTGCTCGTTAACGGGCAAGTGCCAGTCGAACAGCCCCAAAACTTGTAACAGGCAAAGCCAAGGGTTCCGCCAGCAAGAGCTCCGGAAACGATGCGCACAATCAGGGTTTTGGGTCTCTCACATGTTCGATTTGTCTGTCACTGCTAGAACCGAGCCACGAACGGGCAAAAGGTTACACGGACCCCGAGGCTGGATCTGCGGCACCTTGCTTTGGTGTGACGGTCGGATCGGACGGCTCTTGAAGGCGCGCAGGGTAAACCTCATCCGGCGTAAGAGATGAACTTCCCCTTTCGACAGCGGTTACTTCCTTGCGGGTTCGGCTGCATCATCGAGACACCGGTGGGGGACCGGCCGTTACTCCTCTGATGACAATATGTTTTGGCTGCCTGGACCTTTCAGGGCTTTGTTTGCGCGCTGGCAGTCACCGATCTCCGGTGTGCGTTTCTTTCCATCGCTGCCGCAGTGCCGTGTGCAGCCGCTGGCGGAATTCGCCGGGTAATTTGTAGGGTTGCCCCTCTTTGTAGAGCGTGATCGTCTTTCGGATGTTGTCGACGACGATTTGGCATGGATTACAGCCGGCCATATGTTTCTCGAACTCCTCGCACACGGCCGGGTCAACCGTGCCATCCACGTATTCGTTTAAATACTTTAGCAGTTCTTCGCACTTCATGGCTTTTGAATCCTCTAAAACTGAGCCCTGTCTGATGCAAAAGTTACAGGGATGAATTCTCGACCGCCTTTGGCTTGGAACAACTCAGTGCCCATGGTCGTGTGCCGGTGTTACGCGCCGAGCAGGGTCGCCCAGCGTGCGGGTCAGCAGTTCCCGAAGTTGTAGACGGGCGCGCAGCAGCCGCACCTTCGTATTGGCCTCGCTTAAACCCAAGGCCTCCGCAGTTTCTTTGACTGAAAGTCCCTCGACGTCACGCAGTAGAAAAACCAATCGGTGCTTCTCATCCAACTGGATCAGTGCTTCATCGAGCAATTGCTTGATCTCGTGCTGATGCACCAATTCCTCGGGAGATTGCCGCCAATCGGCAATGTATTCCGGGTGAGGAACCGCATCGGAATCGTTTGTCCCTTCGGTCGCTGCATCGAGGGAAATCGTCTCCAGGCCTTTCCGCTTGCGAATAATCTTCAGGGCGGCATGAGCCGCGATGCGTAGCAGCCAGGTGGAAAAACTAGCCTCGCCCCGGAATCCGTCCAGATTCTCGAGAGCGCTTAGAAAGGTTTGCTGGGTGACATCTTCGGCGTCCTGCTCCTGACGAAGCATTCGTAACGCAAGCGAATAGATACGCTGCTCATAACGGTTCGTCAGTGCCTCAAACGCGTCCAAATCGCCCTTTTTGGCCGATTCAACGAGCTCCGCCTCCGGCATCATAAGAGGTATCGCTTCGTTCGTCATTTGCCTGAAAACACTGGCTTCAGCGGGCCCGCAATTGGGAACCTCTCGGCTCCTAACTCGGATCGACATGGTCACTGGCGGGACTCAGCAGTGCGTCTGGTCCGCCTCGTCGGAATATTCGGAATCGCCGGCCCTGCCTGACGCAGTCTAACAGAGCGCCCGTTTGCTCGTGTAGGTTTTTACGCATGGCGGACGCTATGGTCAAAACAGACACCAAAATAGTGTCGCCGTCAATCTCGTTGGAGCCTTTATCGGCAAAAGACAATGTTAGCGACTCGCCATCCTTCCGGCGTCCGCTCCAAGAGCACGTGAAAGTGACATTGGCGGTGATCGTCATGGTAGTTCAAGCGCGCACTGGCTTTCGATCTGGCTTCGATGTGCGCCGAGGAATTTGTCAGCATGTCGCTTTTTAGAATCATACTCATCAGGTTTGTCTCCGAACCCGGCGCTGCGGAGTGGAGAGCGCTCGTGAACATTTGGCGATCCCCTTGCTGCGCATGATAAAAGATGTTGGTAGAGAGGTCCTCGATTGTTCGGCCTTCAAAGGTTCGTTGCGACTGAGGCCCCGCGGCAAGCATGAGGCTGGCGCCGGCCAGAGAGGTGCAAATAAACGCATAGGTCAATATTTTCATGGAGGGATTAGACGGAATAGCTCCTTAAATGCTCCCGTGCTTTCCTGAGCCTAGGGCCCTTGAGTGCAGTGCTGAAACATCCCTTTGGACCCGCGTCCGAGTTCAAGTCGTACCCGCTACCTGAAACCGAGCAAGCTGTCTCCGGGGCGCGGACCTGCGGTTGGGTTGATGCGCCGTCAAAATAGACACCCAGACTCTCCGACAACGCAACTGTCCCCTGACGGTGCGGACGGCATTGACCCTGAGGTTACGTTAGCTACATCAGACTAAAGTAACTTCTCCACGACAAAACCGTGCATTAAAGCGATCTTTGCTGCCGTGGAAAAGTCGATGAATTCATCGGCATGTTTGAACACGCGCAACTTCAGTAGTTCCGCGACCACTTGGAAAGGCTTTACTTCAAGAAGTTCGGCCAGTTCTCGGACTTCAATGTAGTCCGGGACGAATATCCGTTTTCCCGGCTCACCAGGTTCGAAGAGATCGAGCGCCGTGAGTTTGGGCGGCCTGGGTGGCGGCTGTGGCGGGCCGCCCGCAAAAGCCGGTTGTGTTTCCGGGGCTTTGTCGGGTGGCGGTGTGAAGTCATAGCCGCTTTCCATTAGCTACTCACCTTTGGCCCGGTCGGGCCGAGGCGGATAAAGTGCGTGTTTCGGAATCCTCGGATCCATTTGGTCCCATTTGAACATCATGACGGGTTCCGCCGAGCATTCGTAACGAATGGCTCGGCAAACACTACCGCCAGTAAGAGGAAGCCTCGGGACAGTCATTGTGAGCTCATCTTCTTCTGAACGCTTCTGGTCTTCTCATCCATGGTCTGGGTCCGGTCATTTCGGGTCCCGACCTTCATCACCGTGAAAATCCTTGGAGCTCCTTTTTCATGAACAACCTCGTGACACCGGCGAACGGCGGCAAATACCTTGTCCCATTCCCCTTCGATGTTCGTGCCATTGGCATGCAGCACCGTTTTCAATCCGGCTTCGGCCAGCACCTTCTCGCAGGCGGCCACGTACGAGGACAAAGAAACTCCCACGCCGATTGGGACTACGCATAAATCAACGATCACGTTCATGTTAACTAACTATACGTGAGCCACTTTTTGCGGAGTGTCCAGCCCCCTTTATGGCCGGAGGCGTTTAATACGGTCGAGCGAGCCGCCCCACCCGTCAGCCAGGACGCCATTGGTTGCCGATTTGGCTTTTCCAAAAAGTGTAGTAAATTTAAAGTAAGAATGATGTGGTGTTTGTTCCGCTAATGGTGTGTCGCGCCATTTTGCCGGAGCAACAAAGGTCAAAGCTTGAATACCATGTCATGAGACGGCCTCAAAAACGAATGCCGAAGGAACCGGAGGAATCATATGCTCTCGAACATCGCTTACGAAAAGTGTTTGTCCTTCATCAATATTCAATTGCGTCCCGCTGACGCACCGAAACCATCATTGCCCGACTTAATCCGCCCGGTGATCACAATTTCGCGGATGACCGGTTCCGGAGGCCGCACTATTGCGCTGGAGTTGGCCGATTATCTGCAGACCAAGGTGCCCACGGATTGCCACTGGACAGTGTTCGATCGCAATTTGATTGAGCGAGTGCTGGAGGATCATGCGCTTCCGCGGAGATTTGCTGCCCATATGCCGGAGTCGCGCATCCCAGCGTGGGCGGACGCTTTTGAGGAGATGTTGGGTCTGCACCCGGATTCATGGTCACTGGTTGAAAAAACGGCCCAAACCATTTCACGCCTGGCACAATTGGGCTATGTCATCATTGTAGGGCGAGGCGCTAATCTCATCACCCGGGAACTCAAAAGCGCCTTTCACGTGCGGTTGATCGGTTCCCTGGAGCAGCGCGCCCGGCGGGTGGAGCACATTTTCGGATTCAGCCCCCGGGAAGCTCTGCGCTTCATTCAGAAGGAAGACAGTGGCCGCGCCCGTTACCTGAAGCAGTTCTTCGGCAAGGAAATTGATGATCCCTTGCTCTATCACGTCCTCATCAACACCGATCTGACCGCCTACTCGGAAATCGCGCGGTGGATTGGTGATGAGGTGATTTCGCGGTTCCACATGAAGGCGGAGTTGCCCGCCAAGGCTGCGTGACGCGAAGAACTGCCAGTTCAAAACAAGGTAACAAACGTCCGTTGGCTCTGTAAAACGGTGGTTGGGGTATCGGAAGCGTGGTTGAGCTTACAAGGTACCTAACGGGATTTTGAAGGTTCGACTTTCCGCAACGGTCACTGAAAGCCCCATAAAGCGAACGTGTGCTGTGGAACAACGGTTTACAATTACGAGGGAATTGGAATGAGGTTTGCATTGCGACGATGCATGAGTTTCGCATCTGACAAACCTCAGCAGCGACAGAGGCACCACATATGCACGTGCGGCCTTTGCCGAAGCATTTCATCTCCGGCCAGGAGCTTCGTAAGGCCGGCAGTAAACAATCGGAGAACCACCGCCACCCACATACAATCTCCATCTCAGATCGGGAAGCCGCTGGGATTACTCGGAACAGAGGAGTACTGGCACGGTGTGGGATTGCTTTGGGCTTTCACTTACCCTGGACCCGGGCCGCTGAGAGGTCTGACGTTCTATGTTCCAGCCGGGGCAAGCTTCGAACACATTGCGAGTCGATGGTCCGAGAAACAGGCGCTCTCTGGTATCGACGAGTAGACAACCAGCTGCGGCGTCAGCGACGAGGACGGTTCATCGGCCCCAAACGGGTGCCTTAATTTTTTGTATTTCCAGCCCCGGCCGAAGGACATTTCAGTGAGGTCAGTGTCTGTTGTCTAGCGGACTGCCGCCGATCCCGCGGACCTGGTGTCCGCAACGGGCAGCTGGTCACCGGCGCCAAGGTCCCGAATCAATTTCTGAAATTCCGGATTCCGCCGTAGTTCTGCTGCGGCCATTTGTTTGAGGCGATCAACTGTTGGCGCAGGAAGTTGAAGCCGGGTCGGAACGGAATTGAAAAACCGACGGTCCGATTCATCGGCCAATTCGTTGAAATGCAGCTCGATGGTATAAGTGCTGATCTCGGCAGGTTCAGACGTGTCACCTTGCATTCGAGTGGCTCGCTCTCGAGAGAGGCGCGCGATCACTTCCCGGAACAATTCGAGCGTTTCGAACGAGTAATGGCTAACCGCAGCGCCGCTCACTGAGCCGAGCAAAGCTCCCAAACCTACTGAACGCTCCTTCGAGTCCCAGCCGTAGTCCGACTGTCCAATTGCGCCATCATCGCGAAAATCACCAGCCCAAAACGCGAAGTTTCATACAGCAGGCCGGCCGCCACACTACCGGCCAGCCAACCTGCGCCGTAGCCCAGGTAGAACAGCCCGAACGCCAGGTTCCGCTTTCCTTCTGGAAGCACACTGGCAATTAACACCTTCAGGAGCGTGTCCTGCGTTGCGTATCCGACACCCAACAACATCAGCCCGGCTAGAGTGACCCAGAGGCCTCCAAAAAACACCAACGGCGAAAACGCCGCCGAGAGAACCACCCCCAGCACCACCGCCCCAATCCCCACCCGGTCATACATCCTCCCCAAGACCAGGCTTGCCACCACTCCTATGCCCGTCGCCACGGCCAGGAACACGGGGATCGTCCGCTGACTCAACACACCGCTGCTTGCGAGGTGATAGGACACCAGTTCGTAACTCATCAGGCCGGCGGCAAAGCATGTTCCCGCCGCCATGTATAGCCAATACGGCCGCTTGAATCCTCCCGCCCGGCTCGTCGCCGGTCCCCCAACCTGTAGCTTCGAGGGCACCGGAAACATAAACCGCGCAATTGCCAAAGCGCCCAGCGCCAGCACTGACGAACCCAGCAGCCATCCATATGCCGTCCGAAAATCGGCTTTCAAATCAAGCGCCAGTGCCACCACCAGAGGTCCCACTGTTGCCCCGGTCTCATCGAGCGCGGTGTTCACGCCATAGACCCAGCCTCGGCCGTGCTTTCCGGTCGAATACGAAAGCATTGCCTCGACTGTCGGCTTTCGCATTGCTCGGCCTATGCGTTCCATAAAAATGAGGGCGCCCGCCGACTGCCAACTCCCCGCCAATGCCATAGCCGGCACTGCCAGCAGGTTAATGAAGTATCCCAGAAACGTGATCCACCAATACCGCCCGGTTCTGTCCGCTATATATCCAGCCACTGAACGCAGACTGTATCCGAGGAACTCACCGGCCCCGGCAATGATGCTCACTGCGGCAGCGCTGGCGCCAAGCTGTCCAAGGAACGTGCCGTTAATGCTCCCGCCCCCTTCGTAGGTCATGTCGGCGAACAGGTTAACAACCCCCATGACCAGCACGAAACCGAAAGCCGATCTCGCCGTCACTCCAATCATCGTTTTGCCCACGGTTGAACTCACCCGAATCTCCGAATCGTTGTTGCCACCAATTAGCCAGGAAGATACACGTTTGCAAGATCAGCGCTGGTTACAGCCGGAGCCACTTATCAATACAACCGAAAATAAATAAGGTCGGTTGAATAAACCTCACGCGCCTGCGCAACTTTGGCAGGCTCTCCAAACAGAATTCAGGCTAGTGATGCTTGAGGCCGAAACCCCGAAACCGTAGTTGACAAACGGGCGCTGCGGGATTAATTCGTATCTATCCCCGACGTATTTCACGGATAGTGTCATCCCCACGGACATTGGTGTCCGTGAGCGAAGCATTACTGGGGTACGCCTGGGAAACATACTTTTGCATGGCTACCCAAAAGACTTCGGGAAGTATAATCCACTGTCAGCGTTGTCACGCCCAACAGAATTGGCCAGCGGGACGGTTAGTTGCCGGTTGCGCACTTCTTATCTTGTTTTTCTCCGCGGCACCAATTGCCTGGGGCCAATTGGTTTATTCACAGGTGCATTCCTTCGGCGACACCAACTTGATGGCCGCCCAGCCCAGCGGAAATGTTGTGCTTGCCACGAACGGCACGTTTTACGGTACCGCTCAGTCTGGCGGCGCGTTGGGGTTCGGAGCGATTTTTCGGATTAATCCCGACGGGACTGGCTTCCAAGTCATTCACAGTTTTAATATTCAGGGCAGTGATGGGGCGTATCCGCGAGCCGCACTGATTCAGGGGGCGGATGGGTTTCTATATGGCACGGCGTCTGCAGGTGGCACAAACCGCCCGGGATCGTTGTATTCCGGCGCCGGAACTTTGTTCCGGATTGCTCTGGATGGAAGTGGATACGGCGTTTTCCACCAGTTTGCAGGGACCAATGACGGTGCTGCACCCAATGCGGCGTTGCTTCTGGCGACCAACGGGGTGGTTTACGGCACCACAGCGCAGGGCGGAACAAATCAACCTCAGGGCTTTAGCAATGGCGCGGGGACATTGTTTCGAGTCAACCCGGACGGTACCGGCTATGCCGTGCTTCATCATTTTGGCGGCACCAATGACGGCGCGAATCCTCAGGCCGCCCTGGTCCAGGGTAGAGATGGCGCGCTTTACGGCACAACGGTATCGGGCGGAAGTAACTCCGCCGGAACGGTTTTTCGTATCGGCCTGGATGGTTCGGGTTACACCGTGCTGCACCGCTTCACTCAGCTCACTGACGGCAGTCAGCCGTACTCGGCCCTCATCCAGACCTCCGACTCCATGCTTTATGGAACGACCGTCTACGGGGGATTTGCCTCCGGAGGGACTGTATTCAAGCTGAGTCCCGACGGAAACGTTTATACGGTGTTGACCAACTTTGGAGCCGCGCTGGGCAATGGTCTATATATCTACGCCGGCGTGATTGAGGGATCCGATGGACGATTGTACGGCAGCGCCAGCATTACAGGGTTTGGCGGTTACTCGGGAAACCTGTTTTCTCTCAACAAAGATGGCTCCGGGCTGAAGGTGTTCCACGTCTTCGGAAACGGAATCGACAGCGGGTCCAGTCCAACTGTTTCCTTGATTGAGACCGCTGACGGAACCTTGTACGGCGTCTCGTCCCGCGGCGGTCCGGCATCGACCGGCACTCTCTTTAAGACCAAGCAGGACGGCAGCGGCTACGCCGTGCTGTGGACTTTTAGTTCCACTGGAGGCGATGCCGCCACGCCACAGAGTGGCCTGGCTGCCGCTCGTGATGGCACCTTCTTTGGAACGACAACGGCCGGGGGCCAAAATGGTCATGGCGCAATCTACCAACTCAATCCCGATGCCACCGGTTACCACCTGGTTTTCAGCTTCGGCAGTGATACCAACGGCGGCACTGCTCCGGGCGGTTTGTTGCTGCACGCCAGCGACCTGGCTCTCTATGGGACGACGTCCTCCGGCGCCGCGCCTGGACAAGGCAACGGCGGCACCATCTTCAAAATCAATCCTGATGGAAGCGGTCACAAAGTGCTCCACAACTTTGGTCGCGACACCAACGGCATGATCCTGCCAAACGACGGCAATAGCCCGCAGTCGATCCTTGTCGAAGGCGCGGACGGGTCGCTCTATGGAACCACGCCCTATGGCGGATCCAATAGCCTCAACGGGGGCATTGTTTACAAACTCGACAAGAGCGGTGCTAATTACAGCATCCTTCACTACTTTGGCGCGACCAATGACGGGTCAACTGCTTCTGGAGCGCTGCTCCAGGGATCGGACCATTTGCTGTACGGGACCACAGGCCAGGGCGGCACCAACAGCACTCTTTTCGGCGGCGGCGTCCTGTTCAAAATCAGCACCAATGGCACTGGTTACGCTATTCTTCATCACTTTGGCGCGACCGGTGACGGTCTCAACGCGCGCGCATTGATTGAAGACCCCGATGGTTTCCTTTATGGAACAACAAACGATGGAGGCACTAACAGCGGTATTTCAGGCGGGGGAACTCTGTTCAAAATCGCCAAAGACGGTTCAAAGTACCAGGTGTTGCATCACTTTGGTGCTGGAAACGAGGGAACACGCCCGACTTCATTGGTGGAAACCAACGGCACTCTCTATGGCACCTGTACCTCTGGCGGAACAGGCCAGGGAGGCACGCTGTTCCAAATCCAAACCGACGGATCCGGGTATTCCACCCTGTATAATTTTTACGTCAGTTCGACAGCGGACGGGCGAAACCCAAGCCCCGGCCTGGCCCTCGGGACCAACGGGTCACTCTTCGGAGCGACCACGTCCGGCGGCAATTCTTTGGGAACGGTGTTTGCCATGCTCTCTTCTTCAAACCAGCATTCGAATCATCCTCCGATCGTGGCAAACGCAATACCGAACCAAGTGGCCGCTTACAACATTTTATTCACCTACACGTTCGCGGCAAATACCTTCACCGATCCGGATCCCGGCCAGGTGCTGACATACACCGCAATGAATTTGCCTCAAGGGATACAGTTCAATTCCGCATCCCGAACGTTCAGCGGCACGTCCACGAACCCGGGCACATATAATGTCAGCGTTGTGGCCACCGACAACGGGCTCCCGCCGCTCAGTGCCACGAACTCGTTCAGCCTGACAGTCAGGCCATCGCCCCTTGCCGCCTCCACAATGGTTGGCGGCGGACTCCTGTTATCCTTCACCGCGGCGCCGTCCGCGCTTTACACAATTCAAGCCACTGACTCCTTTGCTCCAACAAACTGGCATACCATCCAGGTCCAGGCGGCCGGAACCAACGGGTTGTTCAGTTTCGTGGATACCAATGCGCCTTCCCATTCCAGCCGGTTTTATCGCGCTGTTGGCCCGTGATATCGGCTTTATAAGAGTTTTTACCTGCGATACACCTCAACCGATGAAGCGCATCCCGGCAATGCCGCTCGGGACTGAAAGTTTTAGAAAGTTCAGCCGCGCAGTATTCAGCTAAGGCTGTCGTGAATCCGATTGCAGATCGCGGTCGAGCGCCGCGCCGTCGAAGGGAATGACAATGACTTTGCTTCCGTGGCCATCCCCGCCTTTGTCCTGCTCCTTTTCGACATCGATGGCGGCCAGGGTCATGGCAGCTACGTGGCCGTTTTCGACATAGACCGCCGGCCGCTCGACTTTATTCCAGTGGTTCACTGTGCCGTCGGGGTAGCGGACGATCGGCTCGCGCGGATCATAAGCCACGCCGCGGTCGATCCAATCGCTGACGCCATCACGGGAAGTAAGGTGATACGCTTTTCGAGTGGACCACGAGTTGACCACGATGTGGTAAAGTCCACCGGAGTACCATATGCATGGATCTTCGAGATTCGGAATTCCCTTGGGATAAACCGAGTTTCCGCGGCGAATGTAGGGACCGAGGATGCCCTTGTCGCTTGTGAAAATGCTTCCGTTGCGTTCGGTAAATTCGAAACTGCCGTCCGGGCGAACCATGAGCGAGACATTGGAAGCGTGCCACTTGGGTTCGCCTTCCACCGTCACGGTCCCGAGATGTTCCCACGGACCGTCGAGAGATTTGGAGACATAGATTTCGCACGGGCGAGTTTCGCTGATGTAGATTGCGTTACGGCCGTCGGGCAACACCAGGGCGCCGACATTGTGTCCGCGGCCGCCGTGGTCGTCAGGCCAGCAGAGGCCCTTGTCCACATACGGCCCCAGGAGCGAATCGGACACGGCATGGACCGCGACCGAGCCGAACCAGCCATTATGGCCTCGGGATTCGTTCCAGCGGCTTGCGAACATGTGATATTTGCCATCCGGAGCTTTAAGAATCTGCCCGTCCCAGTAGCAGTATTGCTGGATAGTAGGGTCTTCCAGCCCGTTTTGGGGGTCGCGCGGGATGACGTTGGTCGCACCCCACGCGTTTTGCGACAACGCGCCATGGGGTGGAGTGGGGAGGAAATAATCAATGAAGGACTTGCGCTGTGTGCCGGGGTTCGTGTGGCGGCCGGGTGTGGCCGGGTTACTCACCCCCGCCGATTCCCCACTGGCCTGGACCGCCGCTCTCGCTTTGACCTTGTAGCCCATGAGCGCAAGCATCTTCTCTGCGTATCGCGTTCCGAATTCCCGGGAACCTGCTGCATTGAAATGCATATGGTCCGGGTTGCAGGTGCAACCAGCCGAGGAGATGACATAGGAATTGGCAAGGGTCTTCGGCAACTCGGCCATGATCTTGTTGAATCCCGCGCAAGCACCGCCTTGGTCGGCATTCACAGTCTCACCGGCAAGAAATGGCACTTCCTCGGGCTTGAGATCCAGGTCTTTGATGAAGTTGTCGTAAATGCTTTTCACCTTGTTTGGCCATTCGTGATCGTTCGGATTGGACTCGCCCTGGTGCAGGAGGATTCCCTTAATCACGCCGTCTTTCTGGGCCTCTTTGGCGAGGTCGACAAAGTACTGGTAGGGGTTGCCGCCGTATTTTTTGACGTAATTGAGCATCCACGAAGGCGCCTTTGCCACGTAGTTGGTAAATGAATCTTTCTGGAACAATTCGATTTTACAGCCGGGCACCGACACCTTGATCACGCCGACTCTGACGTTGGGCGGGAGATTGCTCACCATCGTTCGGCCAAAATAATCCACGAGGCAAATGCCGGTGCCTTGGGCGGTCAAGGGAGGGACGGCCTGATACCAGTTGGCCTTGGTCCAGCCTCGGTTGGGAGCGTCAAAATCCGCCATGACCAGAAACCGAGGGTCCACGGTTCGATCGAACTCCTCCATTCGGCCCCCGCTCTCCATGTTGGACTGACCAAAGCACAGGAAGATGTAGAAGTTGGGGTCCGGCGCAGCCAAGGACGCAGTGGCAAAGAGAAGCAGTCCCGTCGCAACCGAAAGTGCAAGGCTCGGCTTGGCGCTAGGTGACTGGGGGATTCTTTGTTTGGTGATGGGTTTCATTTGGAGGGTGAGTGCATAGCGAAGCATAGCGGGCTTACGAAAAACTTCCCATACTGTTCTGCGTATTATGTGGCGGATTGCGCGCGTCGATCCCGATGCCTTGAATCTCTAACAATACTTCACGAAACCGGGGGATTTTGGACAAGATTTGCGTGAGCTTTTATGCCTTCGGGAGGGTAACGAATACTCGCTCAGGAACGAGAGTATTGACCTCGCAGAGGGCCAGCCCCTATTCCTCGCGTTCCTCGCCGGGAGAGCTTGACTGAATGCGTCGCCGCACTAGGTTGAACAGCCCGCAACATGAAACGCCGCGCGCACCAACTCGAACATCGCCCGCTCGATCGCGAAGCTTTTACGCTCATTGAGCTCCTGGTCGTAATTGCCATCATCGGCATCTTGTCAGGTCTCCTGCTTCCCGCCTTGGCGCGAGCCAGGCAGGAAGGTCAACGGGCAGGCTGTTACTCGAATCTTCTTCAGATTGGACTGGCAGCGCGCCTGTACATGGACGACAACAACGGGGGATTATTCCACCACCATGAAGGCTGGGTCCTGGACGACGGTACGCAAGTCAATGCGCTTCCCGCCAGCATCGGCGGAGTGACGGGCGGCGGCATGGGCAATAGCCAGGCCGAGAAGCCGTGGATTATTCTGTTTCAGCCGTATTTAAAAAGCCGCCAGGTTGGGTTTTGTCCAACCGACCGCACGCCTCGTTCGCAGGTTCTGGCCACGGACCTTTTGGGCTATAACGGTGGGATCACCGCAACGAGCCAAACGCCGCCCGCCAACTCGGAGCAGGCTTTGGCGCAAGTCGGGCACCTGACCATCGAAAGTTACTGCCTCAATTCGATTTTCACACACAAGTCGGCCCGATACGCCCTGGAAGGAACTCTATACGGTTTCGCCACAGACCAGGCGTTGGCCTCGCTCCCCAATCGAAACATCATCCTGTTTTCCGAGCGCAACAGCGAGGCCTTGGACGCTCCGGACAATTCACAGTTCGGCGCGGTTGACCAGGACGATTATGACACCTGGGTCGGCGAAGCCGCACTGGTTCAGTGGGGTAGCGGACCTTATGCGAACCAGGGCTGGATCCGATACAACCGGCACGCGGGCCGGGCCAACTACGTTTACGCTGACGGACACGTTGAGAACCTTCCCTGGCGCAAAGCCCGAGCGGACCAATTCCCTGATCACAAGGTCCGCGCCCCCTTGCAAAACCCGCCGTGAAGATGCCGGTGCAGGCGGCACACCGGCACTGACCGACGCCTGCATCCTATAATCGAGCGCAACCCGGCACTCTGACTCTGGGGACTACGAGGCCCCCTCGCATTTATTTCGAAACCGGGTGAGCATCACCGGCTTCCGAAAACGCGGGAGACGCTAAGTTGCCCGCAATTTCGTGTTACCTTCCTGAAACAGCAAGGCTTCGTTCAGTAGCAACCACCAAAGATTCGGTGCTGTTTTCCTGCTAAAATCGGCCGGATTTGTCTGCCCGCCGGGGCGTCCGAAACATGGATCATTGCGTCCTTCGGCTTCGGGCGATTTCGAGGGTCGGCAGAATAGAGTCTCCTTGCTGGCGCGCTGTGTGCGCCAGGTTCAACACCGAAAACACAATCAAAAGACAGATCGAAGCATTAATGAAAACATCACTCAAAACAACGATGCTGGCGGTTGCCGGCATGGCGCTGATGATCGACGCGGCCCACGCGCAATACGCCGCGGGGGACCTGGTCGCCGGCTTTACCAGCGGCTCGGGCAACGACGTCATCTATGACCTCGGACAGTTCTCGAACTTCAGCAATGGCGAGACTTGGAACCTGTTGTCGGCCCTGACAAGTTCACCCGGCGGGTACGCTAACCTCAACGGTTTGAACTGGGGTGTGGTCGGTGCTCAAAGCACGGGCCTGAACAGTGCCTTGAAAACCGTTTATTCCACGGTCGCTCACGGGCAGTCCACCGCTCCCGTGAACATTCCCAACACCTCCACATTCAATGGAATCGCAACCTCGGTCAACACGATCGGCCAATGGGTCACAGCGGGTAGCCCTGCCGGGATTATCGCCTCGAGCGACCCTGCGAGCTGGAACGGTGAAACCATCGTCGGCGGCAGCGGCACTTTCTTCAACAACTATGGCTCAGCTACTCCTTCTGACCCGAACTCGGCGACCCCTGCCAGCTTCACCAGCGGGTCGGTGGTCGAGGATCTGTACGGAGTCAAAGCCAACAACACGGCGGCGACTCTTCTTGGGACCTTCACTCTGAGCTCGACCGGGGTTCTCACCTTCAACGCGGTGGCCGTCCCCGAACCTTCGACCTATGGAGTGTTGGCGGGCTTGGGTCTGTTGGCCGTTTGCCTGCGTCGTCAATTGGGCCTTTTCGGAAAGGCATAACCTCTGGAATTAAATCGAAGACACCAAAAAGCACTAATATTCATGAAAAATCACCTGCTTCTCTCCGGAGTGCTGGGACTGAGCCTCGTTGGCGCTGCCAACGCTCAGAACCGGGTTTACATCACTGGATCGACAGCTTATCGCAATGCGGTCAACAAGACCATATTCTCACTGTTCGATTCTGCCCCTCAGATTGCCGCCTTCGGCAACGCCACTTATTACAAAGCCAACACCCTGGACTTCGAAGGCAACATCGGCGGGGTGGCTTACGTGATCAAAGCATCCTGGTCGGGCTCGGAAGCCGGCATCAAGGACGTGGCGACCGGCCAGGTTGAAAACTTCGTGGACGATATCGGCACGGGCACTCCGGCGGTCCCGGCCGGGGCTTATGGCACCAACGCCGTCGCGGGCCAACTCAGCTCGCACACGGTTGACTTGGCCTTGGGCGATAACGCCCAGTCTTACTCCAAGACCAAGACGCCAGTGCTCAACAACAACACGTTCATCGGGATTATCCCATTCGTTTGGGTGAAGAATGCCCAGGTGGCGGCAGACCAGAGCGGGACCGATTGGGCTCGCATCAGCAACGTGACCGACGCACAGGCCCGTGTTCTACTGTCAGGCGGCTCGGTGGCCGCGCTGCTGACGGGCAATTCGGCCGATGTTAACCACGTGGTGTACGTCGCGGGTCGCGACGACAATTCCGGGACGCGGGTCAACACGTTTGGTGAGACCGGGTTTGGAATTCGTACGATCCCGACGCAAATCAGGATTGGCGGTTCAGCGGGTTCACCGACAAATAGCCAGCAGCGGCAACGTTGGGGAGAGTAGTGGCGGCACGCTGGCCAACAATGTTGGGTTTCCGGGAAGTTTGGAAGCGGCAGACCCGATTGCGGGTGTGACCGGCTGGATTGCGCTGGCTTACCTGGGGCTGTCGGACGCCGAAACGGCTGAAGCTGCCAACGGGGGTGGGGCTAACGGTGCCCAACCGTTGACCTTCAATGGCGTGGCCGAAAGCGCCGCGGCCATCCAACAGGGACAGTACTCATTCTGGGGCAACGAGTACATCTTCCAGGCGCCGGGAGCCAGTTCTGCCGCCGTGACGGTTTACACTGGGATTGTGAACAACATCAATGCGAATACCGATGGCATTCATGAAATCTCGACCGCCAGCATGCAGGCCACTCGCCTGGGACCGCTGAGCGACCCCGGACACAACTGATCCAAGGTAATTCAGTATTGGGCAACATTGGGCCGGCGCAGGCAGGACCTGCGTCGGCCTTGTCTTTTTTAGCTTAGTAAGCGAAACCGCTATTTCGTTTGTAATCGGCAATTGAGGTAATCGGCAAAATGTTGCGCAGCCGCCACTGAGCTGTAACAACCTGGTTTTACAGTAATCCACACGCTTGGGAACCTATGGGCTGGAAGGACTGTGCCTGCCAGGGCTGATGTGCCGACCCCGGGCGCCATTGAAAATGAAGCAGAATCGCTCATTCGAACCTCACTTGGTTGTGAAGCAGTACCGGCTCGCGCCGGGAAAGGAATGGAAACTCTCCTCAACTACCTGGTCATTCTGGAGAATTGCCACCGGGGTGGCGTATTGGCTAAGTCCAAGAAAGAATTGCCAGCTGGACACAGGTTCTGTGCTGGTCCTGTCTTGTCATGCTCAAGGCATGCTCCGGGCAAGCCAGTTGGGTGAGGTTCAGATCCGGCAATTTGAAGTCCGGCCCGAACGCTTGACCGGCGTGGTAACCCTGAATGACGAGCGCTTCCTGTCACAGTTAGCTTCCCGAGACGAATTCACGGCTCGCTATTTCGCTCCCGGTTCCGGAGTGTCGGAAAAGTTCAAGTCTCTGTGCGACTCGGTGCCGACGCGCAGTTTCGTCCTGCGTTGGCAATTGCTCAACCTCTTTGCAGAAGTATTCGGCGACCATTTGAGCGGAGACGATTTGGATCGCCAACCGCCCGGGGACGCGCGATCGCGGCTGTTGAAAGTGCTCGACGAGCTGCCCGCAGGCAATCTCCTGGACCTGGACTTTTCCGAGTTGGTGAAGCAAATGGGCTGCACGCCACGCCATCTCAGCCGGTTGTTTCGGGAGGTTGTGGGGATGTCCTTCCGGGAGAAACAAGCGCAGGTGCGGCTGCTGCGCGCGCAGGAGCTCCTGGCCACGACTCAATCAAAGGTGGTCGAGGTCGCGTTGGAGAGCGGCTACCAGTCCCTCAGCCTGTTCAATCTCATGTTCAAACGCAGGTTTGGCCTCAGCCCGGCGCAGTGGAGGGCGCAGACGCAAAAGCCAGCCCGCGCAAGCTCTCTCGATGCCAATTGCCGGATGTTGCGGGCCTGAGGAGCGCGTTGTCGAGCGCACAGCAAAGGAGTCCTGAGGGTAGAACAGTTTGTCCTCAGAGTTGGAGCATTCTCGCCCCCGATCGTTTATTGTTATTTAAACCGGGATGGAAACCATATTCAACCTGAGGCGCAGCGGAATCTTGAACATCTTATGGATGGTTCTTCTCGCGATTCCGGTCATCTCGGCGCGGGCAGCGGTCCAGGTCTTTGCGTTTTCCGAGGCCCCCTCGATTTCAAATCTCTCACACCACGACTTTCATCTGCCGGAATTCAACCCCGCTCTTGGCACACTCGATTCAGTGAGCATCGAACTCAGAGGCACGGGCGAGTTTTTTCAGTGGTTTGGACATGCCTCCGGGCAGGGAACTCACCGAGCGCTCACGGGTGAGCCGATGCTGAGCTTGACCCTTGGGCTGCCCGGTGACGAGGAACTCCTGTCAGTGATGCAACGCGCGGGCGAACGATGGCCGACGCGAACAGGCGGTGTGCGTATCCAGCCCGTCACTTTCTCAGGTCATGCTACCCTGACATCGGAAGCTGATTTAATGCAGTTCACCGGCTCCGGAATGGTCGACTTGCTGATCTCCGCACGAACCGGCTCTGGCCGTCTGCTTTCGGGCGGGATGAACCTCGCTTCGGGCCTTTGGGCTGCCGGCGCCAACATTTCGGTCGTTTACAATTATACCGCTGTCCCGGAGAGCTCGGCTACCTGGGTTGCTGCAGGCATGGCGCTGGCGTTGGTACTGGCAAGTGTCAGAAAGGGTGCTTGGTCAAAGTCCTGACATACATTCCGAACCGTGCGCCCCTCGCGCTGGGACTGGTGCTGCTGGCCATTTCAGGCCAGGTCAGACTCCACGCAGCCGTGGCCCTGAATGGCACGTTCGGCTTCACACCCGTTGGTTCGATAACCTACTCCGGTCCCGATCTGGGCCAGGCTGATTCGATCAGTCTGCCCGCAACGGAAATCGTCAATACCGTTCCCGCGAACTACAACGGGAGCCTGAATGACTTTTACTCCGGCCCGGCCGCCATCCCGCTGCTTTCCCATGTAAACCTTGGCGCGCTGACACTCAGTTTGCCGGCCCAATCAGGGACTTATACGCCCGTGAATTACCCCAATTTTCTGGTTATCTCGGATCAAACCAACCCTGCGGACCGATTCGATTTTACGCTGATCGAATTGATGAGAGCCTCCAGCAGTTCGTCTGACTTGGAGGTTTATGCACAAGGCATCTTGCACGATTCCAGCGGTGTGTTTTCCGATACCTCCGGCCTGCTTAGCATCACGTTTACCCAAGCCGGCCCGGGTGCGGCGGTCAACGCATCCTTTTCAGTCGCTTCCACCGCCGTGCCCGAGGCTGGAACAATCGCGTCCGGGTGCGTGGCGCTCGGCGTGTCTATCCTGGGATTTGCCGGGGTCGCTCGCAACAAACTGCGACTGCGCGGATCGCGCTGACGCTAGCGGCGGAGTCAAAGCTGCGCTTTAGCCTGTTTCACCAACTCCGTCTCTTCCGGCAGTAATTTGGCGGTGCTGGCGCATTGCAGGGCGGCCCGCGCTAATTCCTTGTTCCCCGTAGCGGCTTCGATCACTCCGTAGTAGGCCGCGACGGATGGGATTTGAAGGTATTCCCGCTTGATTGCGCCCATGACCTTCAACGCTTCGTCGTACCGTTTTTGCAGGAGCAAAGAATAGGCGTAGGTCGAACTGAAGAAAGGGTCATTCGGGGCCGCTTGATGGGCTTCTTTTGCGAGGCGGTGCGCCTTGTCCAACTCCGATCTTCGCAGCAAGCACAGGTTCGCCAGGTTGTTTTTGACGAGCACATCCGACGGGTCGGTGGCGTTGCGTTTGCGCAGGAATTCCTGCAGGTCCCGAGTGTTGCCCGAGGAATACAGGCGTGACATGAGCGAGGTGGCAGCCCATTTCTCCGCTGGGAACTCCGATGCGATCTTTTCAAGCACCTCGGTGTTTTCAGCTTGCCACCCCCATCCCGTGGTCACCTGGGCCAGCCTGGTGAGGCGATCGAGCCGGCGAGCCGACTCCCGCATTGCGTTTTGCCACGCTGCTTTTGACAGGAACTCTTTGTTTTGGGAACGATACGCCAGCGACTCCATGGCGCATCGATAAAACTCGGCTTCATTCCAGTTCTGCTTACTAATTGAGGACAGCAAACCGGGCCAGTCTTTCAAGGCGATTTGGCAGTCGGTGGTAATCAGCGGGATTGGCTGGTTGGTGCGCAGCGTGGGCGGCAACTGCCGTGTCCAGTTCAACGCAGCTGCGGGCCCCTGGGCGCCCGCCATCCACCTCGCAAACGCAAAGGCGTGCACGGGGGAATTAGTGGCCTCGCCTTCAATAGAGCTAAACCAGGAGCTGAACTGCGCGTTCGTGCAGTTCTTGAGCAGTTGGAGATACGCAAGCTTGTCGTCAAACGTGGCGGAAGGCCCTTGAGTTAACTGGCTGAAAAGATGCAACGCTTCGGGCCAGGCCTTGCGGGCCAGGGCGTCCTGCTCGAGAATCCGAAGCGCAGTGACGCATAGGGAAGGGGAGTTGGTCAGTCGGCTCAAAGATTCGCGTGCCTGGAGCGCAGTTTCAGTGTTGGTTGAAGCCAGCCTGACGGTGTCCAGATTGAGCAAGGCTGATTGGTTGGTGGGTTCGAGTTCGAGAGCCGCTGAGAATTGCGATTCGGCTTCATGCAAATCATGTGTCGACCAAGCCAGTGCTCCCCGGAGTTTATGGAAGATTGCCGACCGGCGCTCTCCAGGCGGCACTCCCTCAAGGGCCTGTTCAGCGGATTTCAATTCGTGGAATTTGAGGGCGGTCTGGGCCCACTCGAACCGGTTCGTGACGTTGTGGTCCTGCAGTTGAGCCACGCGCACTCGCCAACCCACAGAAGCCGGTTGGCCTGAAGCTTCCAGGATATCCGCGACCATGCGAATTGCAGGCACGCTTTCGGGATTCACCTGGAGCGCGCGCCGGATGCAAAGCTCGGCGTTATGAAAGTCATTCGTTGCGGCGAAACAGCGCGCCTGGGTTACCATCCGAGTTTCGACGGCCCTTTTGTACGCTTTGCGGCCGAACCAGCCGCCCGCAGCCACGAGTCCCATGGCAACAGCGAAAATAGTCAGTTTGCGGAGAATTCCATTCATAGACAGGGTTGAGTTAGCAAAGAGTAGTTGCCTCGGTTAAAATGGAACTGCCGATAGCTCGCGGCAGCCACTGCGTCTCCGAATTCGGTTCCACCTGGTCTCGTGCCAGTTCCGTTTCGGTTTGGCGGCCGAGAAAGTCCAACAGCACAGCGACCCGTTGTTTGGCGGGCAGCACCCGTGTGACCACCGCATGGAGGCCTAAAAGCGGGCCGGAGTTTATCTGCACCGAATCGCCGCTCTGCAGCAAATCATCCAGCACACAGAGATCTTCAATTCCCATGGCTGTCCGAAGTTCGTCGATAACGGGGTCGGCAATAGTGGGCCGATAGCTGCCGAAATGGACGACGCAGCTCACGCCGCGGGCGTGTTGAACTCGTTTCAGCGCAATCGCCGCGTCGAATCGGGCAAAGCAGTAGTCCTTGAACAAAGCTTCCGTGACCCATGCCGGACCGAGCCGGGTGGAGCGACGATACCGAATCCTTGGCAGGAAAACTTCTACATCTGGTTGCAGCCGGAGTTGGGCTGCCGCAATGTGTTCTCTCTTTGGTTGTGTGCGGAGGCAATACCACTTGGCGGCGTGTTCCACGTCTAAAACGCGCACTGGGTTCAGGTAATTCAACATAATTTCAACAGCTTGAGACTCGGACCGGTGCACTGGAGGGCGGATTGTTGGTACCGCCCAGCCGCAGCCGGGACGTTGGAATTGAACACCAGCCGCAGCCCGGATTCAGCCAGCAAAGGGCGCGGGATGACCACTTTGAGGACTTCGAGTTTTGTTTCTACAACTGGCTTTCAATCAGTTGTTAAGCACAAAATGCAAACCGTGCCAGGCTCGGGCGGACTTATCGAAGCTCGTTCTTTACCTGGATGCCATTGAGTTCAGAAATTGAACGTCTTCATCGGTACGTGCACGATGTCGAATGGCCTCAGATAAAACGGTGAGTCGTCTTTGCCCTGGAGCACGCGTTTGAGGTCAACATGAAATGTTTTTTGGCGTCCATCCGCAATTCTCACGACCGTAACGTCAGAAAGCTTCGCGTGGGCAGCATCAAAACCGCCTGCTTCCATGACAGCTTCGAGGGCTGTCATGGGGCGGTCCATGGGAACTCGTCCGGGGTGGGACACCGCGCCTGATACATAGACGGCGGTGGCGGCTGCGATGAGCTTCACAGTGATGGGATCATTTCTGGTTTGGGGACCGTAAAGACGTCCCAGTTCAGCCTGCAGTTGTTGCGGGGTTTTTCCAGAAGCCTTGACGGGACCGACGGTCTCCAGGTTCAAGATGCCGTCGAGCGGGATTTTTTGAGTCGCATTGAAGTTCGTGGAATTCTCGAATGCAATACTGACGAGGTCGCCCTCGCGCAGAAGATTGGTTTCGAGATTCAGGGCGGACAGCTCGGGGGAGGAGAACTGGCCCTGCAACCGCGGAGAAGTGCAACCCGCAAGCGCAGCCGCCATGACGCAAGCTGCGGTTGCGAGCAACGGGAGGACAAGCACTGAGTATTTCATGAATCGGTTCAAAATTTATAGCTTAGATTGAATAACACACTGTTTACTTCGTATCCCAAGCCTGAGAGGTTGGATGTTCGAAACCAGTGACTGTAGCCCAGGGATGCCGCCACTTTCCGGGTTGCCTGCCACGACGCGCTGACGGTCGCACCGTATCGTGAGTAGTTCTCCGTGGTCAGGACTCCGAACGTGCCAAAGGGTGGAATATCGACGAATACCTCGAAAGGCTGGGTTCCCTGCTCATAACTGAACCCGCCCTGCAAGCTGATGTTCGAGGTGAGCGAATAGTTAATTGAGTAACTGGCGGTGAACTGCTCGATAAACGAGCTGCCTTGGTTGAGCCCCTGGCGCACATTGCGTTGAACGTCGATCTTGTGGCTCAGAAAGTCCGTGAATTGGTGACTCACCCGGAGGCCAAGGTAGTACGAATTAAGTTGATTGCCCTGCCGGTTCAAAGGGGCGGAATCAAATAAATAGAACACGGCCCCTCCTCGCAACGCCGCGTGCACCGCGCGGGTGAGTTCAAGATCCAAATATGGCCCGGCGCTAACACTCGAATTGTTATTCTGGGTCGAGACTTCGTAGCGGGTCAAACCTCCGCTGGCTTCAATGCCTGCCTGGCTTGCCGCGCCCACGAGCCAGCCGCCGCGCGAAAAGAAGAGCTCTGAAGAACTATTCAGGTACCGAAACTGTGTGGATGACGAGAGGGTGTCCTCGTGGCTGTACCCGAGGTCCAGGATCCACCTGCCCGGCTGCCAGGACACTTCGGTGCCGATCGTGTTATTGAATCGAGGAAAATAAGCCAACCCACTGATAGCGCTCTCCGCCAGCACTTGTTGAGAGTAGGCGAATTGGTCAAAAATGGAAATGGTTCCATCCTGCAGGCCGATGTTCCAGGCCAGCGCCGAATTGGGAGCCACCTCGAGGTGATCGTAGACGGGATGGTTCAGGTAATGGACATAGCCAATGTCGGAGCTGAACCGCAGATCGGATTGCGCGGTAAGTTGACACCCCAGGCCGATGCTCAAACCGCCCCGCAACAGCAGATCCGATTGCGGGTTCAGTTGCGACGAGTTTACGTTGTCGTTGAGTTCGAGGCCTGCGTACGCGCCAAGCTCGAGCCCAACCGGCCCCAGGTGCGGCCGGTCATTGTTCAACTCGGAATTGCCCGAAGAAGCCAGGAATGGCTCGATGGCCAAAGCGTTTTGAAGGGCATCCTGCCCGCAAGCGGTTCCCGCCGCCGAGAGCACGACTGCGCCCACAGCAGCCTTTCCAAGTCCACCCGCCTGACCCGCGCGCCCATGACCGGCGGCTTGCTCGAAACTCCCGCTCAAACGTCAGTGCGCTTTCCGAGCGCTTGCAATCCTCGAGCCGGAATCGTTACGGTCTTTACGGGCTTGTCGACCAGACGGATCACCGAAGGCTCAGTTCGCGGGCTGGTCGCGCCTAAGCTTTTGAAAAACTTTTTCTGGCATTGCTGGTTTGCCAGGCACACCTGGCAAATCTTGCTCTTGGCTTGAAATTCTTTTCCGAAACACCAGGCGTCTGAGAACTTCGGTTCAGGCATAGGGCAAGACAGTAATGGTTTTCAACTCCGGCGCACGTTACAGGTTCAAAACGATTTGACGCATGCATCCCCTCCGCGGCCCCGCCGATGTCCGAAACCATGCGCCATGGACATTGGCTCTTTACTTCAGTTGAGTCGCGCCGGCTGAACCAGTCCTGGAAGCGTTGCGCGGAAAGTGTCCGTGGCTTGCTCTCCTGAATCCGGCCCGCCGACGACGAGTTCGAGCACTTGCTGGCCGAGGTGTCGTTTGCCTGCCAACACCGCCTCAATCCGGCTCAGTTGGGAACCGTCCTCCAGCAACGGCTTTTCGGTCGGCGATATTCGGTCCGGCCACAGGCAGTAGAACACGTGAAAGATCCTGCCATTCATTTCGAAACTTTGATGCCGGAAGGCCATTTGGAAATCCTGCACACGCACTACAACCTTTCCAAAATCCTCAAGGAGTTTGGCGCCCGCCGCCGTGAAGCAAATGTCCGGCTTGTGACCCGATGCGAGCTGGGCCGAGTTTTTACCCGGCTTCCACTTCAACAGAAACCCGCTCCATTCATTTCCTGCGGAATCCTGCCATGCTGCGGCCTGGCTATCGGAGCATCGCAAAATCGCGAGCGCTTTTTCCGGAACCACAGCTTTTTTGAAATGAGAACTTTCGGTAGGCCACGCGGCGGACCAGCGCGCTGTGGGAATCAGGTGCGTTTCATGGGAGCGGTACCAAAGCTCCGACCCTGCGTCCCCGAGCGCGAGCCAGATGAGCGCTCCGGCGCCGAGCCAGCCGGGAAGAGCCGGGAGAGAGCCGTGCGTACTTTGAGGAGGTGTCGCGAGGCGGGCGCCGCGCTTGAGAAGCCGGCCCAGCAAAAGCAGACCGGGCAAAACGATGAGCATCACTAACAGCCCGGCCTGATCGTGCCAGGCCTCCATTTGCGTTACCCCGCGGTTTGCTGCGGCCCAAACCAGGAAACTGGTGCGCGCCAAGTTGGCGGCCAGGTCGAACAACAACGAGGCTCCAATGAGGGCGAGCCGCCTGCCCGGCGCGAATCGGTACATTTCACCAAGGAACAGCGACAACATCAACGCGGACTGGAGCGAACGCACGCCGCTGCAAGCTTCATCAATTCCGACCAGGCCAACGGTGGTTTCGATGACATTCCCGTGCTGAACGGCAGGGATGCCCAACCAGCCAACAGACTCAACCGTGAGCCAGGCCGTTACGCGCATCAATCCCTGGATTATCCATTGCTCCAGCAGCATCGGCCATGGCACTGCAACCAGCGCGAACAGGATTGGCGGCGCAAAAAAGCGCACCCAGCGAATACCCCCGGCAAACCCTACTGCGCACAGGCTTAATCCTACAGCCACGGCTGCGTGCAGCCAATAGAGCAGGCGCCACTCGGGGTTTGCCTGAAGACAGACGCGAATAACAGGGATGAGCAGCACAAGGCCGGCGGCGATGGGCGCGGCCCAATGCACCCGGTCTGAGGAAGTGGCCGGCCTGCCCGGCCATCGCCGCAGGAACAATGCAATCGTAAGGAAAGGCACCATGTAGCCGTACCCGTATTGCGGGTTGAGACGCCATTCGTCGCTCAGCTCTTGGAACACCATGAACCAACTCACGCCCAGGGCCAATAACCCCCAAGCCCAACCCGCGCCGAGCCTTGAAACCCACCCCGGGGCCGAGGTTGGCCGCGCCTTCGTTTGCAGCTCTGACGAGTCGCTGATGTTAGCGCGCAATGGTTCGCTGTGCATTTGCATCAAACAACAGACTTACACATTCGCAACCGGAGGCTCGCTACGATACCGCCACAAAATGAGCGGCAACTCCAAGGCCCGGACGTACCTGGGAACAAACCTTCGGGGGTGGGACATGCAGCGGAAGAACCAGCCGAGGACTTTTTGATCCGCCCAATCCGGGATGCGAACCTGGTCGCCGGTAAGAAACCCGATTGCGGCGCCGATGCAGTGGATGGCGGGCTGCCCTTTGCTCCCTTGTTTTAGGTAAAGGCCAAGCTTTTCCTGAACGCCGCCGCCAACGCATACCACGACGTGCCGCGGAGCCCGCCGCTCGATCAGTTTGAGCAGGGCCGGATCCGAAATTGGCCCGGTGCCGTAATTAGGCGCGATGTAACAATCATCGGCTGTCACGGCGCAGCCGTTTGCGCTCAGCCATTTCAGGTTCCGTTCCGAGGCCGCTTTGGAGGGCATCACCCAAATGGACGCCCCGGCGCGACGGAAATCAGGCCGGGAAAGCAAGAGCCGAAGATATTTCAAACCCGAGACGCGTTCGATTTGATCCCGGGTCATCGCGTTCCAAAGGAGCACGAGAAACCCGCTGTCGGTGATCACGAGGTCGGCCTGTTGCAAGGCCTCCCGGTAATCATGGTCGCGGCTCAATTGACAGAGAGCGGGAGCGGCGGGGGCGAGCACCAGGCCGCCCTTGGATCCCAACTCAACCGCGCTTGAGGCGTCCCCGGTATAGAAGTTAATGCCGAGGATCTTTTGGAAACGATGCCGGTTATTCGATTGCAGGGAACTTGCGCTCATATCGGGAGGTGGTAGACCGATTCAACTGAACGGACGGGACGCTAAATGGAGAGCTCGTGGCTGAGCGGATGGGGGGCGGGATGGGGCCAGCGTGGGGCGACCGGGCCGCACGGATTGCCACTGCAAATCATTTCCGGGGGCAAGCTGCGGGTCGCCACCGATCCCACCGTCAGCACGCTGTCGCTCCCGACGGTGACACCTGGACCGACAAACACCTGGGCTCCTACCCAGGCGCCGTCGTTCACGGCAATGGGGCGGTTGCGAAACGGCATTTCGACCTGACGATAATCATGATTGCCAGTGCACAGGAAAGCCCGTTGCGAAATGCAACAATGCGACCCGATCACCACCGGCTCGAAGTTCAGGATGAAAACTTCCTCTCCGATCCAGGTAAAATCGCCAATCGTCAGTTTCCACGGAAAATGAATATTGATCCGGGGCTTGAGAATGACCCCGCGGCCCACCCGTGCTCCGAAGCGGCGCAAAATGGCGCACTTGAAGCTCGTTGGGTACGGCACCGCCGAAAGAAAAACCAGGCACTTGAACGCATACCACAACGCCTCAACGGGCCGCGAGGCACCGCGACGGAGGCCCTGCGCGGAATTGAACAGGTCATTTCGCACCCGGCTCATTTGCAGTGGGCCTGGCAAGCCTCGAGTAGTCGCTGCACGATTATCGGCCAGGTATAGTTCAGTTCGACGAGCTGTTTGCCGCGCGCCCCGCGTTGACGCCTCTCTGCTGGCCCCGCCGCTAATGCCAGTTCCAGCGCCCCGGTTAGCGAGGAGAGACACGGATCGCATTCCCAGCCGGCTTCAGCCTGGGCCAGTTCCGGAAAATTGCAGGCGCTGGTCGCAACCACCGGGACCGAGCACGCCATAGCCTCCAACAGGCTCATCGGGAACCCTTCCGAATAGGACGGCAGAATGAACAGGCTTGCCGAATGCAACAAGGCCGCCTTGGCTTTTCCCGTAACAGGGCCGATGAATTCAACGGTTGAATCGAGCTGCAGACTCGTGACGGCGCTTTGGAGCGAAGCCTTGTAGCCATTTTCGTCGGGTCCTGCGATGAGAAGCTTCCAATCATTATGGAACCGGTTGACCCGGGCCCATGCGGGCAGCAGCAGGTCCAAGCCCTTCTTTGGGTGCAAACGGCCAAGGAAGAGGGCGCGAAGCCTTGGATCGATCTGCGTAAGAGGGCGTAGTTGTCGGTCGTCCGTTTCAGGCCTGGCAAGCTCGTGCAGGTCGACCCCATTGGGGACAACAACAATGGGCGCATCGATGCCACGAGCCCGAATCTGGTCGGCTTCTTTCGACGTTAGTGCCCGCCACAGGCAGGCGTGGCGGAAATTGGCATCCTCAAACAACAAGTGCGCCACTTTCTTTTTCCAGCGAGACCGGTTGAGAATGTACGGTTCGAACATGCCATGAACATGGTAGACCAGCGGCTTCTGCCGGCGGCGCGCGGCGTGGCCAAAAGCCTGGTTGGGTCCGACGTACAAGCCATGCCCGTGCACCACGTCGCTCTTGCTCACCAGGTCGTCGGCCCGGCGCAGCAGTTGGGGCGACATGTAGAGAAAACCCGGACCCACTCTCCTGAACTGAATAGTTTCCTCTGCGGGCACGCATGGAGCGCCTGAAAAAGTGGCGCAAAGCCTCGACTCAAACCCCAGCTTCAGCATTTGCCGATGCAAGCTCACGGTGCTGGTGCCCAGGCCTCCTCCTTCGAGAGGTTCCAATGACTGTGTGAAATGCAGGTGGCGCACGAGATCGTCCGTCGAAGTTAAATCCGTTCGCTCCCGAAAAGCTCAATCCGCCAACGAACCCGGTCGCGGAGTTTTCCGCCAACCGACCGATTCGATACCCGAATCGGAATGGGCTCGGGCATTCCTCGGTCGCTTGCGCGGGGGGCCTGCCAAAGCCCGGTGTGCAGCCGAAAGCGCATTTCGGCCGAAATGCTGACAGGAAACCGTCTGCACGATCGAGATGGACTGGCTCGCAAAGGCCGGTCGGGCGCCGGGATTGTGGTCGATGGTCAGCATCGCTTCAGCCATTTCTTCTGGTGATTCCGGATCAAACACGAATCCGTTTCGGCGTATCAGCCGTTTCAAAACGGGATGATCTTTGACGCAGTCATGTTGTTGCGCGTCTTGAGGCTGAAGAGCCGGGAGCAGGTCCTCCGCGCAGCCGGCGGCGTTGCTCACAATCACGGGCAAACCGGAGGCCATTGCTTCGTTCACCACCAATCCCCACTCCTCACGTGTGCTGGGCAGAATGAATGCCTCAGCCAAGCCGTAGAAAACCGCATTCTCCTCGATTTGTCTGAAACCATAAAAATGGACGCCGGCGCGCTCGTTCTCGGTCGTATCAACAGAATCTTGAGCGTCTCCGGCCGTTTCTTTTTCGTGGCACGGGATGCCGAGCTCGTGGCACAAGGACTTCAGAGAGCTTTCTTCGGGACCAGACCCGACCAGGACCAAATGCGCCCCAGGAGACTTATTGCAATTGAGATAGCGATGGTAGGCAACAATGAGCCTGTGCAGGTTTTTCTTGGGCACAAACCGGCCAAGGCTGAGGAAATACCGTTGTGGCAAAGTCAATTTTTTGCGCCAGGCGGCAGCGTTCAGGCGGGCCGCTTGCGCGGCCTGCGCGAAGTAATCGTTGTCGACAGCATCGTAGCAGGGAAAGATGGAGTCGGGACTCATTCCGAGGGACTCGAAATAACGCGCCTGAGGGGCTCCTCCCACCAGGGCAGCGTCAAAGCAACGGACCAACAAACGTTTGATTTTGTGAGCCAGGCCCCATGCACGGGCGGTGCCCGCGTGAGTTTCGTTCATCATGACCGTCCGCAAGCGAAGCGATTTGGCCGCCAGCAGCGCGGCCAGGGATTGCCTGGGCCAATAGCTGGGGACCAAACAAACCTGCACTTCCAAATCGGCGAGCTTTCGCCTAGCCCCCAAAAACACTTTCCAGAACCCCAACTCTTCGGTTGCCACTCCCGGGAACAGAGTGTGGAGCGAACGGTTCGTTTGCGTTCGGCGCCATAGATACTCGCGCGTTTGATCGGACAACTCGATGCCGTGCACAGCGACTCCCGGCGCGGCTTGCTGAGCCGCAACTACGCGGGCGAGGTGGTATGGACCAAACTGGGCCCAGATGATGGCGATCGAGGTCATGACGGTTCGTTGCTCGGATTCAACAGGGCCTCTCCTGCGTTTTTATTGATTTCGGCAAAGCAAACCGTGGTTCCACCGGGAATCGCAACGGAATAGGCAAACAGCCTTCGAGCCCCGAGGAGCCACGCCAGGAACACCCAGCACGCGATGGGGGCCAGGGTGAACAGAAGGAATTTGAAGATGGAAATGCCTCCGTCCCTGAACCACTGAGGTGAAAGTGCCAGGGCCGCCAAATAAGCCAGGGCCGCCGTTTTTTCGTTTTGGTTTTTCAAGAACCACCGATAGGCGGATCCCGCCAAAGCACCCGCGATGCTGAGCGTGACCACCAACCCCAGCCAACTCCCGCTCATCCATCCGTCGCCGCAAAGGCTAACGGTTAGCCCTACGAAGTTGCCATAAGCGCCGATGTTGATGGTCCTGACCGGTGCCCCGACCGGTTTGGATTTCCAGAGCAGCCGGGGAATGGGTTCCGTGAACAGTTGCAGGTACTGTGAGCCATAAGTGAAGGCGCCGGTCCGATCGGGAACGATCGACACGATATAGGACAGGTAATCGAAGTTGGAATAATCCTGGGTATCCAGCTGTTTGCGGAGCTTCTCCGCTGTCGTGGTACCCGGGCGGGCATCGACCACTTGAATGACATCGCCTCCAAGGGCTTGCTTGAGCAAATCGCGGTTGTGTCCCAGCAGGTTAAAGACCACCAGGGCCGGCACGGCGGCAACGATCCAGCCGAAGGAAACCCATTTCTTTCGGTAATACCAGCAGTAGCAAAGCACCGCCATTAACAGGAACAACAGTATTGTCCAACGCGACCATCCGAACCAAATCCGGTAACCCACGTATGCGGAGACGGGCACCAGGTTGCCCCAATGGAATCGAGTCGCAACCATCCACAGGCAGATGAGAGGCATCGCAAAGTGCTGGGCTTCGTTGAGGTACCCGGTCGAGTTGGTGAGGATGTAGATCCCTCCGACGCGCTCGCCTTCAATGCCGTTGCGCGTGGCATAAATCGAGTAGGCCACAAACGGGAGTAACACCAGCGTAGTTGCCAGCAACGCGCGACGTTCAAGGGCGGTAAATGACGGCGGCTGCTTTGTTTGGAATTCCATCTCGCCCCAGCCGGTGGCCAGGGACGCGGCCAAAAAACAGAACAGGCCGGCGCTGCTCACCGCCAGCGTCCGCACAAACGCCTCGTTGGTTGGTTGAAAAAGCATGTAGTTCCAGCTTGCGTCGAATCCGAACACGTAAACCAGAATTGGCCGGGCAACGAATACAAGTCCGTGAAAGGCGAGGTAGATTGTCCCGGGATGAAACAAAGAGGCCCGGCCGCTTGCCAGGAAGCATCCGAAAAGCACCAGCCAGAAAATTGCCTGGGCTGCTAGGGCGAGGTCGATCATTCGGAGAAGAAGACAGCGGGTTGGTGCAGGCACTTGAGCCACTTCCGGGAAACGGCTTCATAGCCGTAACGCTGCTCGGCCCACTGGTGGAGCCGGTGCGCATCTACCATCCCTGTGCTCACTCGCCCCGCCATTTCAATCAGCCCCGACTCAAAGCTCTCCCATTCGGTGCCGGTCACTTTGACATCCGGGTTTGACTCCGCCAATTCCTCGGTCCCTCCGGCTGCTGTGGCGACAAAGGGTACTCCGCGAGACATGGCCTCCACCAATACCAGAGGAAGACCTTCCCAAAGGCTCGGCAGAACGACCAGGTCGGCTTGATCAAGCAACCGGGGCAGATCCCCGGGCTGGTACTCGCCGTGCACGGCAATTTCCCGCGACAAACCCGAACTGGCGACAAATTGCCGCAGCGAGCGGAGCATTTGGCCTGATGGGTCGTTCCCATAGATGTCCAGCCGCGCTCGCTGCAACGCCGGATGCGTTCGCAGCGCCGGCCACGAATGGACCAGCTTATCAGGGCGCTTTTGATCCACCAATCGGCCCAGGTAAATGATGCGCAAACCGGATGCGACACAGCGCCTGCGCCGGACGGGCGGAGGCGCAGGCGCGTCGGAAGTTAGAAACGGGATGACCCGCATGGGTTTGTCGGGCCAGTGCTCAGCCATGAGGCTGGCTACCTTCCTGGAGTTGGCAACGGTCGCATCCAGGTTTCTTGCGCAGATTCCCGCAAGACTTTCGGCGCAAGGCGGCACCACAATTTCATGGTTGATCGTCATTGCACCGCCGGGCTTGAATCGGTGCACATGCAAGTGCGAACGCCCCGCGCCCACGCAATACACCGAATCAGCTCGTCGAGGCAAACGCAGGGGCCACGTCAACGCGGCGTAACACGTGGCCAGGACCCGGCAACCGCGCAGCGCTGAAGGGGGCAGGGCAAAGCGGGTCCCTGCCGCCTTGAGCTCGTCCAAAACCGTCGAGTCCCAGCAAACCCCGGTTGCCAGCACCAGCACGTCCGTGTTCTGGCGCCGCAGCAGTTTCACCAGTTTCATAACGTGCGTCCGAATTCCACCAAGCCCCAGGATGGTGCCGCTGACAACGACACGCCGTTCGGGATCTTGAATTCTTCCGCGCATGGAATCAGTGATCAAAATCAACCGTGCTGCCCGTTGCTGGTTCGTTCGTACATGGCGAGAGTGGCTGACCCGTTTTTCAGGGGAGATCCCTTGATGCGCAAACCTGCGGCTTGAAGGGTGCCGAAGATTGCTTCCGGGCCGGAGCCGGGCCTTTCGTGAACCTCGATCATCACGCGCGAGACGCGGTCCAACAACGTGGGATAGCTGTCCAGCAGTTCGTACTCCGCGCCTTCAATATCGACCTTGAGCAGATCGATGTTACCGGGCGGGATGGCGGCGTCCAGGTCCACATACTCCGCCTTGAGCGCGTGGGTGCCAGGGCCTTTGACGAGGCTGGCGCTAAGAAAATTGCTTGGACATACCCACAGGTCATCGAACCCGGCACGTTTGGAGCCGACCAGTCCCTCGAAAATTGAGTGGCGCCGGCAAAGGCCGGACTGCGCGAGATTGGACCGAATAACCTGCGACAGTTTCGGGTTGGGTTCGACCATCACGTACTGCGGCTGACAGGAACCAAACTGAGTTTCAAAACAAACGTCGGCCAGCATGCTGAAGTGGCCACAATGTGCTCCGAGGTCAACGACGAGCGAGGGCGGTTGCGGTATCCAACCGAAGAGTTGCCAGTAAAATGGGTGGCAAAACACGTCCTGCAGACTGTTAACCTGGAATTTGTTGTTGAGTGCCAGCCGGTGCTCGCCCAGGAGTTGAACTTCGCAGGTAATCCAGCGCGCCAGCCTGCGATAAAGAAATGATGAGATTCTGCGTTGCTGACCCATACTAATTCCTTGTGGCTTTTGCCTGACGCTTGCTCCAAACCACCTCGTCAATTGCCGTCGCGCTGGATTCCAGATCAAATCTCGCAGCCGTCGCCCTGGCGCGAACTGAAAACTCGCGCAAGAGACCCGGTGCAGCTTCAATCCGTTCCAGGGCGTCCGCCAACGCTTCCGGATCGCGCGCCGGCACGATGAATCCGTCAACTCCGTCGGTCACGACCTGCCCGCAATTCGGAGTGGCCACGACGGGCAACCCGTGGGCCATCGCTTCGAGTTGGGTGATTCCAAATCCATCGGAGATGGTCGGCAGCACGAATACGTGCGCTTCGCTGTAAAGCCGGCCTACCTGGTCTCGAGTGACTGGCCCGATCAGGCGCATGTTATCCGGCAATGACCGAATTGCCTGTTCTGAAATGCCAATCGGCCCGGCCACCAGGAATTCGAGCTTTCGGCCGCGCAGGATGCGCGCCGCCTCCGCGAGGTACTGAATTCCTTTCCTTAAAATGACACTCCCCAACCAGAGGATCTTCAAGTTTCCGGGCGTCCGGTCGAGAGGCGGATTATCAGCCGGCCCACTTTCCAGCGCCAGCGGTACAACCACTAGTTTATCTCGCGATACTCCCTGACGGACCAACGCCCCCCGCGACCATTCCGAGTTCACCAGCACGAGGTCGGCTGTGTCCCATTCCGCCCTGATCCGATCCCAGTATCCGGATGACATTCGGCTCTCGACCCGCGCCCAACCGGGCCAGCGCTGGGATTCTTCAAGACAAATATCCTCCTCCACTCGTGCCGGATCGACCTGGTCAACCACCGTGAAAACTCCACGCTCGCGCAGGTGTTCCAGCGTCTCGAGGCAGTTGCTATTAAACCCGAAGAAATTGTCGCTGCGCGAATCCAGGTTTTCCCGCTCCAGGCTGTCTCGAACCATCCGGGCGAACTTGCTGCCAAAGCGACAGTATTCTCCGGAAAGATCGCTGCCCTTTAAGCGCGATTTTCTAAGGTAAAACAGGGCTCGCTCCGCCAGGACCGAACGAGTGAATGACACCACCCGATCTGAAGGCAGATCCGAAGCGAAATGGGTGGAGAACGCGCGGCAGCCTCGCGGCCCTGCCTTGAGCAGGCACCGTCCCCACCTGCACCAGGTGTCCACGTACAGAGTCCGAAGCTTGGCCAGCCGGTGGAACGAGCGGGGGACCGCATAACTTTCCCGCGAGCCTTCCTGCGCCACGATCCACCGTGAAGGGTTGGAATTATTCATGAGAGGAGAGCGCGAGCTCTGGCAATTCCGGTTCAACTTCCTGCAAGGGTAACATGCCGGCCATTTTGATGCGCCGGCTCAGGCGGTAGAGAGCCGCGGGCACCGGAGCACGCCGGCAGCCGTGGCGCAGAATCAATCCGTAGCCTTTCAGGACGCCCAGGAGCCGGGCGCGGAACCGGCGCGGGTGAAGATTGTACAGGAGCGTCTTTACCGTCGTTGCCGCCAGGTGAGTTACCAGGTAAGGGCCTGGTACGTTGCACCACGCGTAAAGGATTTTATTGCGTGAACCGTAAAAATCCATGCGCGTCCAGTCGCGTTGGAGGCTCTCGAAATGGTGGATGGGCGCGGAAGTGCCGGGACGCGTGATAAACCCGGAAGCGAGCATGCGCGTGCAGAAATCTTCCTCTTCCCCCTGGTGAACCAATTCCTCACGGTATTGGCCCAATTGCAGAAACAGATCGCGCCGGACCGCGTGCGCGGTGCCGATGTACGTGTAGCTGGCAAAGACCTGGCTTGAGGACGGTGCCTTGTTTTTGATTTCCGCGCTGCGGTTGACGTCGACAAACGGAATGGCAACGGCTCCCACCCTGGGGTGATCAAATTGCTCAAGCGTTCTTTCAACGATGTCGGGGGCTGAAAATACGGCGTCGTCGTCGATTGAAAAAAGAATCCGGCTTGAGGCTCTTTCGGCCGCCCGATTTCTCTGTGCGATGTAGCCCTGGGAAGTTTCGGAGCGCACAAAAGCCACCTGTGGGAATTCTTTGGCCATCATTCTGGGCGTGCCATCAGTTGACCCATCATCAATGACCAACACCTCGGGCCGCCCAGTTTGGGCCATGGCCGAATTGACCGCCTTGCGCAGGTCGTACATTCGGTTCTTCGTGGTAATGACTACCGTGGCCGCCGACATAATTGGTTACACCTGATTTTCGGGGACGGAGCGCAGTTCCGAAGCAAAGCGGGCTGTGTCCTCTAACGGCCGGGACTTTCGCGCTTGAATGTTTTTCAAGAAGACGACCGGCAGTTCTTTGCCTTTGGAGACCTCCACGACGCGGAACTGGCCGCCGGCTCGGGCGATATCCGATTTCAATGCTGCCAATCCATATGGCGGGTGGAGTTCGACCACAATGGCTGATACACGATGGATCCAGGCGGCGCATTGAGCGAATAGATCCCGTTCAGCCCCTTCGATGTCGCACTTCAGCAGATCCACGATGCCGTCTCGGATAGCGTCATTAAGCAGTGTTTCCAGCGGGTAAATCTCGACGGCGATTCCGTTTTGCATTTCGTTTCCGCTGACCTGGTAACCCCATTCTCCGCCGGCCTCCAACAATTCGGCTCTTCCTCGAGTCGCCCCGACACCCCCTTGCACGAGCTTAATACGATCTCCAATTTTCGCCGCCTTGATGTTCTTTTCGCACACGCGACAGTTCCCCGGGTGCGGTTCCACCGCGAGAATTTGGGCCTGCGGGTATAAGGCATTCCAGTAACGCACGCTGAATCCGGCATTCGCGCCCAAATCGACAATGAACCGAGCCTGTTGGATCTCGCGTTCCACCACCGAATACTCGCCGCGGTGGAAGATCTCTTCCAGGACCAGCCAGTCGGTTGAGGCGAGCCGAACATGAAAAGGGTGTCGATGCCTTCTCAGCCGTACCTGAACTGTTGATTGGCGCGCGGGCAAATTCCAGCGCACGCGGCGCAGGACCCGTCCGTAGGCGTAGTATATCCGCTCAGGCGTGCCTTGGAACTCACGACACGTCGCGATGTGCTTCAAAACGTTCGCGAAAAGTGGGACAGTCATGACGCCGCTTCACTGATCGAGTTCACCGCTAGGACCGAGTTGCCGGAGCCGATAACTCGTCTCAAAACGCGCCATTGCCACAATCCGAGGCTTGCAGCGGCAAATGCCTGGGCAATAGCCACGCCCATCGCGCCTTGCCTCGGAATGAATATCAGGCTCGCGCAAATCAACACGGCTGCCCAGATGCCGCTGAAACCCAGGTCCAGCCAGGCGCGCCCGGCAGATTGCATGGACTTGGACAGCAAGTTGTTGATCGCGGTCAGCGACGTTGTGCACAGGGTCAGCACCAGGACCGGCGCGCCATCCCCGTAGTCCCCTCCGTAAATCTTCATTAAGCGAGAGCTCAACACAATGAGCGGCAGCGCCATTGCCATGCAAATCCCGGCGCTGAGCCAGAGTTGCCTTTTCAGCAGCCGTATAAAATCCGCGCCCCGGCCTGCGGCATGGAGGTTAGCCAGCATGGGGACGAGCACCGAGCCGAGCATCAGCGGCAAAAACCCGACTACATTCTTCCATTGGTTGGCAGCCGAGAGCAGCGCCGCCTGCCCATACCCTCCTTTTTGATTCACCAAAAGCATGTTGCAGAACCAGTTCACAGGGCCCACCAGGGTGCTCGACAGGAATGCCGGCAGGCTGAATCGCCACAGGATCTGTGTTTCCGCAAGCCAAACTCCCGAGCTGCCTTCGGGCAGGCATCGGAACCTAATACCGTGGCGTCGTCCCTGGTGGACCAACACATAGTGACCCAACACGCACGCTGCCAGGTTCTGGATAACCAGCCCGGCGATCGCCCCGGAGATCCCGAATTCCCATGCACCCAACGCCACAAGCGGCGCGCCCAGCACTGCCGGTATGAAATTGATCACTGCAACCGCTTTGAACCCTTCCAACCCGGCCAGCGCGCCGGTGTATACGTTTTGAACGGTGACCAACAGCACGAGCGGACTGGACAGGCGGAGCGCTGACGTCAATTCGGGCGCCGCCAAAGTGTGCACCGCCAGCCACGGCGCTGCTCCGGCGCAGAGCAAGGTTCCCAAAATTCCGCCGGCTACAGCCACGCCCAGGGTCAACGAAACCACGCGTGAACAACGCGTCCGGTCGATGTCTCGCCACTCCGCCAGGTGTTTGGTAGCTGTTACAGCCAGCCCAAGCCCCGCAAAGGTCCCCATCATCGCCACTGTGCTCTGGAGCACCGCAAATTGTCCGAATCCCTCTTTCGATAAAAACCTTGCGCAGACGATGGAGCTCAGCAGGCCGAGCAAGCGGGCAAACGCTGTGCCGGTGACGGTCCAAAACGCCCCTTCAGCGAGGCGAGCCGAAAGCGACGTCCGTCGCAGCTTTTGAAACCGGAACAGCAAACTTGTAATTCCTCCCGGAATGGCCTCCGCGGCGTGTTCTATCCTTGGGAACATGCGGATTTAGATCAGACTTTTAGCTCCTGAAGCGATCAAGGAGCGCCCAATATTCGAAAATTCCCCGGCGGCTGCGGCTGGTTTGTGTTGCACGCGCTGTACGGGAAGAAATCGTAAGCGACGATATTCGATAGGATATTTACACCCTCAATGGAGACGACATTGGTCCCGTTTCGCCGCAGATTCAGGCTCTGGGGGCCGGGCCCAAACGGAACACGGGCGCTGTGCAAGCCGGGGCCGAACGAGTTGGTGCTTGAGAGTTTACCCGATTGGATTTCGAGATCCGCGGCCGAGGTCAATAGCACGGTGGCATAGACGTTGTCCTGTACATCCCCGATGAACCACGTGACGGGGAGGTCGTTGGTATCGGAAGCCGCCGCGGACCGGGGATGAGTCCGGTAGAAACAGAACAGGGTGTCGTGATTCAAGGCGGGCTCGTTCCCGTTCTTGAACCAGGAAATGAAATGCTTGCAGAATTCCAAGTATCCGGAATGCGTGTAGCGGCGAGGGCTTGCGACGCCTGTGAAATACACGCCGGGATCATCAATCGGGCACAGATACGTGCTCTCGTTCCAGTCGTTCCATGTAACCAGCTCGACCCAGTCGGGCTGCGTGGCGATAATCGAGTTCCATTGCTGTGCCAGCCCTTCCGCCCCGTCGGATTCGAAATAGCGCCGGCCCAAGGTCGACTGAACGCAACCCCAGTAATGGGGGGAAACGCTGGCCATGGACACTTTATTGGCGGCGTGCACCGCGGCCGTGTAGTTCGAGTTGCACGTTGCCAATTGCCCGGGCAAGCCCGCTGCCACAAACAGGAACAAACCGTCCAGCAGGTTCCCGTATTTCTTTAGAATTGATTGAGCGTCGGCATAGCCTGGAAGTTCCTGGACCGGGCTGGGAAAGAAATGAGGGATAAAGAACACTGGGATTCCATCCTTGACCAGTTTTCCGATCACCGCGTTGGTCCAGTCCACACCGGTCCACCCTGCGGCCGGCACATCGTTGTGTCCGTAAGAAGAAAGCACCAGCTTTCCTTGATAGTGAAAGCTGTTGGTCCGGTTGGCGAAACTCTCGACCATACTCACCGTGTTGCTTGCGTTTTCAAAATCGACAGAAAAGAAAAGTTTAAACCCGGTCCCAAGCTGTTCCGCGGCGTTGTAGATCAGTGCGACCCTGGATTTGTAATACGCCTGTGAATCATCCCACGCGCCGACATTCAATGCGAATCCGTCGATTCCCGCGGCTTGGGCTTGCTGTATCTCGCGCTTGTAGCCATCCAAACTCTCCCCGTAACTTTCGAAGCAAACCATGTAATGGGCAAACACCAGGTGAGGCGCGCCGGCCTGCAGTCCGCTCGCGGTGACGAGGGCCAGGAGGGCTGTGGTGGTGGCTAGTTTCAATCGCCTCATTTCAAAGGAGCACTGCCGTTTGAGTCCTACGCCGCAGCTGCGGCGGTGCGGCTGGACGCTTTGCGCATTCCGTTCTGCCCATAATTACGCGCGAAATCATCGGATCTCGCCCGGTTCAGCACGATCGACACTTGCCGGGCTTTTCTCTGATATAGCATATCAAGAGCTTGCCGGACAGCGCGGGACCGCGTGAAAAAGGGACGCACGACCAGCACTACCGAATCGGCATGCGGCACCAACAAGGCCGCATCGTCCGCAGCCAGTATCGGAGCGCCGTCGAGAATGATGAAATCGCAGTCCTTTCGCAGTTCGGAGAAGAAGTCATCGATTCTCGAACACAGGAACAGGTCGTCACTCTCGCCTGAGTTGGACCCGGCCCCTATAAACTTCAAGTCGCTGATTTCCGTGGTTTGCACAATCTCCGGAAGTCCTGCTTGCCCGCTCAAATAGTCGAGCATGCCCGGTGCCGGCGGCCGCTTGAGAAGCCGATGAAGCGCGCCGGCCTGCGGGTCCGCCTCGACAAGAATTACTTTCAAGCCGCTTCTGGCCAGAACCCGAGCGAGGTTCGCTGCCACCGTGGTTTTTCCTTCCGCGGGACCGGCGCCGGTAAACAATATCGTTTGCGGCCGCTGCTCGCCTGCCGAAGAAAGCAGAAGCGCCGAACGCAGGTGCCGGTATGCTTCAAGGTAGGAGGCTCGGGAATCATTCGGTTCGACCAGGATTTTCGACGGCTCCGAGCGGGACGTTCGCACCTGCGGCACCAAGCCGAGCACCGGTTCCCCGAACTGTTCCCGAACGTCGCGCACCGAAACAAACCGGTCATCGATCAAATACCATAAGAAGAGAATGCCCAATCCAATGAACCCTCCCGCAAAACCGGCCAGGCCGACTCGCAGGGAAAGGTACCGTTCGGTTGGCCTTGCCGGCGATGGTTCCTGCAGCACGGATAGCCGTTCCTGCTCGACGCTTTTGCTCAAATCGACTCCCTGCAGCATGGACAGGAGGTGATCGTAAAAGCCTTGCTGCCTCTGGATATTGTTTTTCAACCGCTGCCCTTCCGAAAGCCTCTCGTCGATCGCCAGCACCTTCGCTTCCACAGATGGGATCGAGAGCTCAATTGCGGCAATCCGGTTGCTCACCTCCTCGGCTTCCAGGTGCTTCTGCGAAACGTCCTGTTCCGAAAGCACCGCAACGGTCTTTCGCACCCGTGCAATGTCACTGTTGAGTTTGCGCAATGCCGGGTGAAGTTCGCCCAGTTCGTTTGTCTGCTGGTCGCGCTGCGCCAGGAGCACGGCCAATTCCACTTCGGCAGCTCTCAACGCCGTGTCGTTTCCCGGGGCCAGGCTGGCGCTGGCCACTGAACCCGTTGTGGTTAAGGTGGGAGCCGCTACCGTAGTTTTGTTCCAGGCAGGCGTTTTCTCTTCCCCCAACCCGTGCTGGGCCAGCCCCATCTCGAGCTTTAGTTTCTCCAATTGGAGATTCAAATCTGAAAGGTACAATCCTGCGCTTTTGGCCTGGTCTTCGAGAACCGCCATGTTGTTTGATTTTTGGAAATCAGCCCATTTGTCCTGCTCCGCTTTGAGGTCCGACTCGCGCTTGCCTAGCTCGGCGGTCAGGGAGTTAACCAGGTCTTCCGTCGTGTTCTTCCGGGTCTCCTTCTTGTAAGCCAGGTACTCCTGGAGCAAGGCTTGCAGGAGTTTCTGCACCTGGATCGGCTCGGGCCCGGTGGCCTGAACCAGCAAAATTGAGGTCTTCATTGGCTGGTACACCTCGACTTTGAAAGGGCTCTTTTTACCGGGTGGAAGGACAATTCCCGCGCGATCGAACGCGGCCGCCTGCAACCGGGGACTCTTGAGCAGTTCAATCTGCGTGCCGTAATAGTTCACGGTATCCTCGGTCACAAAGATGCCGGTATTGATTTGCACGTCGCCCGACAGGTACAACTGAGCAAAGGATGTGTAGGTCTCGGGCCGGACGGTTTCATAGACGAAAAACGCGCTCATGCCGATGCAGATGCAGATGAGGGTGACCCACCATCGTTCCTTGAGATAGGACCAATACCGTCTCTTTGGGGTTGAAACCGTCAGCCGATACTGCGCTTCGTGGCCGTTGGAAGCGGCTGGCAGCAGAATGGTCTTTTGGGTCATCGGGCAGGTGTGGACAAGCTGCCGCCTATGGCTTTGCGGTCCAGCCGCGCCACTGAGCAGTTTGGCGTTTTGTCTGTATCATTCGCAATGCAGCTCTCTGCAGCGATGAACAGCCGCGGCTTGTGCCTGCGGCCTGCGGTTTCCGAACGGACGATTCCTGTTGCTCGAATTCCGGGCTAATGACGATGCTCGAATCCCATGGCGCTGCGGTGTCGGAACCGTGGCAAATGTGTTAAGTCAGTACGCGCTGCGCGGGGGCGCGATGCACTGCCGGAAGGTCTTCAGAAGAATCAGGCAATCCAGGCTGAAGGACCAATGCTCCAGGTAATAAATGTCGGCTTCGACCCGTTGCTCGATGTCCCTGTCGGAATGAATTTCTCCACGGTACCCGTTGACCTGGGCCCAGCCGGTTATGCCGGGCCGAATCAGTTTTCGGATGGGGTAGCGCTTCATGGCGTCGGTGAACCTCTCATCGTGCTGGGGCAGATGCGGCCTCGGGCCCACAACGCTCATTTCGCCGCGCAGCACGTTGATGAACTGGGGCAATTCGTCGATGCTCAGTTTGCGCAGCCACTTGCCGGCGCCGAACACACGCGGATCTTCGCGGGTGGCTTGCTTTTCTTCGCACCGGTGGTCGGTCCGCATCGTGCGGTACTTCAGCATTGTGAAGGGCCTGCCCATCATTCCCGTGCGGCATTGTTTGAAAAACACTGGCCCGGGAGATTGAACGCGTTGCGCGGCCCAAACCAGCACTGTCGAGACGGGCAGCACCAGCACGACGACCGGAAGCGAAATAGTTATATCCAAAAACCGTTTAATAAACCGGTTCAAAGGACTTTCCAGCGGTTCTTCGCGCAAGCCGATAAAGCGCATGCCGTCGTCTTCGAACGTGGTTACCGAATGGTTGAAATAATCACTCGGATCATGGATGGCCAGCAAACGCACGGCGGCGCTCTCGCAAAGCTGGGTCAATTGTCTGACCCACGGACTGCCCATTGAGAGATCCAGCACGATCACCTGCGTTATCGAGCGTTCCCGCAGAATTTGTCCCAGGTTTTCCAAACTGCCCAGCAACGGGAATGGGGGCGGCCCCGGCACATCCCCACAAGGACAAACCAGGCCGACGGTTCTGAATCCGACCAGGCTCTTCCTCTCGAGCCAGGGTTTGATGAGTGCCGCCTGCTCCACGGTGCCTGCCAGGGCTACTCGTTCCTCGCGATCTCCTGAAAAAGCCCAACGGCTCAACAAACGTGGCAGGAGATAGTTGGAAAAAAGGAGTGTCAGGTAAAGCCATGGAACATAGCTGAACATGAAAGACCGCACGTTGTCGGTGGGGGTGTCCTGAAGCACAAACACCACAAGGAACACACAAAACAACCCAATGAACGCCTGGCGGGCGCTGCGCCGCGCCGCCACCACCCAGGTGTGCTCCGGAGTTGTAGCGTCTCGCCGATGAGCGGAGCCGAACAACAGCCCGATCAGCAGGAACTCATTGAACAAAAGGTAGCGCTGCAGAACTTCCCGTTGTGACAGTAACGCGCTTTGCCAGATGACCATCCATCCCCAGTAGCTCAGCGTTACCAAAACGATCTGCCACATCATGGCAAGGCTGCGGATTCCTATCGAGCGTTGGCTTATCATACGTCAATCTGCGAAGAAGCCATCTCGTCGGCTTTCAATCGGTGACGAGATTTACGCCCTTACGGAGGTTCCGTAAAGTGGAACACTGTTAATTTCTCGTGACGCAGCTCAGGCGCCGCGCGGCAGAATGAGTCCCGACGAGCTAGCCGCCTGAGCAACTTGCTTCCATTACCGTTTTGGTTGCAGGCAACAGCGGGCCCGCAGGTGCCGGCACGCTCACCGGAATAAAAGCCCGGTTCGGTTTGGGAGTCACCCTTTCGATGACGCTCTCCAGGAAAGCTTCAGCTTGCCGCACCCAGGCGCGATAAGGCGCGGCTCCTGCCCGTTGCGTGGGTTGGAGCAAGCGGGTTAAATCGAAACGGGTGGCCGCCATGGCCAGGCCCGCTTGTTCCGCATCCAGCGCATTGAGGTATTGCTCGACGTGATTGGCGACCGGGACAACCAGCAACGGCTTCCCCAGCCAGGCAGCTTCGTTGAGCGATTCGAAGCCGGCGGTGCTGGCCACGCCCCGGCTTTGCGACATCATCCTCAGGAATTTCCCTCCATCCAGTTTATGGAACCAAAGGGTTGAATCGTATCGCCACACCGGTTCGACCTTTGGTTTTTCGCAAAAGCAATGCACCTCCACCTCGGGATTGCTGGCGTGCCATTCCAGAATCTCATCTGTGTAACCTTGGTTCAGAACGTAGGCCAGCAGGAAGCTTCCTTGAATATCACAAGGCAGCTCAAAGACTCCGGGTCTCAGCAGAGGCGGGCAAACAAAAAGCCCTCTGTCGGGGAGCGACGCGGCCGGGTAGAAAGATAGCGCCAGTTTCACCGAACGCGCGCCCGTCAACCCGACGTACCTTCGCATGAACCAACGTTGAAGCGCAAATCGGGTGCAACGGACAAATTGCGGGTGCCAAAGCATGAACTGGTGGCCCACCGAAATGACGGGCACACCATGCGGACGTATCAGGTTCAGCGCTCCTATCAAAGGCTCGAGAAAATTGATTATGAGGTCGGGCCTTTTCTTTTCGATCGCGTCCTGAATCGTAGAGAGGCTTTGACGGTAGCCTTTACGGTTTTGAAAGGCTTGCAGGATCGTGCCTGCAGTTGTCACGCCTTTGCCGCATCGAAAGCTGAAACCAGGACTGCAAACCGGCAACAAACGATCGCCAAATTCCTTCGCGAAAAAATCAGGAATCGTCCGGCTGGGATTTGTTCCCACCGTAACGGCAACAATTTCATGGCCGTGGCGTTCGAGCATGCCGGCGGCGGCAATCGCCTGGGTCATGTGTCCGCGTCCGTCACCTTGAACGGCAAAAAGTATTTTCATAATGGATAGCGGTTCTGAGTTTTCAAAAAGGCCATTCCTCCTCGTCGCTCTGGCCCGATTGTCCGACTAAAACCGAAAGCGGCTGGTCCTCGCGCTGATGAAACGTCAACAGCGCTTCCATTCCCATGTGGTCCGAAAGTCTCTGGCTTGGGCGAGCCGCTTCGAAAACCCGCCTCGGCCGAGCCCCAATTTCCTCGCCGGATTGTCTGACCCTGACAAAGATGTGATCCAACGTTTCTCCGAGGTGGGAGTTCAAACCATCCCAGGTCGGGAACGGATCATCGTTGGCGAGTTGGTGCACATCAGGGCCAATCGCGCGGGCAAAGCGCTTAAATTCGTCACTTCCGGGGGTGAAATTGAAATCGCCGCCCACAATATCGGCGATTTGGCCGTCACCGGCATGTTCAACCCAGGCGATCAATTCGGCCAATTGGCTTGAACGCACTGCCGGCGAACTTCCGTCCTGCATATGCACGTTCCAGATGTTGATCAAGCGACCCTCTCCGACAGAGATCGTCACTTTCAAGGCTCCTTTGTGCATCAACGCGTCCGGCAATTGGGCCCGGCTGAAATATTTCACCTCGGCGCTTTGGATGGGGAACTTGGACAGGGTTAGCAGTCCGTTTTGGCCGAGCATCGTGCCCTTATGCCGTGCTGCGGCAGCCCACCAACAACGGTTTGTTGTGCCCCCAGCAGCGGACAGCTCTGAGAAGCAACGGCGCGTCCAAACTTCTTGCAGCAGTACGACGTCTGAACCGAGCACGGAGAGCTGACGAGAAATTTCACCAAAGCGGGCCGAAGGAGCGCCGTTGAGCCACGAGGGCAGGCCCCAAACATTGAAGGTGGTTACCCGGAGGCTGGTTGAGTCGTCGAACGGTTGTCCTACGGATTGTTGCGCCGCAGGGTGTTGGATTTGGACACGGCTGGGTGCACCCGTGATACAACCTGTCAAAAGGCAACCAGCAATGGCCGAGAACAGCAAGCCGGGGGCAAAAGCCCTGGCGCCTGAAGCGAAGCTCGAAACAATCGCCTTCATACGGGCAAGAAGGTGGCATGGGAATATGGAGATAGTGTGGAAATCATGTGAACAACGTGTGAATAACTCCGGTGCTCACCATTTCCCGGGGTTTCAACCGTGATTGCCGAGGTGCGCGGGCTGAGGAGTCGCAAAAACGTCAGCGAAATCCGCCACGTTACTTCGGCGGCAAGCTCGGGCGGCGCAACACGCTTTTCAACCGCAACTTAAAATCGGAAGGTCAGGTCCAACTGGAAGAGGCTGTAGTGGTCAATGGGATTGATTTGCGGAATATCCTGGTTGGAGCCCCCGGTGCCCAGCTTGTCATTAATGCGGTTGGCGTAGCCGTAGCGGGCGGTGGCAATCATGTTATCGCTCAGCCCATAAGCAATGGCTGCATAAATGCCCTCCAGATTGGCGCGTCCTTCGAAGAAATCCGAGTCGATGAGGTTGGGGTCGACTGCGTACTGCTCGACGTGTTGCCAATAGGTTCTGAACTCCCACGCGTGGCGACGCGATGTGCTGCCGTAAACAAGTCCCAGGCTGTCCTTGTTACCAATGGCGAAGCCGATTTGATAAGCTTTGTCCTGGTTGAATTGAGGCCCGAAGCCCACGAGAGGCGGTCCCTGGGTTGAGGCGCCCTTCAATAGGACGGCTTCGTCATATGCCGCCTGGGCGCGGCGGTTGCCTTCGATGTTGATGGCGAAATCGCCGAAAACCCGCGCGCTGAGCTTTTTGATTTTGAAATTAACCTCAAAGGGAAAATCCAACACGCTGAGATTATTGAGACCGGTTTGATTGAAGGCGAACCCGTTGAAGTTGCCATAAGCGCCGCCGCCGGGAAAACCGCTATAGCCATTGACGGTCGCGCTGCCCTTGCCTAGGTAGCTTCCTTCGCCGACAAACGGGTCGCCGAAGCCCGCAGACGTGTTCGTTAGGCCAAGCGAAACATAGTGATAAAAGGTTGCGGCGATTTTGGCTGAGACGTTGGTGGTGAAGTGGTAGTTGAATCCACCTTGCCAGGCCAGCATGAAAGGCTGGTCTGAGCGCTGGCCTTGCGACAAGGTCGGCAGCAGCCCTGAAGACACATAAGTCGGATTGAGATCCTGGTAGAGGAATTGGCCGAAAGTGCCAAACACGTCGAGTTGTCCAACGCTGTATTTCAGGGTTTCGGCTGCTCCCTCAGGATTGAGGTCCGGATCCCAAACCATCGCGGTCGTGTAGAGTGGATTAGGCATTTTACCGACTCTCAGGTCGAGCCAACTCCAGGGATGCCACCCCAGGTAGATCTGCCCCACATCGATTCCGGAGGTCGACTTTCCGAACGGGCCATTGTAAGGCACGCCGCTTGAGGAAGTGCCAAAAGTCACCCAGGGAGAGCGCGGATTGGAAGCGGTGTCAAGCCGTAGCCCATAGTAGAAATCGTCCAGGATTTCACCGCGAAGACCGAGGCGGACGGCGTAACGGCCACGATCCAGCTCCAGGCGATCATTGATGGGAGTCGTTGCCTCGCGATGTTCGTACCGCACCCGGAGGTCTCCAAAGAGTTCGACATTTTTGATCGCCTTGCTGATTTTCCATTTGGAGTCCAAGGCCGGCATGATCATCTGGTTGGTTCGAATCCGTTCAGCGTCCGCCCTGGCCTTCTGAACCTCGGCTTCGGTAACGATGCCCTTCTGTAGCAATAAATCCAGAATCGGATCGGAAGGTTCCTCGGCGATTACATTGAGCCGGCTTAGCAGAATCAGCGTGACACAGGCCGAGGCCGGGAATGTCAAACTCCGTCGGCTGGCTCGAGTTGCGGCTTTTGCCCTGCGCCTCGCAAAGCGAAGTAAACCACGGCCAAAAGCCTGTCGCGCTAATTTCAACATGGCGCGAGACGCTAAAGGGCCGCAGTTACGGAATTACGGCTGAGTTGTTACGTTTCGGTGACGAGGACTTCTGTCTAGCTCTCTGTGGAACGCGCGAGCGTTGTGCTTGCCTTGCTTCTGGCAGGCAGCCATTGACTCGACTGATGTATTGCTGCGCCCTTTTGTGTGTGTTCCTCGGATCGACGTTGGTCAACCCACGTTACCTTCCTGAAACAGGACCCACTTAAAAACTCGGTTAACTCCTTTGATTCGAAATAAATCAATCGGACACAGCAATTTACTCATTTTCAATTGGAGTCCTAAAACTGTCTATCGGTGTCTTCAGACAATACGCCAGGTAACGGCAACTCGAATATCGTGATGGGGCCAAAACCCTCAAAGTTTGGGGGTTCGGCAAAGACAACACAAACCCGAGCATATCCACTAAACCACCTATGCACAGATCACGACTCCCAGCGCTCTATTTCTGCGCCACGCTGGCTTTGATGACCGGCGCCGCTCAAGCTCAATATTCGAGCGGCGACTTGATTATTGGCTTCACGTCCGGAAGCGGTAACGACCTCGTATACGACCTGGGTCGGGTTTCGAATTTCACCAGCAGCCAAAGTTGGAACCTCAACTCGGCTTTGACGAGCTCGCCAGGCAGCTACAGCACGCTGGGTAATCTTAATTTCGGCGCTGTTGGAGCGTTGAGCCTCGGGTTAAGCGGCGCTTCCAAGAACGTCTGGTCCACCGTTCCGGCCGGCCAGGGCGCGCCCGTCAATATTCCCAACGCTGCTACTTTTAACCAAATTAAGACGTCCATCGATACGATCGGGCAGTTCATCACCAGCGGGAGCGCTGGAATCGATGCAGCCAGTGACCCCGCAAGTTGGAATGGCGAAACCATCGTCGGCGGCAGCGGCACGTACTTCAACAATTATGGTTCGGCAACGGTCAACAACCCTAACTCGACCACCCCAGCGACGTTTAACAGTGGGTCAGTGGTTGAAGATCTATACGCCGTGACCGCAAACAACACTGCAGGAACTTTGGTCGGGACACTGTCATTTGATCCTTCGGGCACCGTGACCTTCAACGCGTCTCCGGTTCCGGAGCCGTCCTCAATTGCGCTTGTCGGCCTCTTTGGCGTCCTGGCAGTAGCACTTCGCCGGCGTTCGTCCGCCCGCGCCTCATCGTAATAATTCCAAAAATTTCAACACGACGAAAACCAAACCAAACTCAATGAAAGCACAAACCTTACTTCTCACCGGCGCACTGGCGGCGGGTATCTTTGAAACTGCCAACGCTCAGAACCGGGTTTACATCACTGGATCGACAGCTTATCGCAATGCGGTCAACAAGACCATATTCGCGCTGTTCGATTCTGCCCCTCAGATTGCCGCCTTCGGCAACGCCACTTATTACAAAGCCAACACCCTGGACTTCGAAGGCAACATCGGCGGGGT